>Ga0316207_10001363_pt1 | contig 30579 bp, 32 predicted proteins | sample 6weekpyrite_MG_FD_204943 | JGI IMG/M metagenome (GOLD analysis project Ga0316207, IMG submission 204943) | Microbial mat bacterial communities from mineral coupon in-situ incubated in ocean water Damariscotta River, Maine, United States -... | ecosystem: Environmental > Aquatic > Marine >...
GTTGTTTTTCATGACGTAAAGTTAATGAGCCAAACCAGTAAGCAGCGGTTACTTGAAATTTCAAAGATCAAAATCGGCTTTTCCCTGTGGCGCTCTATCCATGAACGCAAAGCCGTACCGAGTATTTATACTATTGATGGAATTGAGCTGGCGATCACAAGGAAAAATGATGGCAAAATACTTATTCAGGATGTAGATGTTGCCGAGTTAAGTAGTAGTTTATCGGAACAGGAACCATCTAATAATACTGAATTATCGGAATGGTTGTTTAATCGAAGCAGTCTGGTTATCCAAAATAGTGCCATAATCTGGCATGACAAAAAACGTAAAACAAAGCCCGCTTACTTTTCCGATGTAACCTTAAAACTTAAAAACAGCCTCAACCGGCATCAATTCAACGGTGAATTTACATTATCTAAAGGTAATGTAAAAATACAAAAAAAACTGGAGCTGGCTTTAGATGTGTATGGGGATATGCTTGATCCCATTAAGTGGGTTGGTAAGTTTCATGCCAACGGCAAAAACATTAGTTCAAAGGAATGGGGCTTTAAGCCGGTAATAATGGATGTCATGGTAGAGCAGGGGCAGCTTGATTTTAGCGTTTGGGGTGACTGGGTTGCAGGTGAGCTCAATGCAGTCGAAGCCGAAGTTGTTGCAAATAATGTTGTTTTAAAGAGACTGAAAAATAATGCCACAGCTAATGTGAAAGTTTTAAGTGGTTTTATTAACTGGGGAAAGGATAAAGATGACTGGTCTTTATCAGTTGATAAATTAAAATTTGTAACGGAAAAATCAGTATGGCCGGAAACCCATCTGGATATATCACGTAAGTTTGATCCCGCAACAAGTATCGAAACATTTAATACACAAGTAAAGTATGTTCGAATTGAAGATGTTCGTGATTTATTATTAAAAAGTGGTTACGTTGATAACAGAGTGTTTAAATATTTACGTAATGCCTCACCATCGGGCGAAGTGAAAGACATACAATATAATACAGTTACTCAAATAAATTCAGATGCCAGCCCCAAAAAATCAAACAAAAAGTTAAACTCAAGTAACAAAATAAAAGAATACTTTCTTTCTGCGAAAGTGAATAACCTGGCGTTTAATGCATTCGAAAAGATCCCTGGGATTAAAGGTATTACAGGTGAGATTTACAGTAACCAGAACTCGGGTGTGTTGCATGTTAATTCAGAGAAAGCCGGGCTTGATTTTAAGGGGCTATTGGCCGCTCCAGTTAGTTTAAACTCATTGTCAGGTAATGTTGAATGGATTAAAAATAATGGTATCTGGGATTTTACCAGTAAGGAAATTAAAGTAAGTAATGATGACTTAACTGCAACCGCAAGCATTAAACTGAATTTGCCTGAAGGGACTCTTTCACCTTTTCTGGATTTACAGGTTAATATTGAAAAAGCAAATGCAACTGCAATTAAAAAATATCTTCCTCTTATTATAATGAAGGGGGAGTTTAAAGAATGGGTTGATAAAGCATTTGTTGCAGGTGATATTAAAGATGGTGGAATAGTTTTAAACGGCCGCCTGAATCAGTTTCCGTTTAATAATAACGAGGGTGTTTTTAAGGTTCATATCCCTGCTAATAATCTTGTGATGAACTATCGGGATAATTGGCCGGCTCTGAAAAATGGTGAAGTAGAAGCGACCATTACAGGGCAAGGTATTAAGGTTGATGCAAAACATGCTGAGCTATTAAATAGTTCATCAGAAAACTTCACAGTCGAAATAGAGAGTTTTGAGAAGCCATTAGTTAAGTTAAGAACAAAAGTTAAATCCAGTGCAGATGATGTTGCTCAATTCGCATCAACAACATTTCTTAAAAATAGTCGTTCATTTGTACAGAGCTCCAGTTTTACTGGCGACATCAATATTGATGCTGCATTAGATATTCCTTTATCCAAAGAAATCGAGAAGCTTTATCCTTTTGATGTTAAAGCTAAAGCAAATATTATCAATGCCAGTCTTAAGACATTAAAAAATAAAATTGAAGCAGAAAAGATTAACGGTGTAGTTGATATTAGTAAAAATTCTGTAAATGCAACAAGTATAAAAGCAAAAATTTTAAACGGCGATTCAACTATAGATGTATTTACTCGTCATGAGTTTGGTGGTCATCCTGTCAGACTGGTGATGCAGGGCAATATCGATGTGAGTGATACGATGAAGCGCTTTAAAATACCGGGATATGATAAAGTCAAAGGTAGAACAGATTGGCAAGGCGTTTTGACCTTGCAGCATAAGCAAGATAATACAGTAAAGAATCAAACATTCCAGATTGCAGCAGATATGAAAAATGTTGCTATTACATTACCAACCCCAATGAATAAGCCTACCGGTAAAACAGTCCCAACCTATATGACGGTAGAAAATGTATCTAAAGATACCATGCTCATGCATGTAGTACATGGCGAAGCAATGTCATACGCGATGAATATTGATTTAAGTGATAAACAAGCAAGACTTCGTCGTGGTGAATTTCGTTTTAAGACAGAGGCAGCACAAATTCCGGACGATGATTATCTGTTAGTAACAGGAAGTTTATGGGACTTTTCATTGCGTGACTGGCTGGATGCACTCGATCCAACATCTGATAAGAATAAAAAAAGTTTTCTGGGTATTCCTACAAAAGTGGATATGGATATTTTACACCTGGCAAAGGCTAAAAAATTAAAGCCTCGTAAACCTGCAGATCCCAGGAAGTTACCAACCTTCGAGGGTGTTATTGATCAATTTGAATACGATACTTTTCAGTATGGTACAGCGCGTTTTAAAACAGAGATAGAGCCTAACGGTGTAAGACTTAAACGGTTTACAATTAACTCACCTCATGTAGCAGTAGAAGGACAGGCTTTCTGGCATTACAGGCCACATAAACAAACGACTGAAATGACAATGAATCTTGTGTCAGAAAATTATGGCGAGTTATTAACAAGCCTGGGATTTGCATCGATTATAGAAGATGGAAATGCAAATTTTTCCGGTGATTTTAACTGGGATGGTGGTTTTGGTGACTTTAGCTGGGAAAAGCTGAATGGTGTTGTCACCATGGATGTGACTAATGGTGCAATAACTAAGGTTGATCCGGGAGCGGGCCGTTTGCTGGGTGTATTGAGTATAGAATCTTTACCCGGCATGTTGTTTACGGGTGATGCATTTAAGTCAGGCTTTAACTTTGATCGTATGGTGGGCGCTTTTGAAATACTGGATGGGGAAGCCTATTCAGATGACGTGAGTGTTTCTGGTCCTGCGGCAAGTATGTTGGTAACTGGACGAACCGGTATTGTAAAAAGGGATTTTGATCAATATATCACTGTTGTGCCGAATGTAAGTGGCACATTACCATTAACCAGTGGTTTTGTATTTGGGCCCCAGGTTGGTGCAGTGGTTTATTTCTTTAAAAAGTTATTTGGCTCGGGCATTGATGAATCCTCTAAACGTATTTATCATGTGACAGGTACCTGGAAAAAACCACTGGTTGAACGTATTGACAAGAACGTCGAGAAGTCTGCAGTAAAAGAAACAAAAGATGAAAGCGACGATGAATTATAGCCAAATGTGTAAATTACAAAGTATAACAGTTCTTTTTATAGGCTTTTTTCTGTTTGTAGCTTCTGCTACCTCTGCACCGCTGAAATTAGCTAAAAACAAGACATTTATATTAACCCAGCAGCAATGGTCCGTGCCACGAGACGCGATGTCAGTTTTATCCATGCCAGCTGTTCAATCTGCTATGCAATCATTAGTTTCTGAGCAAAAGCAGTCACTTATTGTTCGTTATCCTGGTGGAGAGGTTGGTATGCTTTGGGCTTCAGAGCTTAAAGGCTGGTTAGTTTCGTTAGGCTTGTCTTCAGATTTGATCAATGTACAGGCAGGCAGTTTAAAATCTGAGGAACTTGAACTTCAGGTTATCAAAGGAAATGTAAATAATTTTTGAGATTTAGTATGAAGCGAATTGCAGCAATACAAATGGCATCAGGCCCCAATGTTTCGGCAAACTTAATCGAAGCAGGGCGTTGGATAAGTTATGCTGCAGACGAAGGAGCCGATCTGATTGTACTACCTGAAACCTTTGCGATTATGGGTATGAAGCAAACTGATATGTTAGATGTAAAAGAACAATTAGGCGAAGGGCCGATACAGGATTTTTTGAAGCGGATGTGTATCAAACATCGCGTCTGGATAGTTGCCGGAACGGTTCCACTAGCAATTGATGGCTCAAAGCGTGTTCGCGCAGCAAGTTTATTAATGGACTCTGATGGTAATATTGTTGCACGCTACGATAAGATTCATCTTTTTGATGTCAGTCTGGGTGGCGATGAACAACACTCTGAGTCAGATATTTTTGAAGCAGGAAGTGAGATAATAGTACAACCAACACCGTTTGGTTGTATGGGCATGGCTGTATGTTATGACTTACGATTTCCAGAAATGTTTCGTCGTATGGTTGATAAAGGTGCAGACATTATCGTTATTCCTTCAGCTTTTACTGCAATGACCGGTCAGGCTCATTGGGAGCCTTTATTGCGTGCAAGGGCGATAGAAAATTTAAGTTATGTTATTGCCTCGGCTCAGGGTGGTTATCATGCTAATGGGCGAGAAACGCATGGTGATAGCATGATTATTGATCCATGGGGTGAAATAAAAGACAGACTTATTCGAGGTTCAGGTTTTGTTATTGCTGATCTTGATGAGGATAAAACAAAGTTAACGCGTAAACAGTTTCCTGTGCTTGAGCACCGAAAGCTTGAGTGTTACAGAAAATCGTCCTGATTATCCTGTTCTACCTGATCAAATACAAATTCTTTAATATAAGCAAATAATTTACGCTTAGCGCGTGTAGAGATTTGCGGATTTGAATTAACCGAGTCTTTTTGCATTTTTATAAGTGATTGTCGTTGGGCCATCGGATAACTAGCGAGGAAGTCATTAATTTTTTTTGGTTCTTCTATAATGGTATCACGCCAGTTCTCAACATCATGAAAGTGTTTTACATCTTCACTGTGGGGGCTTTGTAACATTTCATATTGCGCCTCAATAGGTTTGGCATCGATACTTCTTAGCAGCTTACCAATATAAAGCTTTTGCCGCTTTAAAGCGCCGTGTTTTTTTATATTCTTTGCAACTTTCAAGGCTTCAAGTAAATCATCTGGTAAGTCAAATTTCTGAAGTTGTTCAATGGATAGAGTAATTAACCTGGAACCGAGATCAGTAAGTGCATGCGCCTCACGCTTCAGCTGTGATTTGCTAACATAATTTACATCATCGTATTCATCTGAATTGTTAGACATAGATTTTCCGTTACAGTACAACCAGGGTCGCGAGCCCAAGGAAGGCAAGAAATCCAATGACATCGGTGACAGTTGTTAATATAACTGTTCCTGCCAGAGCAGGGTCAATACCCATACGTGTTAGAATTAGCGGGATACTTGCACCTGCAAGTGCTGCTACAAACAAATTAATAATAATTGCTGCACCAATAATATAGCTTAGTTGCAAGCTATCAAACCAGGCACCTGCAACTGCCGCAATAATAATTGCCCAGATAACGCCATTGAAAATTCCCACCCAGACTTCCTTTTTTAGCAGTCTTTTCTGGTTGGTTTTACCAATACGCCCAAGTGCCATACCGCGAATAACCAGGGTAAGTGTTTGGCTTCCTGCTATACCTCCCATACTTGCAACAATCGGCATAAGTATCGCGAGGGCAACCAGTTTTTCAATCGTTGCTTCGAACTGTCCTATCACAACTGAAGCGAGCAGAGCAGTTAATAAGTTTACACCAAGCCATACGGCGCGTCGTTTGGCACTTATTAAAGCTGGGGCGAACATGTCGTCTTCTTCGTTCAAACCAGCCATACTCATAACCGAGTGTTCTGCTTCGTCTCGAATTTCATCAACAACATCATCAATTGTTATCCGGCCGAGTAGTTTTCCATTGTCATCAATTACTGGTGCAGTAATAAGATCGCGGTGTTCAAAAATATTAACGACTTCACGTACTGCGGTGTTGGCATTAATTGCTTCTACACCTGATTCCATCGTATCAGCAACCTGTAAGTTTGGGTCACTGGTTAGCAATGTAGTTAGTGGCAGTAAGCCTAAATATTTATTCTCACGGTTAACAACATAAAGCGTATCGGTGCCCTCGGGTAATTCGCCTCTAAAACGCAGGTAACGCTGAACCACTTCAAGACTGGTATCGGCTCGAATAATAATAGTATTTAAGTCCATTAAGCCGCCGGCAGTATTGTCGGCGTAAGATAAAACGGATTTTAAGCGCTCACGATCCTGTTGTTCCATGCTGAGCAGTAATTCCTGGCTCACTGCTTGTGGAATTTCCGACAGAATGTCAGCCAGATCATCTGTTTCAAGTGACTCGGTTGCAGCTAAGAGAGCGGAGGGTTCCATCGTATTGATGAAATGACTACGCACAGATTCACTCAGGTTGATGAGCACTTCACCTTCATATTCAGTTGGGATGCGTTCCCATACCATTTCCCGCTCTTTGAGCGACAGGGTTTCAAGAATATGTGCAATTTCAGCTGGGTGAAGATCTTCTAATAACTGATCTATTTTGTGACAGTCATTATTTTCAATGCATTCTGAAATAGTGTGGAGGATATCTTGTTGTTCTTGAGTAGCATTTGCCATGATAAAACCACTATCTTCAGGAATTTGCTTAATTAATCTGGACTTGAAAGAAGCCTTAGTGTAACAGGCAATGAGCGCAAAAGAAAAAGAAATTGGTCTCTATGAGAAGTTGTTAGCAAAGGAATTGATCGACGTTACTTGTAAAATCATCATAATTGTTAATTTTAAGTAACTGTTTAACGCGTTTCTGAAGTTTTTTACGGTGGCATAGAGGAATAATTTCTTTTACCGGAGGCTGAGAATTTGGATGCATGCTAAATTCCTGCAAACCGAGCCCTACTAATAGTTTAGTGTAACGTGGATCACCGGCCATTTCACCACACATGGTCACGGGAATGTTAGCATCATGGCCCGCTTTAATTGTTCGTGAAATCAATTGTAATACGGCCGGGTTAAGAGGGTCGTATAAGTAGTTAACCTCGTCATCTATTCTATCAATAGCCAGGGTGTACTGGATTAAGTCATTTGTGCCAATGGATAAGAAGTCGAGTTCAGATGCAAACATTTCGGCACATATTGCTGCAGCTGGAACTTCAATCATTCCACCTATTTGTATATCTGGATCAAAGTCGAATCCCTGTTTTTTTAATGTCTGTTTCGTCATTTCAATTAAGCGCATTACTTGTTGTAACTCGTGGATATTCGACAGCATTGGAATCATCATTTTTACCGGACCCAATGCTGAAACGCGTAAGATGGAGCGTAATTGAGGAATGAATAGTGATAAATCATTAAGGCATAAGCGAATCGCGCGTAACCCGAGAGCCGGGTTAGTAATCATATGTGACTTTTGTTTGCCACTATCTACCTGTTTATCAGAACCTAAGTCCAGTGTACGAATCGTAAGTGACTTTCCGTTAAGTTGGTTAAGTACATTAGCATAGGCATGGAATTGTTCTTCTTCATCTGGTGCAGTAGTACGGTTCATAAAAAGGTATTCGGTACGATATAAACCAATACCATTACCCCCCATTTCAATCATTAATGGAATCTCTTCAGGGAGTTCAATATTCGTTTTAATGTTTATTTCAACGCCATCATCTGTGATAGTTGGCAGATGAGGGAATTCTTTATAACGTTTTAACTGTATCTGTTGTTCACGACGCAAACGATGGTAATGATATAAAGAATCATCATCAATATTTGTTAGTATTAAACCGAAACGACCATCAACAATAATTGTTTCAGACTCACTTAGTAGAGAATGGACATTTTGAATACCGGCAATTGCTGGAATATTCAAACTGCGGGCAATAATAGCTGTATGGGAAGTGGGGCCACCTGTTTGCGTTACGATAGCTGCAATACCCTGATGTTGAAGTAAAACAAGTTCAGATGGAGAAATATCATCTGCAACAATGATATGCCCGCTTAAGCGTTGTTCCTGTGAATGATGGACACCATGGTGAATAGGGCCGCTTAGTAAAGTTTGCATAATCGTATTAACAACGTGATCAACATCATCACGACGTGTACGAAGGTAAGCATCATTCATGGAATCAAATACATCAACAATACTGTCGCGTTGCAGCTTTAGTGCCCATTCTGCATTACATTGCTTCCTGGTAATAATTTCTATCGGCGCATTTGATAACATATCATCATTCAGCATCAACAGATGTGAGTCGATAAATGAAACGATATCAGATGGTGTGGATTCAGGGATATGATCAAGAACCAACCCCAGATGACTTTTGGCGTGTGTTACAGCCTTTTTGTACCGGTTAACTTCTTCTTCTATATAACTTTCTTCGATATTGTGTTCGACAATCTCAAAATCATGTTGACGTATAATATGAACCGGGCCGATGGCGACACCTGAGGTAAGGCGTGTTCCATGTAAGCATAAGGTCATTTTAATTACCTGCCCTGTTTAAGATGCTTCATCAAATCGGTTGTTTATTAATTCAGTAAGTGCCTCAATTGCCTGTTGTTCATCTTCTCCATCAGCTATTAACGTTAGCTCTGTTCCGGCAGAGGCAGCCAACATCATTACGCCCATAATACTCTTACCATTGACTTCTTTATAATCGTGCTTAAGAGCAACATGACATTGATATTCGCTGGCAAGCGTGACAAATTTCGCAGCTGCCCGGGCATGTAAACCGAGTTTATTTATAATTTTAACTTGTAATTGCTTCATTATCTTTATCAGGGTAGTAAGCTAAGATACCATCTTGGCCACCACCAATCGCTTTATCACCCAGCTCATATAGTGGCAGTGTATGGTAATTCATAACACGAATAAGCATAGGTAAATTCAGGCCGGAGATCATAATGCAGTTTGGTATATTAATGTCGCCTGCAATATTACTGGGAGTAGCGCCAAAAAGGTCAGTTAATAATAGTATGCCATCGCCTGTGTTCAATGAAGCACCTACGGTGTTGACTTCTTTGATGAGAGAATCATAGTCGCAGTCCATTTCAACACTGATGGTTTTAACAGGCACAGGTGATGAGCCGATGATTTCTGTTGCGGTATCCAGAACAGATTGACCAATAGTGCCATGGGTAACAATTAGTATACCGACGCTCATGCCCGTGTTTTTTCTCTTTTAGTTAAACTAAAGTATGTTTTGTTTATTTTTGCTCTAATTCGCGGTGCCTTATTAATATATTAGGCAATTGCTTTTTAAGTTGACCTACAATTTTTTCAGTTAAGTAAACTGAACGATGTTGTCCACCGGTGCATCCAATTGCAATGGTCATGTAACTTCTGTTTTCAGCGATAAATTTTGGAATCCACTTTGTTAGAAAGGCCAATATATCAGAGTGCATCGATTCTACATCTGAGTTTGACTCCAGAAATTCAATCACGTCATTATCTTTCCCGGTTTGCGGGCGTAACTCCGGTACCCAGTGGGGGTTACTCAGGCAGCGAACATCAAAAACAAAATCCGCATTAATAGGAGCGCCATGTTTAAAACCAAAGGACTCGATTAAAATCGAAACGGTTGAAGCATCGTCTTTAATCAGCCGTTCTTTTATACGTTCCCGGAGCTGGTGTACATTCGTCAGGCTGGTGTCAAATGTAATGTCGGCACAATAGGCGACAGGCTCGAGCAGCTTTCTTTCAGATGTAATAGCCTCAGACAGGGACATATCAGGCAGGCTTAGTGGGTGCTTGCGTCTTGTTTCGCTGTAGCGTTTTATAATTGTCTGGTCATTTGCTTCTAAGTAAAAAACTTTGTAGTTGATTTGATTTTGTTTTAGTTCTTCCAGACAGGACTCAAACTCGCTTAAACTGTCTGGCATATTACGTGCGTCAATCCCTATGGCAATATTCTGTACTGGTTCAGATGGTTTGCTATGAAATTCTTTAATAAGTGAAGGCAGCATACTGATGGGAAGATTGTCGATACAGTAATATCCCAAATCTTCCAGCAGGTGTAAGGCAATACTTTTACCCGAGCCGGATAAGCCGCTAACAATAATTAAATTCATTTTTCTGATTTATTATCAATAAATTGCTGTTGTCGTTGTATAAAATCTTCACTGGCATTATAGCCGTTGGTTATTAAAATGTGGTTACGAACCGCTGCTTCTACGATGACTGCCAGACTTCTACCAACTGCCACAGGCAGGGTGATTTCGGGTATGACAACGTCGAGTATACTTCGGTTCTTTTGCCCGCCATCCAGTCTGTCGATGGCTGCCGGGATCTCACTTTTTGAGACTTCCAAGTTTATTATTAAACTTAGCTTTTTTCTATTAATTAACGCATTATCACCAAACATTGCACGTATATTAAGTATTCCGAGGCCCCGAACTTCGAGAAAGTCCTTAAGAATGGGTGGGCACATACCGGATACCGTATCCGGTGATATTTTCCTGAAATCGATAATATCATCAGCAATGAGCCGGTTACCTCGGGAAACCAGCTCCAGTGCAAGTTCACTTTTACCAATACCACTGCGACCTGAAAGTAAAACGCCAATTCCGAGTACTTCTAGAAACACACCATGCAAAGAGATATATTCACTTAAGTTATCTGCAAGATAGAACTGTATTAATTCAATGATCTGATTTCCATTTCTGGATGATTCTACCAATGCGATATTGGTTTTCTCAGCTTCCGATATAATCTTTTTGGGAATATCTGAGCAGTCCGTGAGGATAACCAGGGAAGGTTTTGAGGCAAACAGGTGTTCAATTGCATCGTTAAAAGAATTTTTGCCCAGGCCGTTAAGGTATTCCATTTCAGTCTGACCAATAACCTGAATCAGATAGGGGCGAACCAGGTTTAAAAAACCAATAAAAAAATGTGTTGGAAGTTGTTCGGATTGAATAATGGTTTGTTCGGCTGACTGCTGGCCACAAATCCATTTGAGGTTTAATTTGTCACAGTGTGTATTAAAAATATCATTGACTGTGATGGGAGACATTGGTTGGTCAACTTAGTGTGATTGTTGCCAGCTATTAAGTGTATCCTGAATTTCTTCTGCGGTGTTGGCGTGGCGCAGTTTCTCGCGTAATTCTTCGTCATTAAGCATGTTTGCCAATAGAGCGAGTGTTTGCAGGTGCTCTTTTTCTGCATTTTCAGGAACGAGTAATGCAAACATCAGGTCGACAGGCTTTTTGTCGATTGAATCAAAGTCGATGCCATTCTTTAGCTTGATAAAAGCACCTCGAGTGGTGTTGATGTTCTTTAGCCGACCATGGGGTATGGCAACCCCATAGCCTAGTCCTGTGCCACCCAGCTTTTCTCTGGCTATCAGGCTATCAAAAACGTCATTAGCACTGATGCCTTCACAGTTTTCTGATATAAGTTGACTGAGTGCTTCAAAGGCACGCTTCTTACTGTTGGCGTCAACGTTACAAAGAACGCGTTCAGGTTGTATAAACTCACTAACTTGCATGACGTTATTATAGCCCTTGTGATTATTACTATGCCAGTCCTTGAAACTGAAAAAAAATTCCAGACTGGTTATTCTTCACCCGCCGACATATCAATTTGTTTTTGCTGACGTCCGGCTTTATTGTGGTGATTAGTGATTTTTTCCTTGTGTTTTTTGATTTGACGGTCGAGTTTATCCGTCAATGAATCAATAGCAGCGTACATGTCGTTATCTTCAGATTCGGCAAAAACACTGGTACCACTTAAATGAAGGGTCGCTTCCGCTTTTTGGCGCAATTTTTCGATACTCAGGATGACGTTGACGTTAGTCATATGATCAAAGTGACGTTCTAAACGGTCAAATTTAGTTGATACATAATCGTGTAGCGAATCGGTAACATCAACATGGTGCCCACTTACGTTTAATTGCATATGTTATCTCCTTTTTTTTACTACTACAGTTGTTTACTAACCCAGAGTATTTTAAAACTCTCAGGTCAGTTGTTTTCTTTCGTTAGACGAAGGAATCGATAATGATTCACGGTATTTGGCAACGGTACGTCTGGCAACTTTAATGCCCTGATCAGCCAAAATATCAGCAAGCTTGCTGTCGCTTAGAGGCTTGCTGTGGTTTTCCGCAGCAATTAGCTTTTTTAATAAGGCGCGAATTGCTGTTGCGGAGCACTCACCACCACTGGTTGTGCTAACGTGGCTGGAAAAGAAATATTTCAATTCAAAAATACCACGGGGTGTGTGCATATATTTCTTGGTTGTTACGCGCGAAATAGTAGACTCGTGCATATCCACTTCTTCGGCAATATCGTGCAGTACCAGTGCCTTCATTGCTTCTTCGCCGTGCTCTAAAAAGCCAACCTGACGATTAACTATACTGGTAGAAACTTTTAGCAGTGTTTCGTTACGGCTTTGCAAACTTTTAATAAACCAGCGAGCTTCCTGCAGGTGGTTTTTCATATAGGTGTTATCGCTGCTATTGTTTACCTGTTTTATCAGGCTGGCGTAATGATTGTTAATGCGGATTTTTGGCGCTGCATCTGGGTTAAGCTCAACCACCCATTTGTCTTTTTTCTTGGTAACAATGACATCAGGTACAATGTATTCAGGGTTACTATCGGTGATATGACTACCAGGTCTTGGGTTAAGGGACTGTACCAGCGCAATGACGTCTTTAAGCTCCGGTTCGGATAACTTCATTTGTCTCATAATTTGAGTGTAGTCACGATTAGCGAGTTGCTCAAAATGATTTTCGATCAGCAACTTTGCGTGTTGTAAATCATCGACGGTGTCGTCAAGTTGTTCTAATTGTAATTGCAGGCTTTCTTTTAAGTCACGTGCTGCGACGCCTGGTGGATCAAAGTTTTGTATTTGCCTTAAAACGGCGGCAACTTCATCGAGCTCTATTTCGTATTCACCAACAAGTCCCTGGTGAATATCTTCAATGGATGCTGCAAGAAAACCGTCATCATTAATAGAATCAATAATAGCCTGCGCGATAATAGAGTCAGTTTTGCTGAATGGTGTTAATTCGCGTTGCCAGTCAAGATGTTGTTGTAAACTTTCGCCGGTAACGGAAATTACTTCTTTTTCACCGCTGTCTGCAGGTGCGCTGCTGGCAGTTGGTAGATGAGACATCGAGTCGTAAATATCTTCCCAGACCGTGTCTACAGCAAGATCGTCTGGAATGGTCTGGTCCTCGTTTAGTTTGCTATCGAGGTTTTCAACATCTGAGCCGGAAGCTTCATTTGTACTGTTTTCACTAACAGTATCTTTATCGGTATTTGACTGGTTATTATCCGTGCTTGATTCATTGCTTGAAGTGGTTTCATCGACCGCTTCGAGCATCATGTTTGAATCAAGGGCTTCCTGTATCTCGGTGCTTAGTTCAAGTGTAGACAGTTGCAGCAGGCGAATGGCCTGTTGAAGCTGTGGGGTCATTGTTAGCGATTGACCAAGACGCAATTGTAAACTTTGTTTCATATAGTAGGGCTTTAGCCAGACTGCTTTAAAAAGTCGTTGTTAAATTCAGGGGTAGTAGCACGAGTCAGAAAGTGGTTATTTTTCGACATTGTTGTTACTGGCATAGTGATAATTCTAGCGTATTTTCGAACATATTTCAGAACGATTATAACTTGAAATTTTCACCCAAGTAGACTTTACGCACCTGCTTATCCTTAAGTAAATGATCTGGATCACCTTGAGCAATAACTTCCCCATTATTCATTATATAGGCACGTTGGCAGATCCCAAGTGTCTCACGCACGTTGTGGTCGGTTATTAATACGCCGATGTCACGCTCTTTTAAATGCGAGATAATATTTTGAATATCCAGTATTGAGATAGGGTCGACACCTGCAAATGGCTCATCTAAAAGGATAAATCGGGGTTCTGTAGCAAGTGCCCGGGCGATTTCAACTCGCCTGCGCTCCCCCCCCGACAGGCTCATACCGGTATTAGAGCGAATGTGGCCAATATGTAACTCATCAAGTAGTTCTTCGAGTTTTTGCTCTTGTTGAAAAGGGGCGAGCTCTTTGCGTGTTTGTAATATAGCCAGAATATTATCGGCGACAGAAAGCTTTCTGAAAATAGAGGCTTCCTGTGGCAGATAACCAATACCACGTTGGGCACGCAGGTGCATCGGGAGTTGGGTAATATCCTGGCCATTTAATTCGATTTGTCCACCGTCAGATTTAATCAGGCCAACAACCATATAAAATGAGGTGGTTTTGCCGGCACCATTAGGTCCTAACAAGCCAACGACTTCGCCGCTACACATTTCAATGCTGACATTTTTAACGGTTTTACGCTTTTTATAAGTCTTGCAAAGATTGGTTGCTTTAAGAGTTGCCATTGCGTCGTCGTTTATTGATTATTTGGGGTTTTCTGGGAGTCGGGCTCGATAACCGTTGTGACGCGATTTCCCTTGTCCTTACCTTTTGCAGAAATTGTACTGGTTCGCGTATTGTATTCTATTTTGTTGCCTTTAAGCAGGTTTTCTCCCTGTGAAACAAAAGCGTTCTGGCTTAAATAAACACGCTCATCTTTGGTAATAAATTCCATTTTACCCGCTTCAGCATGCACCAGCTCTTTAACGTTATCCTGTTGTTGTTGAAAGCGGGCAGGATTGCCGGTAACAATAATTTTACTAACTGTGCCTTTCGGCTGATACACTTCTACCCGGTTGCCTTTTAATATCAGGCTGCCCTGAACAAAAATAACATTGCCTTTATAGATACTGATGCCGGTTTTTTCATTCAGGTAAACACTGTCAGCTTTTATTTTTATCGGTTGATGACGATCGGTTGATAGCGCATAAACAGAGGCGGGTAGCAGCATGTAACATGCTAAAATTATAACGGCTTTAATTTGTAACATTGTATACCCCCTCAACATTGGATAATAATTCAAGTCGCCCTTCTTCCATATATACACGCATTCCGGTTGCCTTGAGTTGATGACTTGCAAACTGAATAGTGACAGGATCTCTGGTTTCAGCAAAGTCATCTTTAGTCTTAATGGTTAGGTTGCTGGTTTTTAAATCAACCTGTGCTTCAGTTTTAGTGGCAGGGCGAAACATAGAAACTTTACCGTTTAAATAAATAAGAGTGCCTTTATTCAATACTCGTCCTAGCTCCGATTTGACCAGCCAGGGGCTAAGTTGTTCACGAAATAATTTAATATCGGGTAAAGTAATATCAATGCTATCATCATCTGGAAAATGCTCTAATCGTGAACCACGCAGTATGTAGCGTGGTTTGCCATGTTCATTCATCACGGTTGCATTAAAGTTTGTTAAAAAGTAGTCCATGTCATGGCGAGGAGGCTTAACCAGGCTAAACGGCTGCACCTCGACAGTATTGAGTAGCCAGCTACTGGTTGCTGCAATGGCAATCACAATAACAAATAGAATAATATAACCGAGCCGATTCATCAGAACGAGTTAAGTTGCTCTTCGAGCGTGCCCTGGGCCTGCATGATTAATTCGCATGCATTACGGGCTGCACCACGACCACCGGGTAAGGGAGTTTGCCAATGTGCCTGTTCTTTTACCATTGGGTGTGCATCATCAACTGTAATTGATAAACCAACTTTGTTCATAACAGGCAAATCAACCACATCATCTCCAACAAAAGATGTTTGTTCGTAACTTAAATCAAGTTTTTGAATCAGATCATCAAACGCATTGAGTTTATCAAGGCGACCCTGATAAAGATGTTCGATACCCAAACTATCCATACGGTGCTTAACCAACTGTGACTTTCGTGCTGTAATAATGCCTATATGTACACCGGTACGCATGAGCAACTTCATCCCTAAGCCATCTTTTGAGTAGAAAGCTTTATATTCTTCGCCCTGATCACCGTAAAATAAACTGCCGTCAGTTAACACGCCGTCCACATCAAAAACAATCAGTTTAATTTTTTTTGCACGTTCAAGAATTTCTTTCATATCTCTTTCTCAGGTTAAACTCAGGGACAATCCAGTATAACGACCATTATACAGGGTTTGCCTGCATGAGTTGATTAAACTTTTGTTCAACATCCGTTATCTCGATTAGCTGCATCGCCCAGCTGTCACGAACCCGGGTTCCCCAGGGAACGTTGTCAACGGTGGTGTTAAATTTCTTCTGTATTGCTTCCGGATAGCGGTTTACTGTCCACTTTTGACTTAAATAAGGACGAGCACGATCCGGGTTGGTGCAGGCATATAAACCGATAACCGGTGTATTCACTGCAGTTGCCATATGTGCCGGTCCAGAATCTGGGCTGATAACACAGCTGGCATTTTGTAATAAACTAACGAGTTGTTTTAAATTTGTTTTGCCAATTAAATTGATAACGGGGTGCTTGCAAAGTGATGTAATGGTATAGCCAATCTGATTTTCAATTATCGAAGGACCGCCACTTAATACAACCGGGAGTTTATAGTGATGTTGAATGAAGTCGGCAATGGCAGCGTAACCATCACTTGTCCAGTTGCGATAAGCCATGCTGGAACAAGGACTGATAACGACATAGTTCTTATTCAGGTGAAGTTGATCATTATGAGGGTTAACCGGAATATCCCAGCGATACTCATGTTCTGCAATACCGAGCGTTTCAGTAAAACCAAAAAAGCTATCAATAACATGTTGGTTTGCTTTAAAAGGAATCTTATGATTGCTAAATAACCACTGGCCATCTTTTGCACGTTGTTTGTCAAAGCCGAGTTTAATTTTTGCTTTAACCATTAAACTAATTAAACTGGTGCGAAAAGACATTTGCATATGTAGTAATGCATCAAACTGTTTATCTTTTAATTGGGCATAAATATCTTTATAGGCTTTAATCCCAAGTTTCTTATCAAAAATAATAAAATCAATATCGTCTATATCTGAAACAAGTTCGTGTTCGGTTTTGCCAATAATCCAGGTAAGTTTTGTTGTTGGCCAGTGTTTTTGTAACGTGCGGACAATGGGCAAGGTGTGGCAAATATCACCGATGGCGGAGAGACGTAATATGCATAGGCTTTTAGGTGGTTGTTTAAAGGGTAAGCTCATTATTATGAGAGGGTTTAGAGTTGAGATTTTTAATTATTCTTTAATTGATAAAGCTGCAAGATGCCTTGAAGTATATTATCTTCGGCAACCAGTACACTGGTAATTTTGTTGTCAAACATAATTTTTTCAGCATCGGAAACCATCATGGTTGGTTCGATAATTTTTGGGTTTTTCGTTAACAGGTCTTGTGCTTTAAGTTGAAAAAACTTTTCCTGTTTTGATTCCATTGCGCGACGAATATCACCATCAGTGATAATACCATCAATTTTATTGTCATCGGTTTGAATAACCACTAAACCCAATCGGGAATCTGATACAACATGAACAACATCAGTTATATTTGCGTTAGCCTCACAAGTTGGTAAGTCATCCGTACGCATTAGATCTTTTACCTGAGTTAAAAGCTTTTTACCAAGCGCACCGCCGGGATGATACAGAGCAAAGTTTTCAGCCTGAAAGTCCCTTAGTTTCACCAGTGTTGTAACAAATGCATCACCAATAACGAGTGCAACGGTTGTTGAAGATGTTGGTGCCAGTCCAATAGGGCAGGCTTCTTTGCTAACCGACGCATCAATGTGTACCGTTGTATTTTTTGCCAGAGTTGAATCTACATTGCCAGTAATTGAAATGGTTTTATTACCATGTTTTAAAAGGAATGGCATGATTTTTAAAATTTCATCGGTTTCACCAGAGTTAGATAACAGCATTACGATATCATCCGGTTCGATCATGCCGAGATCACCATGAAAAGCTTCGCCGGGGTGGATAAAGAAACTGGGGATGCCAGTACTGGCAAGTGACGCAGCGATTTTGCTGGCAATAATGCCAGACTTACCCATGCCAATTAAAATACATTTTCCTTTTGCTTCGTCAATTAAATTAACCGCTTTAACAAAAGCGTTATCGATCCTTTTTTTTAATTGTTCGAGTTCATTCAATTCAATATCGATAGTTTGCTTTGCAAACTTGATAATATCTTTCTCTGTAAAACTATTAGCTGGCATATTTTAAAGCTCGTCTTCCAGTAAAGTTTCCGCTGATTTAATAACTTTATCAATGGCTAATAGCTGTGTTAACAAGGTTTCGACTTTATCCAGTGGCATCATATTAGGGCCGTCGCTTAAGGCATTGTCCGGATCAGGATGTACTTCCATAAATACGCCTGCAATACCAGCAGCAATAGCAGAACGGGCAAGCAGTGGGACCATAGTGCGGTCTCCACCGGATTTATTGCCGAGCCCACCGGGTTGCTGAACCGAATGGGTTGCATCAAAAATAACCGGGCAGCCTGTTCGACGCATAACGGCGAGGCCACGCATATCTGATATTAAAGTGTTATAGCCAAAGCTGGTGCCACGATCGCATACCATAATATCGTTGTTACCAGTGCTCTTTGCTTTATCAACAACGTTTTGCATATCCCAGGGCGCCATAAACTGGCCTTTTTTAATGTTAACCGGAATTCCTTGTTTGGCAACATTAATAATAAAGTTGGTTTGTCGTGCTAAAAAGGCGGGGGTTTGAACTACATCAACCACACTGGCAACTTCATTTAAAGGGGTGTCTTCATGGACGTCGGTTAATACTGGTATCTCTAAATCTGTTTTAACTTTTTGCAGTATCTTTAAGCCTTGTTCCATACCAGGGCCACGAAAACTATCAAGAGAAGAGCGGTTAGCCTTATCAAAAGATGATTTGAAAACCAGACCAATACCCAGTGAGGAAGTGATTTCTTTTAGGCTGGTAGCTGTTTCGAGCACAAGTTTTTCATTTTCTATTACACAGGGACCTGCTATCACAAAAAACTGCTGGTTGTTGCCGATATTGATATTATTTATTTTCATTTACTTGGCTCCTGAATAGTACTCAGGATACTTTTATTTATCGTTATCTTCAAATGGATATCGCTAAATGCTGGTGGCACTCATGTAAACCCAGACCATATAGGCAATATAGCCGGCAAACAGTATCGATCCTTCAACACGATTAATGCGCCCCTTACCTTTAAAACCATAAGCCATAATAAATAAGGCCATGCTGAAACCGATCATGCTAAAAAAGTCACGCTGAATAACGTTGTTGTCTAGCGCAATGGGTGTGATAACAGCAGGTATACCGATAACAGCTAATAAGTTGAAAATGTTTGAGCCAATGATATTACCAATGGCCAGATCGTGTTCGCCCTTTAGTGCGCTGGCGACGGTTGCGGCAAGTTCTGGCAGGCTGGTACCCAGAGCGACAATGGTTAAACCAATAATTAAATCACTCACCTCAAAAATTTGAGCAACCTCAACTGCGCCCCACACCAGAACTTTTGAACTTATTATTAAAAGAGCAAATCCAAACACCAGCCAGAACATGGCCACGCCAAGAGCCATTTTAGGTATTTCAGATTCAAAGTCTTCTTCGAGAGGGTCTTGCTCAGATTTTTTCTTGCGCTTCTTTTTTTTGTGTTTATTGTTTTCATTTAGGCCTATCTGCACCATCCACCCCATTATAAGGAGTAAGCCAACCAGTAAAATAATACCATCGACAACATTTAAGCCCAGGTCCCACATTAGTGCTAATGCCAGCAGCATGACCATAAACATAATCGGGTATTCACGCTTAAGAATTTGTGACTCGACATTTAGTGGGGTAGCAATAGCTGCAACGCCCAACACTAACGCGATGTTGGTAATGTTTGAGCCAATGGCGTTACCAATGGCGAGATTGGGTGTGCCCTCGAGTGCGGCGACAGCAGATACCAGCATTTCAGGCGCCGAGGTGCCAAAACCAATAATGGTTAAACCAATAATAAGAGGGGATACACCCAGGCATCTTGCGGTAGCAGCACCACCAAGCACAAATCTGTCAGCTCCCCAAACCAGGACTAAAAAACCACCAATAATGGCCATAGAGGGATAAAGCAGTTGAGCTAGCATAGAGTGTCCTACAAAAACTGGAAAATTGAGTTGGGTGAAAAAGGATTATTTTGTTTATTGTAATGCTTTTTCCAGATCATCTTCTAGTAGTTGTTCTTCTTCGGTATTGGCAGACGGAACTGGCTTGCTGTTTTCATCTTGTGGCGGCGCGCCATCGTGGACTAAATGTTTGCGCCGTTGCAGATAAGCGTCGCGCAAAAAAGCATAGCGGTCAAAAGCGGCCTGATCTAACACTTTAGATGCACCCAGTAACTCAGCGCGTGTATCCACGGCTTTTAAACCAATAGTGGCATAGCGTGCTTCGGTATCACTGATGTCATAGATGGGGTCGAACTGGCTATCAACCAGTAGCCCGGTGGTATCGCGTATTGAACTGGGACCTAAAAAGGGAAGCACTAAATAAGGGCCAGAGCTAATACCCCAGTAACCCAGAGTTTGTCCAAAGTCTTCGTGGTGTTTGGGCAGTTCCATGTGAGATGCAACGTCAAAAATGCCAAACACACCAAAAACGGTATTCACAAAAAAGCGCAAGGAGTCATCACGTGCCTGAGCAAATTTACCTTGCAGCAGGTCATTGAGTATTACCAGGATATCACCAAGGTGACTGAAGAAATTTGAAATACCTGTACGTATTGGGCTGGGCACATAATCTTTATAGGCAGCCGCAACAGGTTTAACGACATTACGGTCCACAGCATCGTTAAACTGGAACATAGCTCGGTTGTAGGATTCAAACGGATCGTGATCGGGTGAAGGGCCGTTTACAGATGCACAACTGGCAGTGGTTAAGGCGACAGTAATAAAAAGAAAAAAAGACTTTAACGTTTTTTGTAGCTGCATAATCTCATATTCCATAAGATAATGATTTTATTACGTTACTTTATGTGATTATAGCTGAGTTGGCAAATTTTGTAGTTTGAAATGTAGTTTATAGTTGTGATGTCTACTGCGTGTAATGGAAATAAGCTGCTTTTATGAATGTGGTTTACATTAGGTGAAAGCCATATTACTTATTTGCTATCGTTCTTAGTTGCGCCACAGCGAGAACAGCGATATTGAGTTACCAGCTTACCTTTTTTAACGTCAAATGGGTTGGCGTTGACGGGTTCCCACTTATGAAAGCCACTTTTGCAAAGCGATTTTCCCTTATGCTTTTCTTTTGGTTTGGGTTTTTTAAAGGGCAGAATATCGGCCATGGTCTTCAACTGTTGTTGTATTTGTTTAGCAGAGCAAAGTATAGTCTTTGTTTGGTGTACTTAGAAAGACAAAAAAACATGGGGCGATGTGTGACACAACGGGATTATAGAATATTAATCGGAGCAGCAGGCTGGTTGCATGAAAAATGGGGTAACGAGGTGTTATACCCGGAAGATTTACCTGAAGACTGGTATTTGTCATTTTATGCGAATGAGTTCCCAATAGTGTTAGTGCCAGACAGCCAATGGAATGATGAGGATGCCGCTCAGCAAGTCATTGACGAAATCACAGAGCTTGATACGCAAGGTTTTAAATGTATCTTTGAACTGGATTGGAAAAGGTATCCAGAAACTGCGTCTTATCTGAATATTTTAGAGCAACTTGGTTCAACGTTAAGTGGTTTGTTACTGAAAGTGGATACGCAATCACTTGCAGACAAAAACGCATGCGAAAGTATTATTGCTTTAAAAAAGCGCTTTAATATTTGCCTTGAACTCAAAGGAGCTAATGAATCATTAGGTTTTTCTAATGTTAAATCCTTTTGTGAGGAGAATGCTGTGAGTCTGTGCTGGACGGGAGATGGTGAGGCCATTGTCCCTAATGATTCCAGGTTGTGGGTAACGCGCTGCAATAGCGAGCAAGACGATAAAAGTGAGCTCAAGGAATTAAAAATATTGCTAGCTGAGCAATTAAAACGTGAATCTCAAAAACGTGAACATGTTCTGATAATCGATGGTCAGCCACCTAAAATTGAAGTGATACGCAACGCCAGCGTGATGATGGATATTATGTAAAGCTGCGAAATAGTATTGTGTCATTCCCGCTTTTGTGGGAATGACATGAATAATTGTAGCCAGAAAACTTTATCTTTCTTTATTTAGTATCTTCTCGCTATCCGCTTAATTATGCGATGTTTGCCATTGCAAGCTTGCAAAATGCAGGGCACAATGAGCAAATAATTATAAAGAATCGGCTTAATAGTATTTGTATGGATGAAAATAATACATTAGTTAAAGTTCGCAATTTAAAGTTTGCCCGTAACGACCGCATGATTTTTGATGGTGTTGATTTAGATATCCAACGTGGCAAAGTTACAGTCATTATGGGCCCAAGTGGTACCGGTAAAACCACACTTTTACGACTAATAGGCCGACAAATAAAACCTCTTGAAGGGACTATCGAAGTCGACGGCGAAGAAGTCACAACACTTAATCATCGTCGTTTATACGAACTTCGAAAACGTATCGGTATGTTGTTTCAAAATGGCGCTTTGCTCACTGACTTAAGTGTTTTTGATAACATTGCATATCCATTACGTGAACATACCAACCTTTCAGAAGAATTGATTCGAACGCTTGTTATTATGAAACTACAGGCAGTTGGCTTACGTGGAGCGCGTGACTTAATGCCGGCCGAACTCTCGGGTGGTATGTCGCGGCGCGTTGCTTTAGCCCGAGCAATTGCTCTTGATCCTATGATGATTATGTACGACGAACCCTTTACCGGGCAGGATCCCATTTCCATGGGCGTGTTAGTACGTTTGATCCGCAATCTAAACGATGCACTTGGTTTAACCAGTGTTGTTGTTTCTCATGATATAGAAGAAGCCTCTTCCATTGCAGATTATATTTATTTGTTGTCAGGTGGAAAGGTAGTGGCACACGGCACAACTGAAGATCTCGCCAACTCAGATTCTGAGTGGGCACAGCAATTTATGAATGGTAAACCGGATGGGCCTGTACCGTTTCATTTCCAGGCACAACCTTATGCCAGTGATTTGAAAATTGATTAAAGATAAAGGTTAGACAAATAAATGCTTAATCAGATTCAGTTACTCGGCCATAAAGGCTTGAACTTTTTTCAACGTTTAGGCCGTGGACATATTCTTATCTTTGATATTTTAGCGGGCTTATCATCTCTTATTCCGCGTCCTAATCTTATCGTGCAACAACTTTATTCTGTTGGGGTATTGTCTTTAATTATTATTGTGGTGTCGGGCTTTTTCGTCGGCATGGTCATGGGCTTGCAAGGGTATAACACCCTGGTTGATTTTGGTGCTGAAGAATCTCTGGGTGTTATGGTTGCATTATCTTTAGTGCGGGAGCTTGGTCCGGTTGTCACCGCGCTTTTGTTTGCAGGGCGTGCAGGCTCAGCATTGACAGCAGAAATTGGTTTAATGAAAGCAACCGAACAGTTATCGGCAATGGAAATGATGGCGGTTGATCCCGTGCGGCGTGTGCTTGGTCCAAGATTCCTGGCAGGCTTTATTTCTATGCCGTTGCTGGCCGCTATGTTTAGCGCGGTAGGTGTATTAGGTGGTTATTTTGTTGGTGTTGGCTTATTAGGTGTTGATGACGGTGCTTACTGGTCACAAATGCAGGCCAGCGTCGATTTGTATGATGATATTTATAATGGTGTGATTAAAAGTCTGGTGTTTGGTTTTGTAGTGACATGGATTGCCGTTTTTGAAGGTTACGATGCTATACCAACATCAGAAGGTGTGAGTCGTGCGACTACACGTACAGTGGTACATTCTTCACTGGCTGTTTTAGGCTTAGACTTTATTTTAACTGCACTTATGTTTAATTAATAAAAGGTTCGTTCAGGAGAAAACAAATGACAACACGTATTGCAGAAATTTGGGTGGGGCTGTTTGTTGCTGGCGGCATTGCTGCACTATTTATGTTGGCCATGAAGGTAAGTAACTTAAGTACTTATGAATCAGATCAAGGATATGATGTTACCGCTTACTTTGAAGATATCAGTGGTTTAAAAGTTCGTTCTGCAGTAACCATGTCAGGTGTACGAATTGGCAGAGTAAAAGAAATTGTCTTTGATAAGAATCGCCTGAGCGCGTTAGTCACAATGGAAATAGAAGGTGAGTATGACACCTTGCCGGATGATTCTTCAGCGAGTATATACACAGCGGGTTTGCTGGGTGAAAAGTATATTGGTCTGGAACCAGGAGCAGGTTCTAATGATTGCGAAGAGTTATCGCTGGATGACAGTGGTGAAATTAAACTGGAAGATAAAGGTAATGACTGTAAACCAAGTACCTTAAAGCAGGGTTCGGAAATAAAATTAACGCAAGACTCGTTAGTATTAGAAAAACTCATTGGGCAATTTATATCTAAATTTTTAAGCGAAGATGATAAAAAAGAGGAACCTAAATAATGACATACTATTTAACTGGTCTACAAAAAGGTTTTAATATAGTTATTGCACTGGTTCTTCTGGTTGCAGGTTCTTATGTGTCCCCCGTGCTCGCAGATGATGACCCGCAAAAGCTGGTTGTTAACACAACAGATAAAATGTTTGCCAAACTAAAGGCAGAAAAAGATAACCTTGATAAAAACCCTGATCTTATTTATGGGATGGTAAGTGAAATTGTTTTACCACATTTTGATTTTATTACCATGTCCAAATGGGTATTAGCAAAGAATTGGCGTTCCGCATCTCGGGCTCAGAAAATTGGTTTTATAAAAGCATTTCGGGAGCTGATGGTTCGTACTTATTCTGTTGCTTTGCTTGAATACACCGATAAGGATATAAAATACAAACCTCTTCGTGACGATGTCAGTAAAGGTGATGTCACAGTACGCACGCAAGCAGAAAATGAGAAAGGTGATCCGATTGCCATTAATTACAGCTTGCACAAAAAGAAGAAAGGCTGGAAGGTTTATGATGTTGCGGTCGAAGGTGTTAGCTTAATTGCAAACTACCGGACTTCATTTGCTACTGAGATTAAGCAAAAAGGTTTAGATGCATTAATAGCGCGCTTGCAAAAGCATAACAAAAAGAAAAAAGAGGCCTAACTGGGTGCCTGACGTTTCATTAGATAAAATTTCACAAGGGCAGTACGCATTAAAAGGTGTGCTTATGATGCATACGGTGATGTCGATTCTTTCTGAGTTTAATGGTCATTTAACTAAAAGTAAGTCAGATTTAACACTCGATTTCTCCGCGGTGGAAAAGTCTGATAGTGCGGCGGTAGCATTGATTATTTCATGGCTGGGTAAAGCCAAACAAAATGGTGTCAATTTACATCTACACAATTTACCCCAGCAAATACTGGATATTGCAAAAGCCAGTGATTTACTGGATATCTTACCCATCGATTAAGCTACTGGTTGCCTGCCATCATTCTAACGAAACCTCTGAATTTTGGTTATTTAATCAAATAATGGGGCTTTTTGAGAAAAAACCGACTTTTTAATCAAATTAATTCTATTTAAGGCCTAAATATCAGTGCCTTAATACTATTCACACGCTAAAATAGCGCCCTGATTATCCTGCTGGGGATATTTGTCATTATTTTTTAAGGTATACCTATGGAACCAAAGCAAGTCGAAGAATTAATTAAGGCCGGTTTGCCCGATTGTGAGGTAACGGTAACAGGTGATGGTAGTCACTTTAATGCAACCATTGTGGGTGATATTTTTGAAGGCATGTTGCCAGTAAAGAAGCAACAACTCGTTTATAAAACGGTCAGTGAGCATATTACAAGTGGTGAGTTACATGCTTTTACCATGAAAACATATACCGTGTCGGAATGGGAAAAAGCTAAAAAGCTACAAGTTGGATCTTAAATAAATATAATTGGTTACTATTTGAATGGATAAATTAATTATCACTGGCGGAACACGTCTGGACGGGGAGATTCGTATCTCAGGCGCGAAGAATGCTGCGCTTCCCATTATTATGGGCACCCTGCTTGTTAACGAGCCGGTAAAAGTTTGTAATATCCCACACCTAAATGACATCACCACCACGATGGAATTGCTTGGTCGTATGGGTGTTTCCATTACGATGGATGAACAGATGAGTGTTGAAGTGGATGCTTCGACCATTTCAAAATATGTCGCGCCATATGAATTAGTTAAAACCATGCGTGCATCTATATTGGTTCTTGGACCATTGCTTGCCAGACATGGTTATGCTGAGGTGTCATTACCTGGCGGTTGCGCAATTGGATCACGCCCGGTGAATTTACACATTCACGGTTTAGAGTTAATGGGCGCCGATATTGTTGTTGAAAATGGCTACATTAAGGCTAAAGCGGAACGCTTAAAGGGTGCAAAAATTGTTTTTGATATCATTACTGTGACAGGTACTGAAAACTTAATGATGGCAGCAACCCTGGCAGATGGCACTACGATATTAGAAAACGCTGCTCGTGAGCCAGAAGTGGTTGACCTGGCTAATTTCCTTAATGCCATGGGTGCGAAAATTTCAGGCATTGGAACGGATGTGCTTACAATTGAAGGTGTAGAAAATTTACATGGCACAACTTACAGTGTCTTACCGGACAGAATTGAAACTGGAACCTTTATGGTGGCAGCAGCCGTTACCGGCGGTCGTGTAAAGCTAAAGGATACTGAGCCGAAATATCTTGATGCTATTACAGTAAAATTAGAAGAAGCGGGTGCAGAAATAACAACTGGTGATGACTGGATTGAAGTTGATATGAAAGGTAAACGCGCTAAACCAATTGATATTCGCACCGCACCTTATCCAGCTTTTCCGACAGATATGCAGGCGCAATTTTCAGTTTTGAATACTCTGGCAGAAGGTACATCGACTATTACCGAAACAGTGTTTGAAAACCGCTTTATGCATGTACAGGAACTGCAGCGCATGGGAGCAAGTATTGAGCTAAATGGTAATACGGCGGTTTGTCATGGTGTCGAAAAGTTAACGGGTGCACCGGTAATGGCAACGGACTTAAGGGCATCGGCATCACTTGTTATTGCAGGGCTGGTGGCAGAAGGTGAAACGGTAGTAGAGCGTATTTACCATATTGATCGTGGCTATGAGTGTATAGAAGAAAAGTTGCAGCAACTAGGTGCGCAGATTCGCCGCGTGCCAGATTGATAAGTTAAAAAGATTAACAAATATTTATTAAACTGAAATTTAAAAAGATTAAGCTATTAACATGACATCAAGAATAACCATTGCATTATCCAAAGGGCGTATTTTTAAAGAGACGTTGCCATTACTTGCGCATGCAGGTATTACACCGTTAGATGATCCTGAAACCAGCCGTAAACTCATTCTTGATACCAATGATGAAAATGTAAAACTTGTTATCATTCGTGCTTCCGATGTGCCAACGTATGTGCAATATGGCGCAGCCGATATTGGTGTTGCCGGTAAGGATGTTTTAATGGAGCACGGTGGTGAAGGATTATATGAACCTTTGGACTTGAAAATTGCACAGTGCCGCTTAATGACAGCAGGACCAGTTAACGCACCCAACCCTCAGGGCCGGTTACGTATTGCAACCAAATTTGTAAATTGCGCGCGCCGTTATTATGCAGAGCAAGGCCAACAGGTTGAAATTATAAAATTATATGGTTCAATGGAATTAGCGCCTATTGTTGGTCTGGCTGATCGCATTGTGGACTTAGTTGATACCGGTAATACCTTAAAAGCAAATGGGCTGGAGCCAATGGAACATATTGCTGATATAAGTTCACGTTTAGTAATTAATAAGGCTTCAATGAAAATGAACCATCAAGCGATGCAAGCCTTTATTGATAAAATTGCTGAAGCCGTTAAATAATCATCTTTATAAATTATGTCTATATCAATTAAACAACTAAACACAACTGATTCTGATTTTTGGTCAGAACTGGACGACTTACTTGCCTGGGAAAGTGTTTCCAACGAGCAAGTATTGTCTACTGTAAAAGAAATTATTGCAGATGTGCGTAAACGAGGCGATCAGGCACTGGTTGAACTCAGTAATAAATTTGATCGTTTATCTGTTAACTCAATGGATGAGTTAATTATTTCATCAGACAAATTGCAACAGGCATTAGAACAGCTCGATCCTGCGCAACGCGAAGCGCTTGAAACAGCGGCTGAACGTGTCCGTATGTACCATGAAAAACAGTTAATGACATCATGGCAATATACTGAAGACGATGGCACGATGTTAGGCCAACAAATTACTTCACTGGAAAGTGTTGGTTTATATGTTCCCGGTGGTAAGGCTACTTATCCTTCATCTGTTTTGATGAATGCTATCCCTGCGAAAGTGGCGGGTGTTGACGAAATTGTGATGGTGGTACCGACGCCCGATGGCGAAGTAAATGAAATGGTATTAGCCGCTGCACAAATTGCTGGTGTGACTAAAGTCTTTACTATAGGTGGTGCGCAAGCTGTTGCAGCTTTGGCTTATGGCACTGAAACAGTACCGGGTGTCGATAAAATTGTTGGACCGGGTAATATTTTTGTTGCTACAGCCAAGTCACTGGTTTTTGGTAAAGTCGGTATCGATATGATTGCCGGGCCATCTGAAATTTTAGTTGTATGCGATGGTAAGAGTGACCCAGACTGGATTGCCATGGATTTATTTTCACAGGCAGAGCACGATGAAGATGCTCAGTCTATTTTAGTTTCTCCGGATAAAGACTTTTTGCAGGCTGTTGATACGAGTATTAACAAGCTGGTAACAGAGATGGAACGTAAAGATATTATTAGTAAGTCTTTAAATGACCGTGGTGCTATGGTTCACGTTAAAGATATGGATGATGCGATTGAAGTTGCAAACTACATAGCGCCTGAACATTTAGAATTAGCTGTTGATGATCCTGAAGCAATTGTGGGTAAAATACGTCATGCAGGTGCTATTTTTATGGGACGTTATACTGCCGAAGCTTTGGGTGATTATTGTGCCGGACCAAATCATGTTTTACCAACATCTCGTACAGCTCGTTTTAGTTCACCACTAGGTGTGTATGATTTTCAAAAACGTAGCAGCTTGATTATGTGTTCAGAAGAGGGTGCATCGGAGCTTGGTAAAGTAGCATCGGTTCTTGCGCGTGGTGAAAGCTTAACAGCGCATGCTCGTTCGGCTGAGTATCGAATTAAGAAGTAAATTTCCGTCATTCCCGCAAAAGTGGGAATCCAGATTATAAATAAAATGGTTCAGTTGTTCAGGATTCCTGTTTTCGCGGGAGTGACGTTGTCAATTAGAAAGAAAGTAACGGAAGCACTGTGAGCAATAAAACAGTAAAAAATATTAATGATTCCATTAAACAATGGGTACGTCCCGAAATTCGTGCGCTAAGTGCATATCACGTGCCGCCTGCTAGCGACTATATAAAACTCGATGCGATGGAAAATCCTTATCAATGGCCAGAGTCAATGGTTGATGAATGGTTGCAACTTGTTAAAGAAGTTGAACTTAATCGTTATCCTGACCCGTCAGCATTAGCTCTTAAACAACGATTGCGCGACAGTATGTCGGTACCAGATAATGCTGAGATATTACTTGGTAATGGATCCGATGAATTGATTCAAATGATCTTGATGGCCATGGCGGGTAAAAACAGTAATGGTGAGTCACAAACCGTTATGTCGGTCGATCCCAGCTTTGTCATGTATGACATGGTCGCAACCTATGTAGGCATGAATTATAAAAGCATTAGTTTAAATGATGACTTTAGTTTAAATCTGGATGCTACTTTAACAGCGATTGAAGAGTATCAGCCTGCGATTATCTTTATTGCTTATCCGAACAACCCAACCGGAAACTTGTTTGAACGCAGTGATATAGAAAAAATTATTGATGTAGCCCCTGGTGTTGTCGTTGTTGATGAAGCTTATCATGCTTTTGCTGATGATAGTTTTATGGATAAAGCTGGTAGTGTTGATAATTTGTTGGTAATGCGTACCGTTTCTAAAATGGGATTGGCCGGTCTAAGATTGGGTTTGTTGGCTGGTAAAGTCGAATGGCTAACTGAATTTGATAAAGTACGCTTGCCGTATAACTTAAATGTTTTAACTCAGGCTACTGCTGATTTTGCTTTAAAACACCAGTCGGTGCTTGATAAGCAAACACAGGAAATTTGTAGTACGCGAACTGAACTTATAAACAAATTATCTGAAATAAAATCTCTGCTTGTGTTTCCATCGCAAGCTAATTTTGTTTTATTCCGCACGGCAAGCGATCAAGCAAACTCTATATTTGAAAAGCTTAAAGATGCCGGAGTGCTAATTAAAAACTTAAGTCCGGCAGGTGGGGCTTTAACAGACTGTCTGCGAGTCACCGTTGGTAAGCCTGAAGAAAATAAAATATTTATAGATGCTTTAAAAAAAGCACTACATAAATAAATGACCGATAATAAAAACGACAGTATACAAGACCTGATGGAAGTCGTTAACTCGGCAGACATTGGTCTGGTTATCTTAGATAAAAATTATACTGTTCGCGTCTGGAATCTGTTTATGGTTAACCATAGTGGTTTTTCGGCAGACTCGATTATTGGGAAAAATCTTTTCGGGTATTTTAATGATTTGCCTAAGCAGTGGTTTGTTGACAAGGCAGAGAAAAGTATTTCACAAAAAGAAAAACTGTTATCACTATGGGAAGAGCGTCCTTATCT
>Ga0316207_10001364_pt1 | contig 30565 bp, 25 predicted proteins | sample 6weekpyrite_MG_FD_204943 | JGI IMG/M metagenome (GOLD analysis project Ga0316207, IMG submission 204943) | Microbial mat bacterial communities from mineral coupon in-situ incubated in ocean water Damariscotta River, Maine, United States -... | ecosystem: Environmental > Aquatic > Marine >...
AGTAAGCCGGTTGTCATGAACACACAAGCTGATAACGCCAGCAGTCCTTTTTTTAATATAGATCGTCGAGATCCTGTCGGAGAAAAATTCTCTCTATTAACCATTGACTTCATTTTGTCTAACTCCAGTTTTAAAAAAACAATAAAAAAGCGCCCACAACACCCACGTAAATTTACGAGTAGGTATCATGGACGCCGTTGTCCAGTGCAGGCCGCCGTTGGCCAGTACTTTTTAAATTTAATTTTTTGTGGCTTTGACTGCCACTATCGCAACTATTTGAAGCACCGTTGCTTCACTGTTGATGTATTACTTCACGGTTAAAAATTAACCTTATATATCCATATATGTTTTAGCTTTTCAGTAGCGCGACACTGTCAACAATCCCTTGGGCAATGTCAGCCAGTCTTTTATTTCGCGCCATCGCTAATTGACGTAATGCTGTGTATGACTCGTTCTCATTGCAGCCACGTTGTTCCATTAACAAGCCCTTGGCGCGTTCAATGGTTTTGCGTTCTTGTAAACTGGTTTTGGTTTGCGCTAGTTCGTTACGAAGAGTTTGTGTTTCATTGAAGCGAGTAACTGCCGCGGCAATAATTGGCGCAATACGTTCAGTCTGAAGACCATCTACGACATAGGCACTAACGCCGGCCGCTGTGGCGCTGGTCGCAGATTCACTATCGCCTTGCTCAACGAACATAACAATTGGTAGGGGGCGCGTTTCCATGATTTGCCGAACGGTTTCCAGCTCACTTTCTACATGTGCTTCGATATCTATGACAACTATATCTACATCATGCTCTTGTAACTCAGCGGCAAGTGCCGGAATTTTTTCGAGCACTGCGGAAATAGAACAGTTTTGGCTGTCAATTGCCTCTTTTAATAGCGCTTGATGTTGAGCATTGTTTGAAACGAGTAATATATGTTGCATTGTCTGATTACTTACTTATGTTGTTTATCTTGTATCTCAAATTTGCAAGAACAGTGCCAAGTTGATAATGCCTTGAATTTATTAGAAAATATTATTATTTTAAAGGTTGACGGATTCATGAATGCATTGAATTGAAGCGCTATGTTGCACTCACTTTTATTAGTGCGCACTAAAAAGGTGCGTGAGATAATGCAGTAGCAATCTAAGGCGAATCCTTGTGTATCAGTAGGGTGATAGGATTTATAATATGGCTTTGTGTACTACATTCAGGCGTGCGTGTTTGTTTGGAGTCGGTATTTATAACAGCTGTCTGGATGATGATGGATACAGATTTAAAATTCATGCAACATGCGATTGAGTTAGCAAAGCGTGCAGAGCAGGAAGGAGAAGTACCTGTTGGCGCGGTGATTGTTAAAGATGACACAATTATTGCTGAAGGCTGGAATCGACCTATCGCAGCTCACGATCCGACGGCGCATGCAGAGATACAGGTTATTCGTGCGGCATCAGAAAAGCTGGGCAACTATCGTATACCTGATACAACCTTATACGTAACATTAGAGCCTTGTTTAATGTGCATGGGAGCAATTACACATGCGCGTATTAAACGAGTTGTTTATGGCGCGACTGATCCGAGGGCGGGCGCTGTCGAAAGTATTTATACCATCACGGATGATCGTAAATTAAACCACCATGTGGATATTGAAGGTGGTTTGATGGCTGAACAATGCGGACAGTTGCTCAAAGATTTTTTCCGTCAACGCCGCTAAGGCATTTTTGAAGGGTAGAACATGAAATTTTTTGTTGTGATGTTGTTTGCGTTGTTACTGGTCGCTTGTGAAAGAGATTCATCTCCAGTTAATACTTACGCAAAAACGAGTGTGGATATGAAACTTGTTCAAGTCTCTGAACATACCTGGTATGTTAAAGGGGCATCAGGTGTAGCAACAGACAATGAAGGGTTTATATCAAACGCTGGCGTCGTCATCACAGATAATAGCGTTATTGTGTTTGATGCCTTGGGTACACCTTCTTTAGCGCAAAAATTATTAGAAGAAATACGTAAAATTACGGATAAGCCGGTTACGAAAGTGATTGTTAGTCATTATCATGCAGACCATATCTACGGGCTTCAAGTTTTTAAAGACATCGGTGCGAAAATACATGTACCAGCAGGTGCGGATGAATACCTTTCCTCTGAAACTTCACGTGAGCGACTTGAAGAAAGACGCTTTTCTCTAGACCCGTGGGTGAATGAAAGCACTCGTCTGGTAAAACCTGATTATTATTATGAAAAGGGTGAGAGTTTTACCGAAGGCGGCGTAACGATGACGGTCTCACTTGTTGGTGCGGCGCATTCTGATGGCGATTTGACACTTTATGTGGATACCGATCAGGTGCTTTTCTCGGGTGATATTATTTTTGAAGGTCGGATTGCCTTTTTAGGTGATGCCGATACTCGGCATTGGTTGCAAACACTTGAGCGTATGGAGACAAGTGAACTTAAGGCTTTGATTCCAGGGCACGGAAGTGCTGCGGCTGATCCTAATCAGGCCATTGGCCAGATGCGTCGTTATTTAGCTTTTTTACGAAAGATAATGACGGATGCATTTGAAAATCTGCAATCATTTGATGAAGTGTATGATGAGGTGGATTGGTCTGAATTTTCTCATTTACCGGCATTTAATGAAGCAAACCGCCGTAATGCCTTTCAAGTATTTTTGTCGATTGAGCGGGAACAAATAGAGTTAGAGCAGCAATGAGCAAGGTAATTGCTTATAAGTAAATGCTTATATATGGATCATTAGTACTGGTTTTTATATTTCTGTTTGTGTAATCAAGAAAATGCCCGATCTTATGGCGTATAAGGGGCTTTAGATATTCCATTTGTGAAGCTTATAGACTACGTAAGTATTTGGATACATTGCTTTTCATTGCTATATACCATTAAATTGCATCAATAAAATAACTAACAACAATTCAAACAAGTTTATCTCATTAAGCGCCTTATTAAGTGGACTTCACATAAAGATGGCTTGGGTAGAGACTGAAATTATCGTTGACGATATTTTTTGACTTGTTTGATTTAAAAATATAATCAGGAATACCCTCGTAACATGAGTAAACAGACAGTTTATATTGTTGATGATGAGCGACAATCGCTCAATTTCGTTAAAGTCTTAACACATTCTGTTGGGCTGAATGCTGAAACATTTTCTAACCCGCTTGAATTTATCGAATTCCATAACCCATCACACAAAGGTTGTATTGTTCTTGATGTGAATATGCCGGAAATGAACGGTCTCGAATTACAGAAAAAGTTGAATAATAACGGTTCAACTTTACCCATTATATTTGTCACTGGTTTTGGCAATGTCAATATTGCTGTTGAAGCGATGAAAGCCGGTGCGATTGATTTTCTGGAAAAGCCCTATGACAAAGATTCTTTATTGAGAAGTATTCACTTCGCATTAGAGAAAAATAAAGATAATAGTTCATCAGAATCGGCCGATGATTCAATGGGTAAAAGACTGGCATCATTAACACCTCGTGAATATGAAGTAATGAGTATGTTGGCAAAGTCATTAACAAACAAAGAAATTGCCAGACTACTAGGTATCAGCCCACGGACTGTTGAGGTTCACCGGCAACACATTATGAACAAACTGAAAATAAAATCAGTACTCGAATTGCCAAAAGAATTGATTTAATAATTATCTGTAGAGCTATAACGCAGGTGAAGTGATTTCAATCGCATCAGTATTAGTTTCAGGTTCTTCAAGCGTAACGCGTTCATCAAGCTGCGCGCTATACCATACGAGTAAATCGTAATAGCTGCGAATGTATTCAACATAACGCACCGGTTCACGACCACGTGCATAACCATGTTTGGTTTGCTTATACCATTTTCGGTTGCTTAATAAGGGTAAGTTCTCTTTTACATCACGCCATACGTTGGGGTTGCCACCACGTTTCTGAGTAATAATACGGGCATCTTCTAAATGTCCGAGCCCTACATTATATGCCGCTAGTGCAAACCAGGTCCGATCCGGTTCTTCAATTTGCTTCGGAATACGTGCAATCAATTTCGTTATATAGGTAGCACCACCCTGAATGCTTTGCTCAGGATCTCTACGGTTTTCAATACCCAAATATTCAGCTGTGGGTATGGTTAGCATCATTATACCTCTCACTCCAGTCGGTGATCTGGCATCAGGATCCCAATGTGATTCTTGATAACCTATCGCGGCTAATAAACGCCAGTCGAGTTTGTTTTTATCAGCGGCACTTTCGAACATTTTCTGGTATTTTGGAAGTCGCTTATGAATATGGCGAAGATAAGTACGCGTGCCGGCGAAATTAAATCGTTCGATATGACCATAGTAACGATCAATGAGAACACTTAACTCTCCACTGGCTTTCATTTTGTTAATGAAGCTGCTAGCAGCCTTGTAAAGGCTGTCATCATTATCGATAGGGAATGCCCATGCTAATTCTTGAGGTTCACTTATGTCGAATGCAGCGCGAAGCTCTGGATAAAAACGTTTATTAAGTTCAACTTCGTTTGAATCAGCGATACTGAAATCAATAACTTGCTCCCAAACCAGATTGAGTAATTCGCCACTATCTAACTCGGGGTTTTCTACCCACTCTAATTTGGGTTGCGAGGCCTGTAGCTCCTCTAATTGTTCAACGTGACTGCTGTCTGCGACGACTTCAATGTGTTTACCGACCAAGTCAGTGATTTTGCGAGGCTTTCTATTTTCACTGCCCATTCTATAGACTAATTGTTGGGTGATCGTCTGATAGGGAGGGCTAAAGCGCACCCAGTCTTTACGTGAGTCGGTAACGGTAAGTCCTGCCGCAGCGAAGTGAACCTGATTTTGGGATACTAATGAGAGGATGTCGGCAAGATTAGAAGGCGTAATAATTTTAACCTTAACATTTAACTCTTTTGCAAACAGACTGACCAGATCGTATTCAAAACCGGTTGCACCATAGGGGCCTTCAAAATAAGTCGTTGGGCTATTGCGGGTTGCCACAAGCAACACTCCGTCATCTTTTATTTGCTCGATCAGCGTTTGCGGTTTATCGCAGCTGGCTAACGACAAAGACAAAATGATAAATGATAAATAACGAAACAATATGAACCCCAATAATTTTCTCTGCAAACTATGACAATAGAAACCCACTTCCTGATTCAATTTTAGCAACTAAATGCGCATATTGCCTCTGAACTAGCTTGAATAAAGTTCTTAAATCAATAAGATAGAGTGAGTTTGATAAAAATAATTGAAAAAAACTAAATTATGTCTGATTTACCGCTACTACAAGTTGGTGACGATGTCGTTTTTACGATTGCAGTCAGGGATATCTTTGCAACACCGGTTGATGCGATTGTTAACCCTGCCAACACGGGGCTGTCGCATGGTGGTGGCCTTGCCGAGGTTATTTCAAAGATGGCCGGGTCGGCGCTGGACGATGAATGTGATGCATTGATTGAGAAAAATGGTGTACTCGAAACCTCTGATGCAGTGGTGACAACCGCGGGGTTACTTGATTTTAAAGCGGTGATTCATGCGGTAGGGCCGATTATGGGGCAGGGGCATGAGTTGGCAAAATTACAATTAACTATTCAGAATGTGCTGGATGTTGCAAGCGAAGCCAACCCACCGATAACCTCGGTTGCATTCCCTATGATTAGCACTGGTGTTTATTGTGTTCCTAAGCCTATATGTGCACAAGCCTTTGCCAATGCGGTGAAACACTATATGCATTCTGAGTCAGACAAAAAGGTAAAAAACATCTGGTTATGTGTAGGACTGGATGATTTTGAGCTGTTTGCGCAACACTTTTCTGCTGAAATTCGTACTTCAAAACAAGACATCAATGAAAGTGATGTCGCTGAATTTGAATTAAATGAAGAAGAATTATCTGAAGGAAATAACAGCGATATTGATGACTGGTTTAACTAATTATTGGGCAATAAATTCGGATCAATAATAGGTGGCAGTAATATTTTACTAGATGAAGGTTCATCGTCGTCAGTTTGTCCAGAATCATATTCTGGTGGCCGTGTATTAAGCAGGTTCTCATCTTCTTTAGTTTCAGGTTCAGGCACTGATTCAGGTGTAGGCGTCGCAACTGGTGCTGGAGCAGGTGGCAATGCATTCACCGGTGTGTCGATGGGTTGTAGTTGTAGTGGTTCAGGTTGTTCTGGTGCAGCATTGATTTGAGTTGGTTCCAGATTCTCATCAACAGGCTCTTCGACAAGGCCTAATACGGCCTCTTCAGTTTTTTTGTTCATCACTAAAATACTAATGCGGCGGTTAGATTGACTAAAGGGATCCTCTTTTTTAAACAATCTGGATGCGGCAAGGCCTTCTACGCGACCAATTTTTCCACTCTCAAGTCCACCATCTTCAAGCGCACGCCGTGCCGAGTTAGCACGATCAGCCGATAATTCCCAGTTGCTGTAGTCATCTCTACCCGTGAAAGGAGATGCATCAGTATGCCCGCTAACACTGACCCTGTTAGGCACGGTATCTAAAAATCCTGCTATTTCATAAAGTATTTCACGCATGTGATTTTTAATATTAGAGCCGCCGCTATCAAACATGGCGCGTTTTTCTTCATCGACAATTTGAATTTGTAAACCTTCGGCGGTCACTTGAAGTAACAATTGATCTTTAAAAGGGGAAAGAGCTTTATTTTTGCCTATCGCATCAACCATGTCTTTCATCAATTCGTTAAGGCGTTGTTTTTCTGCCTTCTCTGCTTTCATTGCAGCTTGGGCAGCTTCGTCTGCGTCTGTAATTGATTCTTCATCTGATTTGTTTTGCTGATTGATTTTATTGCCTTCGCCCTTGGCAATATCCATCATGCCGCCCATGTCGATCATGCTGGTGCTGGCACCGCCGGGGCCGGCCATCCCTTGAGTTGGTACGACTGCTGTACCCTCAGTTAAACTGACGTTTTCAAAATAATCTGAAATACCGCCGAGGGTTTCTGTTGGCACAGCACCCAGTAACCACATCACCATAAAAAAGGCCATCATTGCGACGGCGAAATCGGCAAAGGCAACTTTCCATGCACCACCGTGGTGGCCATGCCCACCTTTCTTAATGCGTTTAACAATAATCGGTTGTTTTTTATCTTCCATTAACTGACAACCTGTTTAGGAGGCTTTTTGTTCCTTCAGGTATTCTTCCAGTTCACTGAAACTTGGGCGATCGTTACTGAATAAAGTTTTACGACCAAATTCAACTGCAATCTGGGGGCTGTAGCCATTCAGAGTAGACAGGATACAAACCTTAATGCACTCAAGGAACTTAGCTTCATCGGCGGCTTTATGTTCCATCGCCGTCGCCATAGGGCCAACAAAACCGTAAGCAAATAAAATACCTAAAAATGTACCTACTAATGCGGCGGCAACGTGTGCGCCAATAACATCAGGTGGTTCACTGAGTGAACCCATAGTAATAACAATACCTAATACGGCGGCAACAATACCAAAGCCTGGAAGTCCATCAGAAACACGCGTTACAGCCGAGGCAGGTTGTTCTGCTTCATGGTGATGAGTTTCGAGTTCAATATCCATGAGATTTTCAATTTCAAATGGATTCATGTTGCCGCCCACAATAATGCGCAGATAATCACAGATAAAGTCCAGAGCATGATGATCTTTAAGAATTTTGGGGTATTTACTAAATACAGCGCTTTCACTGGGCTCTTCAATGTGCTCTTCAATCGCCATCATGCCTTCTTTTCGGACAGTTGAGAAAATATCAAACATCAAGGAAAGCAGTTCCATATATTCTTTTTTGCTATATTTCGCGCCTTTCATTAGCCCTAGTAAGCCTGAAAAGGCGGCTTTGATGACGTTCATTGGGTTAGAAATTATAAAAGCGCCAAATGCGGCCCCACAAATAATCAAGACTTCATAAGGTTGCCAAAGTGCAACGAGGTTGCCATGGGATAAAACATAACCACCTGCAACACAAGCCAGTACGATTATGGAACCAACAATTAATAACATAACTGCTCCGATGTATTCATATCTACTTAATTGAGGTTATCGGTTACTTTTTGACAACCTTGAATCAATTTTTAAGAAATTTTATCAATTTTTTATGGGCTAATATCGCAAAGATAACTAAGGAAAATACGGTTTTGGTCGATGTAGTAGGGACAAAGATAGATTTTTTAAAGCAAAGAGCCTAAATGAGCACAGAAATAGTAGAAAAAGACAAGAAACTCGACCTGAATGACTGGGTTGATATGCTTGTGGACATCAAATTTCCAATACTTGATAGGACTGCAAAAAGTGTTGCTGAAATGAAGTCTGCTAGCGGTATGTCAATGGATCGCTTCTGTGACAGCATGTTGCATGATCCCGGCACAGTGTTAACCATGCTGCGCTGGGCAAACTCATTGCCTCGTGGGCGCTTATCTTCGGAAGTCACCACACTTGAAAGCGCCACCATGATGATTGGACTGGAAAAGGTCAAACGTCTTCCAGGGGAAATGACGGCTTTGCAATTACCCGCAGAAGATGAACATATGCGCGCTTACATGCATGTTGCCTGTCGGGCCTTTCATGCAGGTTATCAGGCTTATGACTGGGCGAGTCGTCGTGCAGATATGGTGCCGAAGGAATCATTTGTCGCAGGGTTTTTGCACAATATTGGTTCCATGGCTATTTTGCTGAACGGCGGTGATGAAATAAATCAGATCCGTGATGTGATAGAAAATGATGATATGTCGGCAGATGAGGCGCAGTATTTGGTATTGGGCTTTAGTCTTAAACAGTTGAGTCATGCTTTAGCGGTGAGATGGAAATTGCCAGAATTAGTTATTGACTCACTTAGGGCTGATAAAGCGACTAATCCGCGTGTTTATGGTGTGATGTTGGCATGCCAATTGGCAAGATTGGCAGAAACAAGCTGGTATTCACCTGAGATGATGGAATGCATTCGAGGTGTTTCTGATTATCTTGAATTAAGACAAGATCGCGTGACATCGATCGTTCACCAGAATGCGGTGGCCGCTGCACGTGAATCAGATTGGTATAAAGTAATTCCTGCTGCGGCATTATTGCCACTGATTCCAGAATTTGATTTGGATTGCGAAGGTAATCCCGTTGTTTCAGAAGATGAGAACGAGTTACAACATTTTTGTTTGATGCCTCAAATAGGGGTTTATCAGGATCTTGTTGAGAATATTCGTTCTGCGGCAGCATTGATCGATTTGGCAACATTGATGACACTGACGATGAGAGCCATGCATGACGGTTTGGGGCTGAACAGAGTTGTATTTGCGATGCTCGAGGGTATTGAGCATGATGAATTGAAAGCAAGATACATGACAGGAACAGATAATGATCCTGAATTTAATCAATTTAAAATACGACTTGTTCCGGTTAATTTATTTACTCATGTGATGAAAAAAGCACAAAGTATTTGGCTTAATGATGATAATAAAGACAAATATCTAAAATTGGTGCCTGAACATTTTAAACAAATTATTCGCACCGAAGCATTTTTTGCAGGTTCTGTTTTTGTTGATGGGAAACCGATTGGTTTATTTTATGCGGATCGTCACACCAAAGATTGTCATTTGGATGAAGCATGCTATAAACGCTTTAAAGTGCTGATTCAGTTGGTTGGTAAAGCCATTGAAGCGCAACGTGCGGCAAACAAGAATTAACTCTGTATAGATAATAATTATTCATTTAATCGAGGTGTGTTACAATCTTTCGCCCTGGAGAAGTGTCCGAGCGGTTGAAGGAGCACGCCTGGAAAGTGTGTATACGTTTATAGCGTATCAAGGGTTCGAATCCCTTCTTCTCCGCCATATAAAATAAAAAGCCGCCCTTTACGGGCGGCTTTTTTGTATCTTTTACGAAAATATTACTTCATGTCACTATGTTTCTGTAGATAGTTGTTTTAATCTTAATTACACACTAAATTTGATACTAAAGCTTGTCGATTAATTTTACACAACGGGTGCTTGCTATGAAAAAGCTGGTTAAAATTAAAATAGTGTTTCTAGCGTGTATTATGCTTGTTGTTTTTGCCGCCGGCGCGGTTCTGTATGATTCACCCACAAACGTTAATATCGGTATTAATGATTGGACAGGGTATTACCCGCTAATTGTTGCGGAACATGAGAAACTATTTGAGAAATATGGCCTTAACGCTAAGGTTCAACGTTTTAACTCAGCACAGGAAGTGTTGCAGTCTATGCGTGATGGCAAGATACACGGTGCTGGGTTAACATTAGATGAAGCGATTAGTCTGAATCAGTCAGGGTTCCCAGTTCAAGTTGTGTTGGTGATTGATTTTTCATCGGGCGGTGACATGATCATTGGTCAGCCTAGTATTACTGATATTTCCATGATTAAAGGTAAGAAGATTGGTTATGAAGGAACCCTTGTTGGTGAGTTTCTATTACACAGAGCATTAGTAAATAACCACATAAAGAAGAAAGCTGTAAACCTCGTTCAGGTGTCCGCTAAAGACTGGTTATCGAGTTTCCGAGGTGGTGATCTTGATGCGTTGGTTTGTTTCAACCCCGCTGCAACGACGTTAATAGAACAAGATGGTGCTAACTTGTTATTCAGTTCGAAAAATATCCCATATGAGATTATTGATGTACTCGTATTCGATAAAAAATTCTATGATAAAAATAAATCACAAATATCACTAGTTGCTAAGGCATGGTTTGATGCGTTAGGAGTAGATCCGGATGTGGCAGCGACTATTGTTGCTAAAGAGAAAGGTGTATCTGCCACTGAATATAAGAAAAGCTTAACGCAGATAGTAGTACCAGATTTAGCAAAAAATAAAATGTTGTTTGACGAGAAATATAATAAGAATATTTATAAATATTCTCAAGTGATTATTGATTTTATGATGCGTAAGGGTCTTATTTCTAGCCGCGTAAATACAGATCAGTTTTTCACGCGAGAAATACTGGATAATTTAAGCGAATAACATGAATTATAAAAAATGAATTTTTTCAGATTTAAATCAATACGTACACGACTAGCATTTTGGCTGTTCTTTGTAGGTTTAGTACCTGTTTCTGTATTGTTATACCTGTTTTATGAGCATCGGGTGACGACACTTAAGAACGATAGTTTTCAACGGTTGGTTGCGATTCGTGACCTGAAAGTACGGCAGCTTAACGCATGGTTGGATGAGCGTTCAGGTGATGTATTGGTGTTATCCGAGTCTATCGCACACTCATTTTATTTACCTATTCATCTACACAAAGATGAGGATGTAAAAGATTTATTTAAGAATTTCCTTACCCGCTATGATGCTTATAGCGATGTTTTTCTGGTTGATTCAGAAACAGGTGATATCATTTTTAGTCTCGGTGAGAACAAAATGTCTGGGAATAGGGGGCACAAAAAGTATATTAGTGAGCCAATACGTACCCGGTCTACTTTTATTCAAGATATACACTTTTCTGATAATCTTAAAATACCGACGATGACATTTTCTGCCCCGGTGATGGATAAAGATATAGAAGGAAAAGTATTGGCCGTTGTCGTTATGCGAATTGATCTGGATGAATCGCTATATAGGATATTCAATGAAAGAACCGCACTTGGAGAAACAGGCGAGGTATTGATTGTAAATAGTGACGTTGTTTCCTTGAGTCAAGTGAAGTATAGCAAGATCCCGCCGATTGAATTACAAATTACTGCTAAGCCAGCATTTCAAGCAGCAAATGGTAAAACAGGCATTATTGAATCACTTGATTATAGGGGAGAGCCTGTACTGGCTGCCTACACATACTTGCCGATAACAAGGTGGGGCTTCGTCGCCAAGCAGGATCTTAGTGAGATCTATGCGCCGGTTTATGATTTAGTGACATCACTTATTTCTTTGATGCTGGGTCTTGTAACAGTCGTTATTATTGTTTCGTACTTTATTTCAAACCGTTTGGCATTGCCGATTTTCGGAATGATTAAGGTTGCCAAACTAATTGAAGGTGGTGAAGGAACAGCGAGAAATCAGATTAATAGCGATGACGAAATTGGTTACCTTGCCAAGAGTTTTAATGAGATGGCCGCTACGCTTGAAGTGGAAAAGCAGGCACTTAAAGACTACTTGTATAGCATTATTGGTTCGATGCCATCGATATTAATTGGCGTCAATGAGAATTTTGAAGTTGAGTTATGGAATACTCAGGCAGAGAAACTGACGGGTGTTAATGCGAAACAAGTGATAGGTGTTTCAGTATTTCATGCAATGCCGCTAATGGAAAAATACACAAATTTAATTCAAAACGTGATTAAGGGCAAGCATTCAGAGGTCATTCGAAATATTGAGTTCACTAAGGATGGTAAAAGCTATTATTTCGATATTACTATTTACCCAATTGTTGGCTTTGAAAAACAGGGTGTTGTCATTATGCTCGATGATGTCACTGAGTCACTTGAAAAAGACGAAATGATTCGTCGTAGTCAGAAGATGGACGCATTAGGGAAGTTAACGGGGGGTGTTGCTCACGATTTTAATAATATGTTGGGCGTTATTCTTGGCTATGCTGAACTGGTTATGAGAAAAAAGGGTAAGGATTCAGATGTCTATAGTTATATCTCAGAAATAAAAATGGCAGGTGAGCGTGCGAAAACGCTTACTGCCAAGCTGTTATCCTTTTCACGAAAGGAAGCTGGCTTGGAACAAATAGTTGTTGATCTTAATGAGCTCGTTAAAAATGAAAAAGAAATTATCAGTAAAACCTTAACGGCTTCTGTTGAACTTAAACTGGAATTAGCAAAAGATTTGTGGCCAGTAAAACTGGATCAGAACCGTTTTGAAGATGCCTTACTCAATCTTTGTATAAACTCGAAACATGCAATGCCAAATGGCGGGGAGTTGACGTTATCGACTCGCAACCTGACCTTATCTCATAAAGAAACACACCAACAGAAACTTGTGCCTGGTGATTATGTATTAGTCTCTGTGACTGATAACGGCTGCGGTATGACTAATGAGGTTGTAGATAAAATATTTGATCCCTTTTTCACCACTAAAGGTTATGACGGTACCGGTCTTGGTTTAAGTCAGGTATATGGTTTTGCACAACAGTCCAATGGGGTTATTGATGTTTACTCCGAACCTGGGCAGGGCACACGTATGGTATTTTATTTTCCTCGGTACCATGATGTTGAGCAAGGTGATGTGGCTAATGCACAATCATCTGAGGCTGATACCGTGTTATTTGGTGGAAATGAAACTATTTTGGTTGTTGATGATGAGGCTGCACTTATCGCGCTTGCCAAAGAGATTTTGACCAGTTCAGGTTATAAGGTATTTACTGCAACGAATGCTGATGAAGCACTGACGATACTGGATACGACTGATGATATTAATCTAATGTTAAGCGACGTTATTATGCCTGGTCTGAATGGCTACGAGCTTGCCGCAGCGGTCCATGAAAAATATCCACGGCTAAAAATCCAGATGGTGAGCGGTTATACAGATACACGTACTGAAAATAACGACTATTTACAGCAGCTTCATGAACAACGCTTGTTAAAGCCGTATAACACCGAGGATTTATTAAGAAAAATCCGAGAAATACTAGATTAGCCAGTGTTTTGATTTTTCTGCATAAAGGGCTGGTAGATCGAGGTCGGCTCAGCGATAATACCGCCCGACTCGCGTCGGTCCTTCCGCAACGAGATGTTGTGAACCCGGTCAGGCCTGGAAGGGAGCAGCCGCAGCAGCTGCATCGTGTGCCGGAGTGTGGCTGGCGTGAGTCACTTTTCTTTTAAGTGATTGTTTTTATATAGCACTATAGCGTAAATCGGTGGTGCAGTGAGCCGCCTGAGTCGGTAGAATAGGTCGCTATATCAATTACCCTTTTAGAGAGTTTGCATGAGCTATCAGGTGCTGGCGCGAAAATGGCGTCCTCGCAGCTTCAAGGAAATGGTCGGTCAGAGCCATATTCTGCGAGCACTTATTAATGCCCTGGACAACGATCGGCTTCACCATGCCTATCTGTTTACCGGTACACGAGGTGTCGGTAAAACCACGATTGCACGAATTTTAGCTAAATCCCTTAATTGTGAAAAAGGCGTGAGTGCCACTCCCTGCGGTGAGTGCAGCACCTGTGTTGAGATTGACGAAGGGCGTTTCGTTGATTTGATTGAAGTTGATGCCGCTTCTCGTACCAAGGTTGATGAAACCCGAGAATTGCTCGATAACGTTCAGTACGCGCCGACACGAGGTCGCTTCAAAGTTTATCTTATTGATGAAGTTCACATGTTTTCAAACCATAGTTTTAATGCCTTGTTGAAAACACTTGAAGAGCCGCCTCCGCATGTGAAGTTTTTATTGGCAACTACCGATCCACAAAAATTACCGGTAACGATTTTATCGCGTTGTTTGCAGTTTAATTTGAAGGCATTACCACAAGAACAGATTCATGATCATTTAGCTTTTTTGCTTGATCAGGAAAAAATTCAGTCTGATGCTGCATCAACGCAGCATATCTCACGTGCCGCACAGGGTAGTATGCGTGATGCATTAAGTTTGCTGGATCAGGCCATTGCCTTTGGTGGTGGCGAACTAAAAGAAGCGGATGTCTGTGACATGTTGGGCGTGATAGAAAAACACCATGTTGTCGATGTGCTTAATAGTTTGGTTGCCCGGGATGCCAGTGCTTTATTAAATTGTGTTCAGACGATGTCTGAGCAATCGGTTGATTATGAAACGGTTCTGGTCGATTTGCTGAGCATGTTACAGCGCATTGCCATTGCACAAGCTAGCCCGGAGGCGGTGGACGATGCATTGGGTGATCGTGATGCAGTACTTTCTTTTGCTACAAATATTTCAGCTGAAGATGTACAGCTTTATTATCAAATTGCGCTTATCGGTCGCCGTGACTTAGTGCTTGCACCACAGTTACGAGGCGGCTTTGAGATGATTTTGTTACGGATGTTGTCATTTCAACCTGCAGAAGCGGGCTTGCAACCTGTTAGTGTAAAACCCGCACAAGCCGCCACGGTTTCAAACAAAGCAATCGCAGAAAGTAATACAACCGCAAGTGCACCTGAACCAGCACAAACTAAACCGGTGGCAACTATTGCTAAGGAAAAAACATCAGCTGATTCGGATTGGTCAAGTATTGTTGAGGCGATGGGTGTAGTGGGTATGGTTCAGCAGCTTGCTGTTCACTGTACGTTGGTGTCACGTGATGATAAGCAATGGTCATTATTGCTGGGTGATGAAAACAAACAACTACACAGCGAAAAATTTGAAAATCGTTTGCTGGAAGCATTACAGGCGTATTTGCAGTCAGATATTAGTCTGGAAATTCAAGTAGGTGAGCAGCAGGGTGAAACACCCGCTATGCAGACAAAGCGAAAAAAACAGGAACGCCAGCAAACAGCTGAAACAGATGTGGCAAGTGATGCCATCGTGCAGTCTTTACAAGAACGTTTAGGTGCAACTGTGCAAGCAGTTAAACCTGTAGATTGAATTTAACAGAGGATAGAGAAAATGAAAGGCGGACTCGGTGGAATGATGAAGCAAGCGCAAAAGATGCAAGAGAATATGCAGAAGGCGCAAGAAGAATTAGCTAATATGGAAGTAGTCGGTAAAGCCGGTGGTGGCATGGTGGAAGTAACGATGACGGGTCGTCATGATGTTAAACGCGTCAAGATTGACGATGCACTGTTGGGTGAAGATAAAGACATGCTGGAAGATTTGATAGCCGCAGCAGTTAATGATGCTGTACAAATGGTTGAAAAAACATCGTCTGAAAAGATGTCAGGCATGATGGGTGGAATGTCTTTGCCACCCGGTTTTAAAATGCCTTTCTAACGAATAGTTCGTATGTCACACAGCCCGTTAATTCAACAATTAGTCGATGCGTTTTGTTGCTTGCCGGGCGTTGGACCCAAGAGCGCCCAACGTATGGCTTATCACCTGTTAGAGCGTGATCGTGATGGGGCAAAACTACTCTCTAGTGCATTATTAAATGCATCAGAAAATGTTGGGCATTGCCGTGAGTGTAGAACCTTTACTGAAGCGGATATTTGTAACATCTGTGAAAGTTCGCGCCGTAATCGCTCCTTACTTTGTATTGTTGAATCACCAGCAGATGCGCATGCCATAGAGCAGGCGACCGGCTTTAATGGCTTGTATTTTGTTTTAATGGGACATTTGTCGCCATTAGATGGCATTGGCCCAGAGGATATCGGGCTCGATGTACTTGCCAAGCGACTTGCTGATGATGTAATTGAAGAGTTAATTGTGGCAACTAACTCGACAGTTGAAGGTGAAGCCACCGCGCACTTTATTAGTGGTCTTGCACAAGATAATAATATTACGGTGTCACGTATTGCGCATGGTGTGCCACTGGGTGGTGAGCTGGAATATGTGGATGGACAAACGTTATTTCATGCTTTTAGCGGCCGCAGAGAACTGTAATTTTTAATCAGTCAGTGATTCTAAAATTCGTTTGTAACTATCGTAGCGGGTTTCGCTAATTTCATGCTTGTTTATTGCATCTAGAATTGCGCATTGTGGCTCAGTATTGTGCTGGCAGTTACTGAACTTACATAAGCCCTGAAATTTTCTAAACTCAACAAAACCGTTAAATAATTCTTTTTCACTGACTTGCCATAGGCCAAATTCTCGCACACCTGGGGAATCGATTAAACTGCCGCCATTGGGTAGATGATACAAACGTGAAGCACTGGTTGTATGAGTACCTTTGTTACTGCTTTCTGAAATTTCTTTAGTTTTAATATTCATACCCGGTAGCAGGGCATTAACCAGAGAAGATTTTCCGACACCTGACTGACCGACCATAATGCTGGTATGGGTATGCAGGCTGTCTCGTAATAGATCGATACCATGTTGCATCTTTGCGCTGCTTTCAATAACTTCATAGCCAAGTTCAGCATAAATTGAAATGCGTTGGCGTATCTCGGCAAGCTGCTCTGTATTGGCCAGATCGATTTTATTTAATACAAGTACGGGTGTAATGTTCAATGTTTCTGATGCGACCAGATATCGATCGATAAGGCCTTCGTTAAGTTCAGGTTTAATAGAGCAAACAATAAAAATACGGTCAAGGTTCGCTGCAATGGCTTTCATCTGGCCACGAAAATCAGGGCGGGCAAGTAAACTGCTGCGAGGTAGTACTGCGGTAATAACATATTCAGCTGGTGGCACGGTTTCAAGCAAAACATGATCACCGGTAACAATAGCGCCAGTATTTTTACGACGCCCACAACGCAGAATACCCTGCGCCGTTTCAACATCCAGTTGATGGCCTGCCTGTCCGATCACCAGTCCCTGTAGTGCTGCTGATTTTTCATCAACACGCGCTTGTTGATTGGAATCAATGCGACGCTGCTGTTGATCGGTGAGTTTGTTTTTTGCCATACAGTTATTTGCTTGTCGTTACTTCTGACAACAGGGCATTAAATTTTGCTGCACAAATAAAATCATTACGTGATAACCCACCGATAGAGTGAGTGCTAAAAATAACATTGCAACGGTTATAGCTGACTTCAAGGTCAGGATGATGATCTTGTTGATGTGATATCCATGCGCTGGCATTAACGAAGGCGAGTGTTTGATAATAATCATCGAACCGAAAGCACCGCGAAATGCTTTTTTTTTGATTATCCAACTGCCAACCTGCAACTTCATTGAGTAATGCAGCCAGTTCATCCTCAGTGAGTGGTGAGGTGGTCTTGTTGAGCCGCTGACAATGTGAGGAAATTAGATCAGCCACTCTTAATTCGCTAAATGAGCAATGCGTACAGCTGCAGGTGGGTGGCTATCATGAAACGCTGAATAAAGCGGATCGGGCGTTAAGGTATTGGCATTTTCTTCGTAGAGTTTCACTAGCGCATGCACCAATGACTCGGCACTACTGACTTCGGCGGCATAGGCATCAGCTTCAAACTCATGTTTTCGTGAAAACCATGAACTGATGGGATGAAGTAAAAATGTAAATACCGGTAAAGCGATTAAGAATAATGCCAGTGCAGCATGTAAAGAAGGTGTTGAGACCCCCAGTCCGGTATAAAACCAGTTTTGTGTAATCAGCCAACCGAGAATTGCGAGCCCAGCTAAACTGAATATTGCCATACTGATAATGCGCTTAATAATATGTTTGCGTTTAAAATGCCCCAGTTCATGTGCGAGCACGGCTTCTATTTCATCAGTGCTTAGGCTTTCAATTAGTGTGTCAAAAAAAACAATGCGTTTATTTTGACCAAGCCCGGTAAAATAAGCATTACCGTGACCTGATCGTTTTGAACCATCAATAATAAAAATACCGTTGCTGGTAAAACCACAACGCGACATTAAATCTTGTATGCGTTGTTTGAGTGCCCCTTCTTCAAGTGGGTTGAATTTGTTAAAGAGCGGCGCGATAAAAGCAGGGTAGGCCCACATCATCAGTAAACCAAAACCAGTCCACACGGCCCATACCCATAACCACCAAAAATCACCCATGTTATCCATGAGCCAAAGTATCGCCGCAATCAATGGTGCACCGATAACGATCAGTAACATGAATTGTTTAATTTGATCGCTTATAAATGTTTTCGCTGTTGTGCGATTAAAGCCAAATTTTTCCTCAAGGACAAAAGTACGGTAAATCGACATTGGAATATCGATAATAGAAAGCAGGGCAAATAGGCTTAATAAAAATCCAGTACCTATCCAGAGTGTTGATAAATTTGTCATTGCCCAAATAGAATTAAGCCAGTCTAGTCCACCACCTAATGTCCATCCCAGCAGGATCGCGGCACCAATCACAACTTCGATACGTTCCAAAGATGTTTTCGCCAGCGTATAGTCAGCGGCTTTTTGGTGCGCGGTAAGATCAATTTGATCAGTAAAGGCTTTGGGGACCTCGCCTCTATGCGCAGAGACATGGCTTAAATGTCGGTTTGAAAGCCATATTTGCACGACTGAATAAAGGCCAAGTGCGATAATAAATAGGGTTGAAAATAATGATGCTGACATAATGAGTAACTATTTATGGTAGATTGTGTTTATCAAGGTGTCAGGGTAGCCTTTGCTTTAAACGCTGACAAGTCGTAATTACTATGGAGTCACAAATGGCACAAAACGCAAGCAATCTCATCTGGATTGACCTGGAAATGACCGGTCTGGACACGTTTAATGATCATATCATCGAAATAGCGACAATTGTTACGGATAAAGACCTGAATATCCTTGCAGAAGGACCCATTGTTGCGATTCATGTTGATGATGCGATATTGGATGGTATGGATGACTGGAACACAAAACAGCATGGTCAATCGGGTTTGGTCGCACGTATTCGAGAAAGTAGTTTCTCTACGGCTGATGCTGAACAGCAAACAATCGAGTTTCTAAAGCAGTATGTCGCAAAGGGAAAATCACCTATGTGTGGTAATAGTATTTGTCAGGATCGACGATTTATGGCGCGATTAATGCCAGAACTTGAGGATTACTTTCATTATCGTAATCTGGATGTCAGCACCTTGAAGGAACTTGCCAGTCGTTGGGCGCCAAAGATTTATAAAGGCCATTCCAAGTCTTCATCGCACCTTGCGATGGATGATGTGCGTGATTCAATTGACGAGTTGAAATATTACCGTGACAACTTTTTAAACTTGCCAGCGGCTACTGAATAATAAAATTGGTAAAATACAGGTTATCGATAGGTAATTGTTTAATTTCATCTTTCAGTGCGGCACGAACACTTTCCAGTGCTTTGACGCGTAACCGTTCCTTACCAACGGTGGAATATAGATCCGTGACTTCCTGACCACTGAGTAGCATCAACATGGTATGACGAATGACGCTGTCGTGATGAAGGATTTTTTCGCCCATCGTCATATCAGATAGTTTGAGCTGAACTTGCACTTGTAAGAAGCGTGAACGTTTACCATCACGAATATTGACGACAAATGCGGGTTTCAAAGGCAAATAGCCGGGTCCTTCAACCGGAGCACTGCTACCACCACCAGCGGCTGCAATAGACAGGGGATATAACCCGAGCAGCATAAGAGTGATGAGAAGTCTTGCTAGCCGTTTCATAAACATATCCTGTTGAAAATCGTTATTACTTACGTGTTTATCGGACAATGCATCGATATCTTGAGTTATTTTTGAAGATGCAGTGGCGAATACAGCTAAGAGAATTAAATAATATTCTATAAAATACAATCAGTTAAGTTGTTTTAGCAAAAGCGCGAACAATTATGCTGACTTTACTATAAAGCTTTTGTGATCGCGGACGTTAAAGTGTATGAACATGGTGTTAACTTTTATGTTCATGGTGTTTTGCTTCCCAAACTCTGCGACATTGCAGAATCTTATTACCCCGGGCCTATTCCGGGGTATTTTTTTGCCTGTAAACAAATGTAAACATACATAAATTAAGGTTAAAACGGCTTAATTTCCTCCTAAACTGGTCGATACAGATGGTATGAATTTTATGAATAATTGTTTGTAAGCATATTGTGAGATTATTTTATGTCAAACCAGTTAGCTAAAAAATCGGTTGCATTTATTGTTGCCGTTCGTGATAACTGGACGACATTATTCTCACAAGTGCTACAAGACAATGGCTATACGGTTGAGTGGCTGACGTCATCAGATCAAGTTCTTTCGCAGCTTGAAGAGAAAAGTCCAAGTTTTGTCTTTTTTGATCATTCGATAATAGAAGCTGATGTGAATAATTTTTGTCAACGTGTTCGTCATCATCATGCTTCAGAATATATATGCTTGATATCAATTGCTAACCGTCCTGAAGAATCATTATTGGCATTACTCTATGAAACAGGTGTTAGTGATCATATCAATGCCAGCAATTCAAAGGTGGAATTGACGAAACGTATTGCCAATATTATTAATGCCTATAAAACTGAAATGCGTGTTAATCATATGGCATGTCACGATGCTCTTACGGGCTTGCCAAACCGCCTACTGCTAATCGACCGGATAGAGCATGCTGTTTCACGCGCTGAACGTCAGGGGAAAATAGTCGCTTTATTATTGCTTGACCTTGATCAGTTCAAATTAATTAACGATACCTTAGGACATGAAGTTGGTGATGAATTATTAGCGGAAGTAGCAATGCGACTAACCGGGCAGGTTAGTGGTATGGATACGGTGGCGAGACTGGGCGGCGATGAGTTTATTATTTTGCTTGAATCGATTGATTCACCTGCTGATGCCGCCGTTAAGGCACAAGGTATTAACGAAATTTTATCGGTACCATTTTGCATTAATGACGAAGAACTACATGTTACCGCCAGTATTGGTATAGCGCTAACCCCTGTTGATGGTAAGTCGATTGGGCGGCTGATGAAAAATGCTGACGCAGCAATGTATAAAGCAAAAGAAGAAGGAAAGAACCGGTTTTGCTTTTATCAGATAGCAATGGCGGAACAAATTTCAGACCGCCTTTCTCTAAATAATGAACTTTATCAAGCATTGAAAAACAATGAGTTTGTTGTGCATTATCAGCCACAAGTTGATGCGTCGACAGGTAGCATAACTGGAATGGAAGCATTAGTAAGATGGCAGCATCCTCAACGTGGACTTGTTTCCCCTGCAGCATTCCTACCGTTGGCTGAAGAAAACGGTTTAATAGTTTCGATTAGTGACTATGTGATGGAAAGATCGTGCCAACAAATCACAGAATGGCGATCAGCTGGAATTAGCGTGCCACATATTGCGGTAAATATTTCAACAAAGCATTTTTATGATATTGATCTCGTGGCAAGGCTTAAAGAATTATTAACTATATATAAGTTAAAGGGTAGTGATATTACGCTGGAAATCACAGAAACAACTGCAATGAATTCGCCTGAGAAAATTATACCTATCTTGAATGAGATAAAAGCCATGGGTGTAGGTCTGGCTATTGACGATTTTGGTACTGGTCACTCATCACTGGCGTACTTGAAGAGATTCCCCATTGATACACTGAAAATTGATCGTGCATTTGTAATGGATCTGGAAACGGATTCAGATGATGAAAAGATTGTTATAGGTATTTTATCTTTGGGCAAGGTTTTTTCGATGAGTGTTGTTGCTGAAGGTGTAGAAACACTAGAACAGGCAACAATTTTGCTCAATCACGGTTGTGAAACTATTCAGGGTTACCTTTTTAGCAAGCCGGTAGATTCAGTATTTATGGGAGAGTTACTTAAAATAGGTCGCTTATTACCAGAGCGAACGGTGATTAAGCCGACGGTAGTTAAAATGGGTATCGTAACGTAATAGCTACTGGTTTAGATTGTCAATAAACAGGACTGTATGGTATCAGGGAGAAATAAATGGAGGTAATTGCAGGACACAAGGATGAGAATTCATTGTCTGACTCGCATCGGCATCTCCCCATGCAAAGTCAGATCGCTTTGATGTTTATGGCGATAATGCTTGCGTTCAGTGTTTTTGCAGCATTGTTAAATAGTTGGATAACGACAAATGATTATGAAATAAATTTGAACGAAAAGGCGGGGCGTTATTTGCAGATGGTTTTCAACGAATACGTTAATCATCAGAATGAACTACGGATGGATGTTTTTAAAAATCAGTTAAATGACATAGTTAAAGATCAAGATATTGAGACAGTTGGTTTATATAATAATAAAAATGAGGTAATTATTCACAGCGGCATTAAAGTGGATATCCCCAAAATAATATTTTCATCAGAATATAAAAGTATATCGAGCCCGATTATTGATAATAATAGGCGCTACTATAAATTAATATTTCCCAAAAGTTTTAAATTAGATAGCGATGTATCGTCAGACACCTCTCATCTTAATTCAATAATATTAGGTATTAATGATGATCTGGTTTTTCGTGTTGCACAAAAGGCTTTCGTATGGACCTTCCTTTTGTCAATGGTGGCAGCGATTTGCATTATGCTGATAGCCGTCGTTGTGATTAGAAAATTCACTTATCCTTTTGATTGCTTGTCTAAAGCAATGAGTAGTGCTCAACTAGGGCAGCGGGGTGTAAGGGTGAATCCCGGCGGCGCCAGTGAAGCCTACCAAATGGCAACATCATTTAATGCCATGATAGCGGTGCTTGAGCGCAGGGAGGAACGCTTATTGGAACAAAAAAATGTTCTTGAAAAACAAATATTGGTTCGGGAGCAGACCGAGTCGGAATTAAAAAATATAACCTATCGTTTGCAATCAATTTTTGACAATGTCACAGATGGAATTATTGTTGTGGACAAGGATTCTAGAATTGTATCCATGAATGTATCTGCTCTAACAACATGTGAATTTGAGGAAAGTGAAATAATTGGTCAAGACATCAGTCTTATAATGAAATCAACATTTATTAAGATCGCGATTATAAGCTTGAACACTAAGGAAGAGAGTGATAAACCAGATAGCAATGAAACGGTTTTGATTTGCAAATCAGAACGAGAAATACCTGTCGAGGTTGGCATAAGCTTGATGAATTTTTCTGGGCATCAACATTATCTGATTACTATTAGAGATATAACTGAACGCAAAAATGCAGATGAAAAATTAAATGACTACCGTCTGCATCTGGAAACCATGGTGTTCGAACAAACCAGAGATATTGCCCGTTCGCGAGATGCCGCAATGGCGGGTGAACGAGCTATGTCTACTTTTCTAGCCAACATGTCTCACGAACTTAGAACGCCAATGCACGGTGTATTAAGTTTTGCCAATATTGCATTAAAAAAAGCCGACACTGTGTCGATCGCTAAAACCAAGGAATACCTTAATGAAATAAAAGCCAGTGGAAACAATTTACTGGATATTATTAATGACTTGCTTGACTTATCAAAAATGAAATCAGGAAAAATGGAATATCAGTATTCTTCGATTTTGTTTGGTCATTTGGTGGAAAATGTAGCTCGGCAAATGTCGATGTTGGCTAAAAAAGAAAACGTCCTATTTGATATTAAAGTGCTTGGTGAGGAGAAGTGCTTTGATATGGATGAAATGAGAATGACACAAGTTTTACGAAATCTGTATGCGAATGCAATAAAATTTGCTGATTCGGATACTGAGATTAAAATTACTCTTGATTATAAAAATGAAGATAGATTGATCTTCTCTGTTTTTAATAAAGGTGTTTGTGTGCCACAAGGAGAAGGCGATCTTATATTTCAGAGTTTTGCTCAAAGCAGCAATACTAAAAATAATGCAGGTGGCACGGGGTTGGGTCTGCCTATTTGTAAGGAGATTGTTGAGTCTGGACATAAAGGTAAAATTTATGTCGATACCAATATTGATGATGGTGCAAAATTTATTGTTGATATTCCATTTGTTTCAAGGGATTGCGGTGCTGAGTTTGTTAAGGAGGTACATCATTCTTAATGATGTAAAATGTTTTGAACAAAAAACCACATATATTAATAGTTGATGATGATCCTCGGAATATTCGTATTTTATACGAAATACTGGGTGACGATTTTGATTTGCGTTCCTCATCTGATGGTGAGCAGGCTCTTAAGGATGTGGCCGCTTATCCACCAGATATCATTTTGCTTGATATTATGATGCCAGGTATTGATGGTTATGAAGTATGTCATCGACTGAAATCTTCTTCAGAGTATCAAAATATAAAAATAATCCTTGTGTCAGGCAAAGCACTTACAGAGGAAAGGCTCAAAGGCTACGAATCCGGTGCGGATGATTTTGTAACCAAACCATTTGATATGGATGAAATTCTTGCAAAAGTGAATGTATTTGCAAAACTAAAGTCAATGGAAGAGGTTAATAAGCTAAAGACTGATTTTCTTAGCCTAATTAGCCATGAAATGGGAACTCCACTTAATCATATCATTGGAATATCAGACTTACTTATTCAACAAGGGGGCTTAGATGACTCTGTTTCATCCTCTATTGAGGATGTGGGAAGTTCGGCTCGTAATTTGGGTGACAAAATAAATAAAATTTTATTTCTTGCCAGGCTTAAACAATCTACTGTTTATAATACGATTGCGATGGATATGCATAATTTAATGTCTGATGTTAGCCAATTATTGGGTGATCCTCCTGGTGAACTGGATGTTAAATTTGAAATTAGTAACGGAGTCATTCTCAACGGTGATTATGAATTAATGCAAAAATTATTTATATATTTACTTTCCACAGCGATTAATCGTTCATCAGATACCGTCGTTTGTCGCATTACACCTGCTAATAATAGTGAGCAACAAGAAGGTATCGCAATTGATATAGAGGATAGCGGTAAGCATCTATCTGACAGTCAAAGAGATAATTATTTCGACCCATTTTATATTGAGGACATTATGCTACACGACGAGGGTTTGAATATAACTATGGGCATATGCGCTCAGATTGTCTTCATGCATCAAGGAGTGATAAGCATTCGTAATCAAGACACAATAGGAACTTGTATTAGTATCTGGCTACCTGTTTCAGTATAAACAGCCTTAATTTTGCATTTAACGCTAATAGTTTCCAGCTATTTGTCGATAACTTATTAAGTTAGAATTTATATATAGCAATGCTTTATAACATAATGAAATAACAGGAATTTATTAGGACGATAAATGGGAACTGTGACAAAGCTAATTCATTCTCTCAAGACGTATAACTTACTTATTTTATATACCATAATAATTTCAGGGTTATGGTTCTATGAGTATTTCACATTATTGTTCGTTAGTGCTATTGCGATAATTTGGGTTGGCGACGTTTTCCGACACATTAAACCTTCTAATGAGTCACTCGTAGATAAAAGTGATGGTCAGGAAAGTTTATTGTCATCTGTGCAGATGCAAAATAGTAGTTATCAAGGCATAACCAACAGCATTCTTGATGAAAACATTACAATTAGTGAAGAAGTTGAGCGTCTATCGAACATGGTGCATGAAGCAACAACTGAGTTGTCAGAAAGCTTTAGTATGATGAACATATATGCTTCTGAGCAGAAATCACTTGTTGGCGCTATGTTAGGAAATAAGGAAACGGACGATGGTGATAGCGCATCAATTAATGATTTTATTCAGGATACAGAAGGGATGATGAATTACTTCATCGAAACGATCGTAAATACCAGTAAAGAAAGTGTTCGATTGGTTTATAAGCTGGATGATTTAAGTGAACGAATTGTTTCGATTGAGGTATTGCTGAAAGATCTTAAATTTATATCCGATCAAACAAATCTATTGGCATTAAATGCAAGTATCGAAGCTGCGCGTGCTGGAGAGCACGGTAGAGGCTTTGCAGTGGTCGCAGATGAAGTAAGGAATCTCTCGATGAGTTCTGCAAATTTTAGTAATCAGATCCATGATGTGGTTGCCGAAGCGGTTAACGGTATCAGTGATGCAAGGTCTGTTATAGATGCGATAGCGTCGCGTGACATGAGGTTCGTTATTGATGCAAAAACTAAAAATACTGAGATATCAAATGTTATACAAAAACTGCAAAAGCAAGCGGATATTAATATGAAAGAAATTTCGAATATTGCAGATAATATTGATGAGTCAGTTAGTGTGGCGGTACGATCATTGCAGTTTGGTGACATCGCTACTCAATTAGCTGGGCATATTGTTGAGCGTACCAATAATATTTCACATGTCGCAGGGGAAATATCAGAGGCGATTAGTGTCTCGACTGTATCTGAAGATGAATCAGAATTGGTACAGAAGATGACTAATATTGTCGCTGTTTGCGACAATGGTGTTGAAACAATAAGAGATTTAAAAGGTTCCCCTGTTGCACAAGAAAAGATGGACTCTGGCGAGATTGATCTTTTCTAGAGGATAGTAAGGGAAGTAAAGGAGTGGTTATGAGTATAACGATGACAAAAGACGATGCTAATAACGAGGTGACTATCGTTATAGCGGGACGATTTGATTTTTCAATGAATACTGATTTCAGAAAAATATTATCAGATCCGGATTCTACTGCTGGAAAGTATGTCATAGATATGGGGGCGGTTGAGGATATTGATAGTTCTGCATTGGGTATGTTGTTACTGTTAAGAGAAAAGGCAGGAGGGGATAACGCCAATATTGTTATATCCCGTTGTCGGCCAGATATTATTGAAATGCTAAAAATGGCTAATTTTCAAACAATGTTCAAAATCGCATAAATGAAAATATTGATCGCAGAGGATAGTCAGCTTAGTCGTAGTGTACTGTCTTCGATATTAATTAAATATGACTACACGGTCATTGAAGCCGAGAACGGCCAGGAAGCGGTAGATAAATATATAGAGCACGATCCGGATGTTATTTTAATGGATCTCATGATGCCAGTCATGAATGGTTATGTTGCGACAAAAAAAATAAAAGAATTAGCAGGGGATAAATTTATCCCGATTATTGTTATTACCTCCATAGTAGAAACATCCTCATTAACGGAGTCAGTCGAGTCAGGCGCAGATGATTACCTTAATAAACCCTATAACGCTGAAGCGATTCACGCAAAAATTATCGCGTTATCTCGGATAAAAAAGCTGCATGATAGTTTAAGAGAACATGAGGAAAAACTGGCGAAACTTAATAAGCAAGCTGAATCAGAATTACTGGTCGCAGAACATATATATGATTTTGTTCTGGATAAAGGGCACAGTGGATTATCAAATGTTAGGAAGTATATGCGCCCTGTTACTAATTTTAACGGTGATATTTTACTGGCTGCACATACACCTTCAGGTGGCTTTAATGTCATGCTAGGGGATTTTACCGGTCACGGTTTAACTGCTGCGATAGGCGCTATCCCAGCATCAGATATTTTTTATCAAATGACGGCAAAAGGTTTTTCAATTGGTGATATCGTCGTTGAGCTTAATCAACGATTACACAAAATCCTGCCTCAGAATATGTTTTGTGCAGCAAGTTTTATTGAAATAGATCAGGAAAGAACCACAATGAGTGTTTGGAATGGCAGCATGCCAGACATTATTGTAACGGATGTAGACGGTAACCTGATTAATAGAGTTGCATCATCGCACGCTGCATTAGGTATTCTTGCAACAGAAAAATTTGATAGAAAAATTGATATTTTATCATTACAAGGTAACGAGCGTGTCTATATGTGTAGTGATGGTGTCCTTGATGCAAGAAATGCAGAAAGCATAAAATATGGTATGAAGAATTATTTGGCATTATTTGAAAACAATAAACAGGTGCCTGTTGGTTTCAATCAGATAGTTGATGATTTATTCGGATTCGCGGTAGATGGTGAAGTTAATGATGATATTTCAATAATTGAAGTTAATACCGATAAAGATGTAGATGCATGGCATGTAGACAATAAAGATAAAGTTGGAAACAAACGAATTACTACTGAATGGTCTGCAAGCATTTCATTTGATGCGAATTCCTTAAAACAAACCAACCCTGTTCCATTGTTATTGAATATGGTAAATGGAATTAATGTTATTCATGGTCATAAAGAGCGGCTTTATACTGTGTTGAGTGAGTTTTTTACAAACTCGCTTGACCATGGCTTGCTACAATTGGATTCATCTCTTAAGTCTAGCCCTGAAGGCTTTCAGGAATACTTTACCCAACGCGAGAAACGCCTGAATGAATTAACAGAATCAAAAATAAGTATCAATATGGAACAGAAACATCTAGATGGCGGTTGGGTGATTATTATTCATGTCAAGGACAGTGGTAAAGGCTTCGACCATAAACAATTACGCAAATCCTTAGATGACAACGCAGGACTATCAGGGCGTGGTATTGAGCTGATTAAACAAATTTGTCAAACTGTTGAGTATAATGAGAAAGGCAATGAAGTAACAGCTGTGTATTCATTTGCGAAGAAGTAGTAGAAAATTATTGGTTAATAAGTTCGCAAACCTTTTTATTTAGTTCTGTTTGAGAAATATTCGCCAGGTCTCTCGAATAACAAGCAAGTGATAACTCATTAATTAATGTGTCGGCTGAGTGGGTTTTTTTTTGCGACCAGATGGCACTCCACTGGTGTAACGATAAATTACTTCCCCACTCCTGAATTTCTGCATAGCTATTAAGAATGGCATGAAGCTCTTGAGGAGATTTTGCATCTGGTATTGAATTAATTAGTGTCGTTATTTTTTTGTTGCGGTTTATGATGCTATTTGTACACCGCAAAAGTTTAAATACTAGTTTATATATAATAAATGTGAGAATTACTGCTAATGCAATTTTAAGCCATGTGCTGATAACGATAAAGCTTCTATCTTCAGTACGCTGAGTTACTATCTTGCCGGTAATTGGATTAAATGTTTTAAAAACAAGGCTTGGTAGCTTGATTAGACGGCTATTGGTGAATAGAAGTGGTGCATGGTGAGTAAAGTGGTCGTCTGATTGCGCGGTCGTTATTACTTCACCTAATTTAATATCAGTAATGCCGTCTAGTGGCAAGGTTAATGATGCTAGGCTGGTTGGTGATATGTCAGGACTTGATACCTCAATATTCCAAACATCATCGGGTGATATTGAGTTATTAACAATAAGTTTACCCACAGGCATAAGCGGTGGGATATAAGAAGGTAACAATTTCACATTAACTTCTCTGGCAGGAGGAAAAAATTTTCTTTGAATTTTTCCGCTTAACCGATAATTGACAGACGGTGGAGTAAATACCTGTTTACCACTAAGTAACGGAAATAATCTCCAGCTTGCAGTGTGTTTGAATTGCCCAGTGTTAAGTTGTACTTGGGTTGGTTCAGTTTTAAATATTTCGACACCAGTTTTGTTAAAGTCACTTAGCTCTATTCGCGCAAATTTGGAAGCTGTAATCACTGAGGCAGTAATGAGTATTTGTTGGCGTTGCCAGACGGTGCTTTTATTGTAAGAACTCTCAAAGTTGATAGTACCATTGATTTCAGTTGCCATATTAACCGAGATTTTTATAGGTGTGGTTTTATGGCCGCCAAAGCTAATACTGGGAATGGTTGTTAAACCTGTTTCACGAGGGTATAGATCAAATTTAAGCTCCTGAACGGCTGTTTCTCCATCTGACTTATTTGAACTTTCAATGATCTCAAGACCAAAATTATTTTTTAAGTGATTTATATTAATTAACGATAGATTGTTATCAATATTCTTTGCAATGATACTGACATGAATAGGTTTGCCCGCTTCAACTGAGGTGTTGTCAGTGACTACCTGTAAAGAGCTACTCGCATAGGACAGGAATGGAAACAGCAAGAAAAGCATGCCCAGTAGTTTTACCATGGCTGTACCCCAGGTAAAGTATCTGGCTGGTCTAGTGGGGCAGGGTATCCTTCTTCAATTTCAAAAATCCTGCGCCATAATAGAGACTGTTTATCTAGTAACTTATTGAGTTGAACGGTAGTTATACGATTAATGTTACTACTTGTTGTGCTTGAGATTAATTGTTGATTAGTTTCGTCAGACTTCTCAGCAAACTCGAGTCCCCTAAGAATTATAAATTCAGGTATATTTAATTCTTGGTTAGCATTGGTTTTTTTGGTATCGGTATTTTCAGATTCACTATTATCAATAGATACGTTATTGTTTTTCGTAAAAACCACATCATCTTCTGCGCGTGCTGTTCTTGGTCCTCTTCCTGCGCGACTGGTAATGGCTAGTATTTTTTTTCTCTCCTCAACTGCGAGTAAGGCTTTTTCTGTGTATGCCATATTTTGT
>Ga0316207_10001365_pt1 | contig 30555 bp, 25 predicted proteins | sample 6weekpyrite_MG_FD_204943 | JGI IMG/M metagenome (GOLD analysis project Ga0316207, IMG submission 204943) | Microbial mat bacterial communities from mineral coupon in-situ incubated in ocean water Damariscotta River, Maine, United States -... | ecosystem: Environmental > Aquatic > Marine >...
TTTCACATTCACTCGATCATCAGCTGAATGTCAACACGCCTGAGCTACCTGCTGTAATATACACACAGATTCAGCCAGCTGTTTTTTCTGTTAATACATCTCCTTATTTCCTTTCTTTTTATAGCGCTCGCGCGCCACCTCGTTTTATCTAGATCTTACAAAACTAACATCGTTCTGAATAATCAGGCAGACGCCTGATTGATTTGTTATATGATTTGGATAACTATTTATGAAAACACAATTTCGCGTATTTCATACGCTTGCCCTGCTGGTTCCCTGTGCCGCTGCATTTGCGTCTACACAAACCAGTTTTAACCCGGATATCAGTCTTATTCTGGATGGTCGCTATGCCAGTTCATCTAATGACAGTGAATATGAACTACCCGGTTTTATGCTCGGTGGTGAGGCCGGTCGAGGTGAAGAAGGCTTCTTCCTTGGTCATAACGAACTGATTTTTTCGGCATCTATTGATGATCTTTTTTATGGCAAGCTAACCACTGCACTGGCCGAACATGAGGGTGCAACTGAGGTTGAACTGGAAGAAGCTTATATTGAAGCACCCGCACTGGGTGAAGGTTTTGCGCTTAAGGCTGGGCGTTTCTATTCAGCCATCGCGTACCTTAATCAACAGCACGGACATGCCTGGGATTTTGCAGATGCACCTTTAGTCTATCGCGCACTTTTTGGCGACCAGCTGGTTGATGATGGTCTTCAGCTCAGCTGGCTGGCACCCACGGATACCTATTTAAGACTCGGTGTTGAGGCCTTACGTGGAGAACGTTTTCCTGCGGGCGGTGCGGCAAATAATGGCAATGGAGCCTTTACCTATTTTATGCAACTGGGCGGTGACGTGGGTATCAGTCATGCCTGGCAACTCTCCCTGTCGCATTACTCGGCCGATATCGAAGAGCGTGTAACGGGTGCTCATCAACACGATGATGGTGCAGCTGAAGTTCCAGCCTTTACTGGTAATAGTGATATCAACGCATTAAGTATTGTCTGGAAGTGGGCACCAGATGGCAATAGTCGTCAGACGAACTTAAAACTGCAGGCCGAATATTTTCAGCGTGATGAAGATGGACAGGTGACCTTACAGGGGAGTGATCCACTGGAAACCACCCGTTATCTGGGAGAGCAAAGCGGTTATTATTTGCAAGCGGTTTACCAGTTTATGCCACGCTGGCGAGTGGGTTACCGTTATGACTATCTAGAATCGGATAACACGGGTGATGATGCAGATGTGCTAGATGAAGTGGGTCTGGCGTCCAGTGGTTTTACACCGGAGCGTTCCAGTGTGATGCTGGATTACAGTCGGAGTGAATACAGTCGACTGAGACTTCAGTACACGGTTGATGATTCATACGATGACAGTGATCAACGTTTCGTGCTGCAATATATCGTCAGCTTGGGTGCGCATGGCGCGCATCAGTTCTAGAGGCTTTGTAAATGAAATTTAAATTTTTTTTATGCACTCTATCTAGCCTGTTTTTTATTAGCTTGCCTGCACAGGCTGCACTTAATGTCTTTAGTTGCGAACCGGAATGGGCATCACTGGCGACAGAGCTGGGCGGGCAGCGCATAACAACATTTACCGCAACAACGGCCCATCAGGACCCGCATCACATTGAGGCGCGTCCAAGCTTAATTGCAAAATTACGTCGCGCAGATTTACTTATTTGCAGTGGTGCAGAACTGGAAGTCGGCTGGTTGCCAATGTTGCAACGTCAGGCGGCGAATAGCAGCGTCATGACCGGTGCAACGGGCTACTTTGAAGCCTCAGCACAGGTGCAGCGGCTCGAAATTCCGAGCAGTGTTGATCGCTCGCAGGGTGATGTGCATGCGGGGGGGAATCCCCATGTGCATCTAGATCCACGCAGAATTTTGCAAATTTCAGAGGCTTTGTCACAGCGGCTCATTCTGTTAGATAGAGCAGGCAAGGAATACTATCATCAACGCTTGACTGATTTTAAGCGGCGTTGGCTAGAGGCCATGGAACAATGGCAACAGCAGGCAAAAGTTTTAAAAGGTGTACGCATTGTGGCGCATCATAAAGACTGGGTGTATTTATTCGACTGGCTGCAAATTGAAATGGCCGGTGCACTGGAACCACGCCCCGGTTTGCCAACCACGGCCGGACATCTCGCGTCTCTGGTGAAAGAGTTGCAGCAACAACCGGCACAGATGATTGTACACACGACATATCAATCACCCAGAGCGGCAAAACGTCTCGCTGAAATTACCCACCTGCCGGTTATTGAGTTGCCTTATACGGTGGGCGGTGCAGATGAGGTTAATAATCTGTTTGATCTGTTTGAAACAACTATTGCGGAACTGACGGGTGGCTTGCAGTGACTCTGTCGGTTGATATAACACTGCTATTGCCTGCTTTACTGGCAGGCCTGCTGGTGAGTTTTACGCATGTGCCTTTTGGGCAGAGAGTGCTGCAACGAGGCATTATCTTTCTTGATCTTGCGGTGGCTCAAGTTGCCGGTCTGGGTCTTATTGTAGCCTATGGTGCAGGACTGCAGCCCGGCGGCTGGCTGGTGCAACTTATTGCCATGACAGCTGCAGTTATGGGTGTGCTGTTACTCAATTACACGGAGCACCGATGGCCGCAAATTCAGGAAGCGCTAATCGGTTCGTTGTTCGTGATTGCCTCAAGCCTGAGTATTCTGTTGCTGGCTACTAATCCGCATGGCGGGGAAGCTTTAAAAGAATTACTGGTTGGGCAAATACTCTGGGTTAGCTACCAGCAGCTGGTCCCGGTAATGATATTGTATGGCGTTGTGCTCAGCCTGTGGTTCGGCCTTCGCGGGCGTTTGAATTCGCTGCATTTTTATCTGTTATTTGCGCTGACGATTACGGCATCAGTGCAACTGGTCGGCGTGTATCTGGTCTTTGCCAGCCTGATTTTACCGGCGCTGGCGGTAAGGCAGGCGACAACATTTAAACTGGCTTACGGTTATCTGGTTGCAATCAGTGGCTATATTCTAGGGCTGTTACTCGCAGCCATTCTGGACTTGCCCGCAGGTGCGATGATTGTCTGTAGTCTGGCGGTTTGTGCAATTTTCATGGCCTGGTTGATAAATATGGAACAAAAACGTATCTCTAAGCGTGTTTATTAATTAGTCGTTAAATAGCCGGGTTTTCATTGACTAATCAGGCAGCAAAACTGAACTATCCGTTTGTTTGCTGGTCAGATAATTGATCTGATGCCTGTAGATGCTTTTATACCCCATTTGCAGGTTTACATAACTTGATGGAATACATATAGTTCGCCGATGAATAGATTTGCACCCACAACACAGTTAACTCGAAGGATCTGGCTTTTTGCCATGATGCTTTCCATGCTGTTTGTGCAGAGTACACAACTTCATGTGCATACCTATACTCATGACGCGGGCACATCAGGGCATATCCATTACGATTTTGTGCACAGTGTTTTCGATTTTTCACAGCAACCTCATGAAGATGAAGTAGCGCAACTGGATCAGGCAAAATCAGGGGTGATAGCCAAAGTGTCTTTTGTCCCCATGCTTGCGGTTATTCTGGTTAGCCTGTTACTTGTTGCCGTGTGTCGATACGCAGTACAGTATTCACGCCATAGCCGAACCCGTTCAGTTGTTTATCAATATGATGAACAGCTACGCCCGCGATTACGCGCACCTCCTCACATTTAAATCACCGACCCATCGGTTCATCCTGCGGGGTCATCCTGCGATTCTGTGGCATAACTGGCACTGATCGTCACTCTCCTCATTTTTGATTTAATAGTATTATGCACCGTTGTGCGTATTGAGATAAACGTAATGAAAACTAAAAAACTGATACAGTGGGGCATCGTCGTGCCACTGTCTATTAGCGCTTTAACGGGCTACTCAGCTAACACATTTGCCGCAGATATCTGGTCGTTACAGAGCAGTGTAGAGCGGGTACTTGAGGTTTCTCCAGAAACCAGAGCCTCGTTGGATATTCTGGCGATACGAGAAACACAACAGCAACAGTCTACGGCATGGCCTAATCCGCAGATCGAAGTACGTGCCGATCAGTCGATGGGGCTGGATGATGGTTCGGGTGGTTACGATATTAACGAGCTGGTCATCAGTCAGCCAATTCCTGTGAATCGCATACAGCATCAGAGTCAGCTGGCCAGTGCGCAGCTATCTGCCAGTCGGTCACAGGGCTTGCAACAGCAGCTTATGCTGGAATATAAAACGGCGATGGTGTTTCATCAACTGCAGTTAAAAAATGCACTTTATGACTTGAGCCAACAGCGTTTAAAAATCGCGGATAAGTACGGTAAATCACAACAATCCACACAGGCAGCCGGTCAGCTAGTGCGTTACCTGACGCCACTGGAACAGAAACGTTTGTCGATTCTACGTGAAACTGCGCGCCAGGCCACGGCCTATGCAGAAGGTGAGTTGAATGAAGTTTTGAGTGAATTTCGTATTCTCCTAAATATGCCACAGCAAACGCAGATTACATTAGAAAAGCTCAAGCTGATTTCAGAATCAGTTGATCTAATGGCCCTGCAACAAAGGCTTGAAAGTCACCCCCAATTACAATCGTTGCAACATAATGTGCAGGCCGCACAGGCGCAAACAGACGTTGCAAAAGCCTCGCGCTATAAAGATCCAACGGTAAATTTATTTATTGAGCGAGATAATTTTAATAACCAGCGTGAAACCTACAGTGGTATTTCTGTAAATATGGAACTGCCATTGTGGAATGAAAATTCACAGGACGTTTCACTGGCCCGTGCGCAACTTATTAATTCACAAACTGAGCATCAGATAAAACGACGAGAATTAAGCAGTCAGTTGCAGCAGAGTTATTTACACTACGGACATTTGATTAAGCAAATTGATGAATATCGACGAAATCTTTTAAAGCCTGCAGAAGATATGTTCAAACTGAGCCAGAAAAGTTTTTCAGCAGGTGAAGAGAATATTCTCGGACTTATTGATAGCTACAATAGCTATTTTGAAATACATGCAGGATATTTAAAATTATTAGCGTCAGCAGCGCAGGAACTGGCCAGTGTACGAATGGCTGCAGGTATATCGCTGTTTGCATCTGCGACAGTTAATGGAGGTGCAAAATGATTGCGCGACTCATTCAGTTTTCGCTGATTCAGCGATTGATGATTTTATTAACGGCACTGGCAATTAGCGGTGCGGGTTTTTGGGCATTTAATAATCTGGCGATCGATGCTTTTCCTGATATTTCATCACCACAGGTTCAGGTGATTGTAAAAGCACCCGGTATGTCACCGAGTGAAGTCGAAAGTCGAATAACATTTCCACTTGAAATGGAAATGCAGGGTTTACCCCGGCAAACCGTACTTCGTTCCACAACGAAATATGCACTGGCTATTATCGTTATTGATTTTGAAGATGGTACAGATATCTACTGGGCACGTAATCAGGTAACTGAACGACTGAATCAGGCCTGGGGTGATTTACCCGCAGGTATTGATGGCGGGCTAGCTCCCATTACAACGCCAGTGGGTGAAATTTTTATGTACCGTATTCTCGGCGAAGGCTACAGCAATCAGCAGTTACGCAGTTTACAGGACTGGTTAATCAGACCAAAACTGCGCACAGTGGAAGGCGTTGCAGATGTAAATTCACTGGGCGGAGAAGTGCGTAGCTTTGAAGTTATACCTGACCCACAGGCATTAGTGCGTAATGGTCTGACGATTGATGATCTGGAAATGGCATTACAGCAGAATAATCGTAATGCCGGTGGGGACCGCATTAATCGTGAGCAATCCATGTTGCTGGTGCGTACCGTCGGCCTGCTAAAAAACGAAGAGGATATTCGTGGCATTACCGTGGCAACGCGTAATGGACAACCATTGCATATTAGCGATCTGGCAGAAGTAAAAATTAGTCACATGACTCGATTCGGGGCGGTCACCGCGCATGGCGAAGGCGAAGTAGTGACCGGTCTGGCTCTGTTACGAAAAGGGGCAAACAGTCGCCTTGCGGTTGAAGGTATTAAGCGGGAACTGGAGGCACTAAAACCGGCCTTACCCAAAGGTGTAGAAATTACACCATTCTATGATCGAAGTGAGCTGATAACACAGGCTGTATGGACCGTAGAAAAAGCACTGGGCGAAGCCGTTGTGCTTGTGGTGCTGGTGTTAGTGATTATGCTGGGTAATGTGCGTGCAGCACTCACTGTTGCACTCATTTTACCGCTGTCTGTATTGTTAACGTTTATCCTGATGTACCTGTTTAATATTTCTGCCAATCTTATGTCACTGGGAGGCCTGGCGATTGCGATTGGTATACTGGTGGATGCCGCCGTCGTGGTGGTGGAAAATATTCATTCACGGCTAAGTCATAAAACGGCTGGCGTGAGTAAACTGCATCTGGTGAATCGAGCCGTGCTTGAAGTAGCAGGGCCTGTTATTACCGGTGTGTTAATTATTATTATGGTGTTCCTGCCACTGTTTAGTTTAACCGGGCTTGAAGGCAAAATGTTTAAGCCATTGGCCATTACTATTTCGTTTGCATTACTGGCCTCTCTCATATTGTCATTGACGGTTATTCCGGTGCTCGCCAGTTTATTAATGAAAGGTGGTGATGAAAAAGACGGCTGGCTACTCACGCTGTTAAAAAATATTTATCGTCCTGTGGTTAACTGGGCCATAAATTATCGCTATATGGCGGTTGCCCTGGCTCTAGCCGGGCTGGTGACTGCGGCTGTGATTTTTCCATCCATCGGTAAGGAGTTTATGCCGTTAATGGATGAAGGAACGACGGTTGTTATTGTAGAAAAGGAATCAGATATTTCTCTGGAACATTCACTGGAACGTGATCGCCCAATTCAGAAAGCCCTGATGGAGCTCCCCGAAGTGACGGGCGTGGTTTCACGAACCGGTGCAGATGAATTGCGCATGGACCCCATGGGTTTATATCAGACAGATAATTTTCTGATGACCAAACCCCGTTCTGAATGGAATATTTCACTCGCGGAATTTCATGAAAACCTGCGCGCTAAACTGGAAAAGTTTGAGGGAATTGATTATGCCTTTACTCAGCCAATTGATATGCGGGTATCTGAAATGCTAACCGGGGTTCGAGCGGTTATGGCAATCAAGCTGTATGGTGATGATCTGGCTGAATTACAGACGATTTCCAAACAGATCGAGCAGGAGATAACACAGATTGATGGTGCAGTAGATGTATTTCGCAGTCGTTTATCCGGGCAGAAATATTTGCAGGTGAATATTAAGCCTAAATCAATCGCGCGTTATGGCATTAATGTAGAAGATATTAATCAGCTCATAGAAACAGCGGTTGCAGGTAAGCCTGTCTCGGAAATTATTGAAGGTAATCAGCGTGCAGCAGTGGTCCTGCGGTTTCCGCAGAATGCACGCAGTACACCGGAGGCTATTTCACAACTGTATATAAAAACACCCGGTGGTGCGAATGTGCCATTGCATCTGCTTGCAGATATTAGTGAAGTCGATGGTCCGGTCGAAATATCGCGTGAATCAGCAAAACGTCTGGTGGTTATTCAGGCGAATGTTGATGGGCGTGATGTGGTGAGCTTTGTTGATGAGGTGCGTCAGAGATTAGCCGATAAAGTACCACTTCCACAGGGTTACTATCTTGAGTATGGTGGCCAGTTTGAAAACCAGCAACGTGCTGCAACACGTTTGGGGCTTGTGGTGCCGGTTTCTATCGTGCTGATATTTCTGATGCTGTTTACCACATTCCGTTCGATGCGTCAGGCCGGGCTGATTATTCTGAATATTCCATTTGCGATGATTGGCGGTGTAATCAGTCTGTATTTTTCCGGGCTTTATTTATCGGTACCGGCATCGGTCGGCTTCATCACGCTGTTTGGTGTGGCGGTGTTAAACGGTGTTGTGATGGTAAGTTTCTTCAATCAACTACGTGAAGCCGGGCGTGATGTTATCAGCGCGGTGAAAGAGGGTGCTGAACGTCGCTTACGCCCGGTGCTGATGACAGCGATGATCGCCAGCCTCGGCTTATTACCCTTGCTCACAGCAACCGGGCCAGGCTCCGAGTTACAGCAGCCACTGGCGGTTGTGGTTATTGGTGGCCTGTTCACCTCAACGCTGTTAACCCTGGTACTGTTACCGACGCTGTATGCCTGGATGGAAAATCGAGCATTGGCCGTTACGAAAAAGGAAAAGGTGTAAACATGAAAAATCTGGTGCTTATAATTCATGAAAAATTACAGCAGGATCTGGCCGATCGTTTACGTGGTCTGGTTAGCGGGTTTACGTTTAGCCGGGTAGAAGGCCACGGAAGTCATACTGAAGATGACCCGCTGCTCTCACCACGTGACAAGGTCGTTGGCTTTATCCCGCGGATACGTGTCGATATTCTGCTGGATGACAGTGAAGTGGAATCGGTGATTCAGCAGATCAGCTCATTACCGGGAATTCGTGGTCATAGCGTTTACTGGATAAATGATGTAGTGCAGCATGGACGCATGTAGTTAGTTATACGAATCTGTTTTATCAATCTGGCGAATACCCTGATGCTCTTACATCTGTTAAGGGTGTCGGGGTCTAACCCTGTAACCTGTAAGTACCTGTTTCTTTTGTATAATATCAATTAAATAAGCCGTGTATTTCACCTGAATTTAACCTTGTCTAACGTAGTATTTCGACAGTGTATTCAGTTTGATTGACAGGATTATTTGATGCGTACGGTTTCCAGCACTTCCTCGATAGATTCCCTGCTTAAAGCTATTTCGCCTTTTGCAGTCTTCATCGCTTTTTCTCTCGCCCTGTTTAGCCTGTCTCGACTGTTGCTGGTGATCTGGAAGTATCCACGGGTTATGTCCACAGATGGTCTTATGTATATTTTTCTGCAGGGTGTGCGATTTGATCTCGTGCTGCTCGGTATGGTTCTGGTGATTCCTCTAACCCTGCATTTGCTGATGCAAACCCGAGAAAGTTTGCGCCGAGTATGGACACCACTGCTGAAAATTTATCTGGTAATCTGTTTTGCGGTTTTTGTGTTTATCGAAGCTTCGACACCATCATTTATCAATGAATATGATTTGCGCCCGAATATATGGTTTATAGAGTACCTTAAATATCCGGATGAAGTGTTTTCTACTTTATTTAAAGCCTATAAGTTACAGCTGGTCCTGGCGATCAGTTTTACTGCATACGCCAGTTACGCTATTTATCGCCGCTTGCACAGTGTGATGGCGGAGTCGTCTCGTGTCTCACTTCCAGTGGCGATTATTGCCATACCCATTATTTTTCTCATTTGTGTCGCAACCGTCAGATCAACCTTCGATCATCGCGCGGTGAATCCGAGTACCGTTGCTTTTTCGAATGACCCACTGGTGAACACACTGCCTCTCAATTCATCATACACGGCGCTTTATGCAGCGTATCAGATGAAAGAAGAGCAAACAAATCCACGTCCCTATGGCGATATGGACACAGCCGAAGTCATTGCCGAAATACAGCGCAGTATGGCATTACCCGCGTCACAGTTTGTATCCGGAAATTTACCCAGCATGCATCATCACCTGCCGACGACACAAACACAAAAGCCGAAAAATATCGTGATCATTCTAATGGAAAGTATGGGTGCTGAATTTGTTGGCTCACTGGGTGGCCTGCCGCTTACGCCGAATATTGATCGGTTAGCAGAACAGGGGTTGTGGTTTGAAAACATGTATGCCACAGGAACACGCTCGGTACGAGGTATCGAAGCGGTTGTCTCAAGCTATTTACCGACCACTGCACGCAGTGTGGTGAAGCTGCCTAAATCCCAGCATAATTTTTTTACCATGGCTTCAGTCTTAAAGCAGCAGGGATATAGCACCAGTTTTATTTACGGTGGAGAAGGTCAGTTTGATAATATGGCGTCATTTTTTACCGGCAATGGTTTTGAAAAAGTGATTGATCAGAATGACTATATTAACCCGGTATCCTATGGCTCATGGGGTGTGCCTGACGAGGATCTGTTTAAAAAAGCCAACGATGAATTTACGCTACAATCAAAACAGGGGCCATTTTTCAGTCTGGTTTTTACAGCATCCAACCATAGCCCGTTCGATTTTCCGGCAGGGCGAATAGAGCCTTTTGAGCAGCCACTGGCGACGCGTAATAACGGGGCAAAGTATACAGACTATGCCGTAGGTGAATTCATCGATAAGGCAAAAAAATCAGCCTACTGGGATAATACGATATTTCTGATTATCGCAGATCACAACTCGCGTGTTGTGGGATCGAATCTGGTGCCTGTTGAACGTTTTCATATACCTGCACTGATTGTGGGTGGAGACATTGCTGCACGGAAAATACCCCGAGTGGCAAGCCAGATTGATATGCTGCCGACCTTATTGTCTCTGGCCGGCATTACGGCGGATATTCCGAGTACGGGTCTTGATTTAACACGTGCAGATATAAATCAGATTCCTGGCAGGGCGATTATGCAGTATGCCGATAATCAGGCCTATATGCAGGAGGATAAAGTCGTTATTCTATCACCCGGGCAGTTACCGAGGCAGTTTGTTTATCAGAATGCTCAGCTAAACCCGGCTAAAAAATCTGATGTAAAGCTCATGAAAAAAGCCCTGGCACATTCTATATGGCCAACTATGGCATACTTCGAAAGTCTGTACCGCACAGACAATAAGACTCTATAAGTACAGGAATTTTTATGCCTAAAATACTCGTTGTTGAAGACAGCAAAGATATCCTTAATAACATCACAATGTTTCTGGAGAATATGAAATATAGTGTGGATTGTGCTGATAATGGCATGACTGCCATGTATCTAATTGGTAATAACCGTTATGATGTAATTGTGCTTGATATCATGTTGCCGGGGAGTGTGAATGGTTATGATATTTGCAAAACAATGCGCGAATGCAATAATCATACACCGGTGATTATGCTAACCGCCAAAGACAGTATCGATGATCGGTTGCAGGGTTTCGATTCAGGCGCTGATGATTACCTGATTAAACCGTTCTCACTGAATGAGCTGGAAGCAAGAATAAAAGCGGTCTACAAACGCAGTAGCGGTTCAATCAGTCATCAACTGGTGGTTTCTGATCTGGTGTTTGATACCGAAACGTATACTGTTTCACGCCAGGGGCAGTTGATTGAACTGAATCCCACTTTATACAAGCTACTGGAAATACTCATGAAGTATAGCCCTCATGTAGTTAAAAAAGACATTATCGAAGAGCATCTATGGGGTGATGATTTGCCAGAAAGTGAAGTATTGAAAACGACGATACATATGTTACGTAAAAAAATAGATGCACCTTATGAAACACCGCTTATCCATACGATGCGCGGCATTGGATATCTAATTAAATGATTGTCCTGAAGCATGTATAACAATCATCCATTAAAAAGCCGGATAGTCGCTGCATTTACCATACAAACACTATTCATGGCGGTGATTGCCTATACGACAATTGTAAGTTACGTGGATTATATCGAAGAAACTCTATTATACGATCACTTTACAGCCTACCTGGATGCATATGTTAATGAGCTGGACAGTGGGCGAAGCCATATTGTTCCTGACGATATTAAAATATATATCAATGGTGTAAATGAAATTCCCTCATTCGTCAGTATGCATAACAGCGGCGAGCATGAAATTATTCTACCTAATGGTCAGGCATATCATATTATTAGAAAATATTACGATGGTATAGAGTTTATTCTGGTTAAAGATCAGACTGATTTTGAATCGAGCGAGATCAAGATTAACCAGTTAACGCTATTAGTTCTTATACTGTTTGTTATTACATCATTTCTGTTTTCACGGTCCGTGGCAAGAAGAATAGTTGAACCGGTTATTGAGCTTGCGAAAAAAGTAAAGAGTCTGACAACAGAGAATTATAAAGATATCAAAATTGATTATGCAGATGATGAAGTGGGTGAGCTGATAAAAGTAATTTATGAGCATATCTATACACTCAACCTATACCTGCAAAGAGAACAATGGTTTACCGGTGATATTAGTCATGAATTACGTACACCCATGATGGTGATATCGAGCAGTCTGGATCTACTTAAACAGCCAGCGACTACGGCTGAGCAGAGCAAGTTGCTTTATTCTCGTATCGATGCGGCAGTCATCAATGTGAATGACATGATAAACACCTTTCTGTTACTGGCACGCGGTAAGTCATCAAATGTCGTGGCGTATGAAGTTGATGATCTTAAATCTCTTGTGCAGGATGTGATTGATAACCTGGAGCTTTACTATGCAGATAAACAGATCAATATTCAGATAAAGTCGCGTGGCGTGGTGGCCGTATCGATAGATGCGGCGCTGTTTTCAATAGTACTAACCAACCTGCTAAAAAATGCTATTGTCAATATTGAGCAGGGCGATATTATAATTACACTGGAAGACACAGGCTTTATTCTTGAAGATACAGGGCCCGGTTTACCTACCATGGTTAAGCAATTTGTAAATGGAGATGATATAACGGTTGTACATGAAAACACTAATTACCTTGGCCTGGGTCTGTCTATTGTAAAGCGCATCTGTGACCGGGAAAATTGGCAGATTAGTGCTGCAGACCGTGAACCTCGGGGAACCTGTTTTCGACTTCGTTTTTAAACCATTCAGTTTTTTTCATGGCAATATCGATAAGCAATACAGCCTATTGCCTGAATGAACAACATTAAACTGCAACCAGCCGATCTTTTACGTTCAATTGCCCTCTATATTACCTTAGTTTAACCTGCGAATACCTAGTATGAATGCCTGATCTGAATGGTTTTTATTCGAGGTGTTCATGTTTTCTTTTTCTTTAGAGCCATCAAAGTTACGTCGTTTTTCAATCAATCAGCTGCTGTTACTGACCGCTATATTTATTGTTGCTGTTGATAATAATGCGCTATTTATCATGCTATGGAAGGCTCTGGGCGACAATCCATTGAATCACCTGCTGTTTGCCGCCTCATTTGTTCTGTTTGTTCTGGCGCTCACCCTGATTGTACTTTCTTTGTTCAGTTTCAATAAAACGATTAAACCGGCTTTAATTATTTTTATACTCGCCGCGTCCATCATTTCCTATTATATCGATAATCTGCATGTCGTATTCAGCGTTTCTATGCTACAGAATATATTTGAAACCAATGTTCGTGAGGCGACTGACCTGATGAATGCGGGTATATTTATACATCTCGTGCTTTTTGGGATATTGCCTTCACTGCTCATTGCATATGTCAATATTGAAAAAAAATCTGCGACATCGGAACTTTTATCAAGGTTGAAATTCCTCTCAGTTCTGTTTCTTGTTACTACACTTTCTATCATCTGGACATCGAAAGACTATGCCTTTGTACTGAGAGAAAATCGTTCTATTCGTTATCTGGTGAATCCAGTGTTTCCTGTAGTGTCCTTATATAAATATATTCGAAATAATGTTACTACAAAAGACAGGAGCCTTGTTCCTGTGTTTGAAGATGCAGCTAAATTAGTTTCAGTTAAGGCATCTGCTAAAAAGGATATTCTGGTTATTGTTGTAGGAGAAACCGCACGTGCACAGAACTTTAGCCTGAATGGTTATGCTCGAAACACAAATCCACTTTTAAGTCAGCGAGATATCATTAATTTTAAAAATACATCGTCCTGCGGTACGGCCACGGCAGAATCGGTTCCCTGTATGTTTTCTGATCTAGTTAAAGATAATTTTAGCGTTGCTGATGCAAGACACCGTGAAAATTTACTGGATGGATTCAAGCATGCCGGGTTTGACGTGTTGTGGCGTGATAATAACTCAAGTTGCAAAGGCGTTTGTGCAAGGGTAGAAAATGAAACCCTGCTCGATTTAGATGTAAAAGATCTGTGTAATGACAACGGCTGCTTTGATGAAATATTGCTCTACAAGCTGGATGAGTATGTTAGTCAGCTACAGCATGATGCGGTTATTGTACTACACCAGATGGGGAGTCACGGCCCTGCTTATTATAAGCGCTACCCCGAAAGGTTTGCTATTAACAAGCCAGAATGTAATGATCAGTCTGTGCATAACTGTACACATGATGAAATTGTGAATAGCTATGATAATACGATTTTATATAGCGATTATTTTCTCTCTCGGGTGATCGATTATCTGCAGGCACGATCTGAAAGTTATAATACTGCGATGATCTATATGTCTGATCATGGCGAATCACTGGGAGAGAATGGTGTCTACCTGCATGGGCTTCCTTATTTTATGGCGCCAGAAGAGCAAACCCATGTGCCATTTATCGTGTGGTTATCTGATGGAATGAAACAGCAGCGTCATATAGATACACAATGCCTGAAGAGTAATAGTGAACATGCGTTTTCTCATGACAATCTTATGCATTCGGCACTTGGTCTTATGGGTGTGTCCAGCGCTGTTTATGAGTCGGAAAAAGATATATTTTCTAGCTGTCATCGTTCAGGACTAGTTGAATCTCCACTGCCTCAGTCGTCAGGTTCGTCCTGAAGAAATCTGTTGTGATTTGTTGTATGCTTCTTCTTATACATTCTGCAGTAAAACGGCTTTTACTGCCATGACGCTAAATCTTAAAGGGTTTCGGTTTGACACTAGAAAAAAATACAGGCATTAAACGTGTGTTGTTCGCAGCCAGATATTCCTATGCGGGTTTAAAACATTGCATTCTCAAAGAAGCAGCTTTTCGGCAGGAATTCATTCTGGCCCTGATTCTGCTGCCTTTGGCTGTGTGGCTGGACGTTAGCAAGATAGAAAGGATTTTAATGATTGTTTCACTCTTTCTGGTGATGATTGTTGAGCTGTTAAATACCGCTATTGAGGCTGCGATCGATCGTATTGGTACGGAGCGCCATGAACTTTCCGGGCTGGCAAAAGATGTCGGTTCAGCGGCTGTGTTGCTGAGTTTACTAACCTGCGGAATTATCTGGGCGGGTATCCTTTTTTTCTAGTCGTTTAAAAAAACCTGCTGCTAAAACAGCAGGAATTCTTTAAATTGCCCACGCATGCAGTGATTCGATGCCATGGAAGATGAATAGGCGCCTGCATTAATCAACACGATATGATCATCTTCCTGTAACGGTGGTAAGCTGATGTTGTGATACCACACATCCAGGGCTTCATTAATATTGCCAACCAGTGTAACCGTTTGTGACTCACCTTTGCGTGTCGTCACCGGAACTGGCAGGAAGGGCAGGCCGTAAACAGCAGGTTCCAGTGCAATATTGAAACCTGCATCCACACCCACAAAGGTCGTGCTTTTCTTTTTCTCGACCGAGTTAACAGTCAATAACAGGATGCCTGAATCTTTCACCAGGTAATCACCCGGCTCTATTTCGATATTGATTTCCCGATGCAGGAAATGCTTTGCCAGTACGGCAGACCATCGGTTGAGATCAAGCGCTTCATCGGTATGCGTATGTGGCACACCCAGACCGCCACCAACATTGACTGAGCGAATTGTGCCAACCTGATCAATAAACCACATGCATTCTGCAATGATCGCATCCCATGCATCCAGTTGCTCTGTCAGGTAGCCGCATCCGGTATGGAAATGAATTTTTCTGATGGTAAGCTTGTACTGCTTTGCCAGTGCAAGTGCATCATCAAACTGATCACGATAAATTCCGAATTTGGTGCTGGCATTGCCACTGTATCTGAGCTTTTCATTTTCACCATAGCCAAGCCCGATTTCGGGATTAATTCTGATACCAATATCTCGACCAGGGCAGAGTTCACCTATATGCCGGATCGTATGCAATGAATCGCAATTAATGAACACGTCTTTATACCGCGCAAGTTGAAGCAGATCTCTTCTGGATAAACTTGTATTGGTAAATGAAATATCTGCAGGCGCGAAGCCACAGCTAATGGCATGTTCTACTTCACCGGGTGAGCAGGCATCAATGCTGCATAATCCTGTTGTTTTTAAATAGGTTAACAACGGTGCAAAGCGGTTTGCTTTCATCGCATAGTGAATTTTATAGCGTCCGTTAAAGCCAGCCGTATTCAGTGCAGAATGCAATCCATTGAGTTTTTCAGTAACCCGATGCGCATTGTAAAAAAAAGCAGGCGAGTCGAACTGGGCCGCCAGCTCGCTGACTGGGCGAGCGGCGAACACCAGCTGGTTATCGACTCTATTCAGATCTTTACGTTGCCACCAGTCAGCATTGACGGATGTCATCATACGGCGATTTTACTCAGCTGAATGATGTTCTGATAGTGTGGGTCTGATTCGTCAGCCTGTTCACTGTGACCGGTAATCCAGCCGCGACATTGTGGCGCACCACAGCTGCAGGGGAACTGTTTGAACAGCACAGCTTCTGTTTCTGCATAGTCCATGTAGAGGAACTCATAAGCAGAGATATCTCTCAGTGCATGTACGGTCAGGTTCTTCATGTCCAGTGTGATATTAGGATCACATGAATGCAGGAAATAGCCAGAGAAGTACACATCATACAGGTGAGTTGTTTCATCAATCTGCAGGCTATGCTGGCGGATATCAGAAATGAACTGGCCTGTCATTTTAGCAATCAGATCACCTTTGCTAAAATCTCTATAGCTAATAACGCCCATACCTGACTGGTCATTTTTCATAATAACTTCAAAGTCATCTTTGTTAGGAAATAAAGGGTTATTACCAAAGTGAGTTGGATACATTCGTTGTGTTTACCTTATGAGTTCTCGGTATAAAAATATTTAAGCCCACCGGAGGCGGGTCTTAAAGCGTTTTAGGGTATTTCTAAAAACGGTTTATACACCAGATGTTTCTCATTGCAATACAATGTCAATGTATAAAAATTGCGCTGTGCAGCAGCAGGTGATAAGCCTGACACGCATATATAATGTATACAGGGATAGATAAAGAAATAGTTTCTCTGACTGTATTCCCATATATATCAATCTATTAGAGGGTGTTTCGAGTCGTTTGAGCCTGCTATTTCAGCTATTGTCTTTGCACAATCGGCTGTAAATAATTTTTAATTATTTTCGCAAAATACCTTTCTGGAGAGTTTTTAACCGCAACTGTTGCGGTTGGATATTCCACTCATAGCATGACTTATCTGGCCAGCTTGACGGAACAGATGATAAAACTGATTGTCACCATTCGTTTGACAGATGGTTATGGACGTACGGGCCGGGGACTTTATTTATTTTCCTGCTCGGATGGCAATAGACGCGCCACCGTTTCAATTAGTTTTGCAGTGCTCACTGGCTTGTACAGGAAGGCAATATGTTCTTTTTCAGCGGTTTCCTTATCGATCACTTCATTGTAGCCAGTGGCTAGAATAGCAGGTAGATCTGGTGCCAGCTGACGGAATTTTCTTATCAGCTCTATGCCGGTTAATTCTGGCATGGTTTGATCAGTAATGACCAGATCAAACTCCTGGGTGGCGCTAAACAGTTTTAATGCCATCAGGCTCTCGGTGCAGGTGGTGCACTTAAAACCATAGTTGTTGAGTACTTCGCTGAGGTAACCCGTGATCGGCTCTTCATCATCGACGATTAAAACTCGCTTACCATGCCCCTGAATACCAGGGTTTTTTGACTCGTTGATATATTCAGGGCCGGGGTGTTCGTGCTCGGTAACAGGCGGGAAGAGTAAGTGAAATGTTGTACCCTGGTTTATTATGGTATCTATAAGAATATGTCCGCCATGGCTATCAACGATGGTGTGCAATACAGATAGCCCCATGCCCGTACCCTTGCCTACATCTTTAGTGGTAAAGAAGGGCTCAAAAATACGTTCAAGTATCTCTGCTTCTATTCCTGATCCCGTATCGGCAATGGATAAGTCAATCCAGTCGCCAGTCACTTCTTTATGGCAGGCGATGCATTCGCTGCCAATACCTCGATTCCAGCCAAGCGTTAAAGTCAGTGTACCAACGCCCTCCATGGCATCTTTGGCATTCAGGCAAAGGTTAATAAGTGCCTGTTGCATCTGTCCCGCATCCATGAGTACCAGTGGCAGCTTATCTTCCTGTTTGTAGTTTATCTTGATGCTGCTGGGAATAATGGAACGGAGCATCGTAATGCTTTCGTTTACAATGGTATCCAGATGCAGGGGCTCGCTCTTGCCCCGATCGTTGCGGCTAAATACCATCATCTGACTAATCAGGTTTTTAGCGCGTTTTGTGGCCTGGCTAATATTTTCAAGGTACGTCTTTAGTTTGTTGTCCAGCTCGTCCCTGTGCTGTTCCAGGGCGAGATCGGTGTAACCCATAATAATACCCAGCATATTATTAAAATCATGCGCGATGCCTCCGGTTAACTGGCCCAGTGCCTCCATCTTTCTTGACTGGTTTAACTCTCTTTGCAAACGTTCCTGCTCATGTTCAGATGCAAGTCGATCAGTCATGTCATAACCGAGTGCAACGATATAAATAATCTCTCCCAGTTCATTTCTGAGTACGGAGTTACGCCAGTCAATAGTTCTTCGGTTGCCCTGCTTGCCTACCCAGTCATTAATATACTGAGTAGCGAGATTTGTTTTACCCGAACGAAGATTTTCAAAGACATTTTTTACCCCGGGGATTTGCTCTTCAGGGATGACAGTGTCCCACACCGCCTTGCCTAATACTTCACTGCGGTCAAAGCCGGTGAGCTCTTCAGCAGCGCGATTAAAGCGAACAAAGCAGCCGTTTAAGTCTATAATGGCAATAATATTACCCGCGACTTCAACGACCGTATCTGTGAAGTCGTTCTGTTTTTTCAGGTCGCTTTCGCTTTGCTTGCGTTGCGTAATATCCTGAATGACACCCATCAGCCCGATAAGCTCATTCGCTTCATTGTATCGGGTTTGTCCCTGCTCATAAATATGGCGAATCTCGCCGTCTGGTCGTGCAATTCTATATTCGGCACTATACTGATTCCTGTTTTTTAAGGCATCACCCGTGAGCCGCATGAATCTTTCCCTGTCATCAATATAGATGCAGTTGACATAGGCTTCATAGCTTGGCGTAAAGTTGTCTTTACTCCGGCCCACTATACGGTACAGTTCATCTGTCCAGCGGGTTATGTTGGAGTGAATATCCCAGCTGTAGCTGCCAATATGGGTTATTGCCTGTGCCTGATTAAGCTTTTCCTTTTCTGATTCAAGTTCGCTTGTGCGCTCCCGCACCAGTGTTTCAAGTTCGCTTTTTTTTGAGGAGGTTAGCTGAATCAGTATGTTTTTTCGGGTGATGAGCACCATAAAAATCAGTATGGATACAATAATGAGAGCAATCAGGATAACAATGGCACTGATTATCATGACTTTATAACGTTGATAAAAAGTGGGTGGCGGATTCAGTATGTTTGCTGAATTATAAATGCTAGCAGGTAAGGTAATCTGTTTTCGATGCAGTTCCCGGTAATCAAAAATATATTCATTTGGGCTTATGCTCATCATGGCAATCCGTTCGAGTGGTGTGCCACGCTGATATTCCAGTGCGAGCCTGGCAGCATAGCTGCCCTGATTTTTACCACTGGTGACCAGCCCGCCCAGTACACCTTCTTGCAGGTAGCCATCTTCCGTACTGATTATCGTAAAGTCTGCAGAGTCGACAATGGCAGCGATAACCTGTTTTAACGGCAGGTTATTACCGGCGTTATCTTCTATACCTCCGAGTGTGGTCAGAAACAGGTATGTTTCATCGCGATTTTTTAAGGTATGAGTCAGTTTTTCTAACTGCTTGTCGGCAATGAAAGTGGCGGTGATCTCGGGATAGTCATTCAGTTGTTCTCGAATATCATTTTCTATCGCCTTGTAGGTAATAGAGTTATCGCCTACAACCAAAATGTTGCTAACGGCCGGGTCAATCATCTGCAGAATGTCCAGGTTACCGGAGATATCCTTCTCTTCAAATACGCCTGTAAAATGTGATGGGTCGAGCGACTTTTGCAGTTGTCGATTATTGAGGCCGGAAAAGATAATAGCGGTATTCGGAAAAAGACGATCAAAATGCTTAAAGGCAAACTGTAATGCGCTATCGTCGGTTACATATATTAGATCAGGCAGGTAATAATCATACTTGCTGTTCAGATACTGCAGAAACTGGCTCTCATATTGAGCATCATTTTCACGCCGTTTACTATCCAGGTATTCGGTGCTGAATACATTGGTGTGTGAAGATTCTTCCTGCAGGCGGGTGACGAAGCCATTATGCTGAGATTTTGTCCAGGGGTACTCCTGGCTGTAAGAGTGCAGAATGAATATTTCATAGGTGTCTTTGCCTAACAGATCGCTGCTCATCAGGGCACAGAATACCGCCAGGGTATAGCGATGGAAGAGGTGAGGGGTGGCTGAAGTCATATGCGTTTTGCGTATCTATGTAAGTCCGGTGGTTGTGCTGGAGTTGAGCTTTGCCTTACTGCCCACTTAAATCCATTTAATCCCTTTCCACTCAATCAATAATAGCAGTTGACATTATTTTTACTGGATTTCTCGATGCCTGACTATTGAAACACACGATGTTTCTAGGTATTTCCATATAAAACAATGTATTAGAGTGCATTGAGATATGTTCTAGTCCATCTGCATAAGCAGCGGGAATTCCCTGTTGTATTGTCACTTCTAGTAATACAAGTGGAGGGCGGTTAGGTGATTCCTTAGGGGATCGAGGTGTTCTATCAGGGGACTTAAACAGGTGCTTAAGGACAGGTGCTTATAGCAGATACCTGCATGCTGTTATCGGGTGGTATCGTTTCTATCAGACTGTCCGCACAGCAGGTCATGGAATTGCGAATCTACTGTAGCAACGATACGTCGAAAAAAAAGTGGGGAGTAGAAAGATGTCTCAAAAAAATAATCGCCAGTGCATTAAAAACGACTCATCTTTTTCTATAAATCGAGATATTATAGCGCACCTGGGCGATGCCTGAAACTGACTCACTGAAGTGAAAAAACATATACTCGATCGTTATACGCGTACGGCAGATCATCAGCTGATTATTGATATTACCGCGAACAAGGTTGAAGATTTATATAATAACTTTGATAAACAGGCTCCTTACGTTAAAAAGGAACTCGACCCTGAGTTTGCCGACTATCTCATTGATTCGGTCAACGATATTGGTAAAACAGACTTTGTTATCCAGTTTCATTTTAATGTACTGGATGATGAACACATGCTGAGCCGGGTGGAAAAGAGTATCCATAGTTATTTTCTCTACTTGATTGACCGTGAATTTAAAGAGCTATCTGCAATGACGCGCTCCACATTGATACTGTTCTGTATTGGTGTTGTGTTTCTTTCATTGTCAGTGTGGGCGGGGCAAAAAGTAGAGGGTGCAGGTAGTGTTTTTGCAAAGATCATAGCCGAAGGATTAACCGTCGCAGCCTGGGTCTCTTTATGGAATGCAATCGCGAACTTTCTGATAAACTGGATTCCACATCATCGACAGATCGGCTTGTTTAAACGGATATCGAGTGCACAAATTGTGTTTGTTCAATCCGGGCAGCAGGATATGGGTGAACATGGTTCGTTAGTCGTTTAGTTTGTATGATCGGCGAAGCATGGTTTCATTAAAAATATAATATTGAAAATTATGAGTGTTACTGGAGGAGTTATGGCTTCAAATGAACTAGATCAAATAAAGCATCAAATTCGATCATTTGCCGAAGAGCGTGACTGGGATCAGTTTCACTCACCTAAAAATATATCCATGGCATTGATTGTTGAAGCAGCAGAAATGGTTGAACATTTTCAATGGCTGACAGAAGAACAGAGTTGCAATTTGCCTGAAAAAACACAGATTCAGGTGGAACAGGAACTGGCTGATATCTTGCTATATTTAGTACGCCTTGCAGATAAACTTGATGTTGATCTGATTAAAGCAGCAGAGAGTAAAATTCAGTTGAATAAAGAAAAGTACCCCGCAGATAAAGTGCGTGGAAGCGCTAAAAAATACACAGAATATTAATATAATAAATCATGCTTAGTTATCGTCACGCCTTTCATGCTGGAAACCACGCAGATGTTCTAAAACACATAGTTCTGCTGCAGGTTCTGGATTATATGAAACAGAAAGACGCACCATTTCTTTATGTAGATACACATTCAGGTGCTGGCCTGTATGATTTACACAGCGAATGGGCGAGTAAAAAAGCCGAATATAAAACAGGTATATCGCATCTTTGGAAGGCAGCTGACCTGTTGCCGGAAGTACAGCCTTATATGGATATCATTCATCAGCTTAATGCCGAGGGTAAGTTGAAAATATATCCGGGTTCTCCGTGGATTGCTTATCAGTCATTAAGACCCTGTGACAGGGCAAGACTGTTTGAATTGCATCCGAATGAATATACCTGTCTGAGTGAAAACTTCTCACGTCAGCGGAATATAAAAATAGGCAAGTCGGATGGCTTTCAGGCACTCAGTGCCGTGTTGCCTCCCGCATCCAGACGTGCAGTGATATTAATCGACCCACCTTACGAAGTTAAGTCTGATTATCAGACAGTCGTCAGTTCCTTAAAAGAAGCCTGTCGACGCTTTAATAGTGGCGTGTATATGATCTGGTATCCTGTTGTTAATCGTAAAACGGTAGATAAACTAGAGCGTGACCTTGTTTCAAGTGGCATACGAAATATTCAGTTGTTCGAGTTGGCCGTGAAAGAAGATACTGATGAATCAGGTATGACCGCAAGTGGTATGATTGTTATCAATCCGCCATGGAAACTTAAACAAACAATGCAGAAAATCCTGCCGTGGTTGGAGAAAAAACTATGCGCAGATCAGAAGGCTGTCTATCGAATTAATCAGCTCGTTGATGAATAGTTCACTGAGTATAAGAGGGTTTGTATTTTTCTAACTGTTATTTTTGTTCGTTACTCAAGATTGTTTGCATTGCCACAATAGTATAGGGCTCCTTGATGTTTAGAATACGTCGCATACATGATACGTTTCTTCCGGTTAATCGTGATGCAGTTGCCCAGGTGCAACAGATAATACGCGAGCAGTTTAGTGATGTTGCGGATTATAAAATTCGTGAAATTCCTGAAAAGCTGCTGAATCCAATGAAATTTGATTTTCGATCTGTGCTGTTTATCTGTGACAATAGAAAAGGTAAGGTTAAGGGTTTTGCGCTGTTTTCTGCGGAGCCCACTTTGGGCTTCGGTTTTCTGGATATCATTGCACTGTCGAGTGGTTCTAAAGGCGGCGGAGTTGGCGCCGCACTCTATAGCCGTGTACAGGAAGAATGCGTTAGCCTGGGCTTTCACTGGTTGTTCTTTGAATGTATGACTGATTCGAAAGATGACTACCCTGATAGTGCGCAGCTGAAGGAAAATAAATCCAGATTACGCTTTTATGAGCGTATGGGTGCGCGCCCTGTTATGGGTACAAAATATGAGCGACCGCGAAAAGCGAATGATGATAATGCCTATTTTTTAATGGCAGACAATCTCGATTCTGAATGTTCTCTTGATAATGAGAGTGCCAGAAAATTCGTCAATGCGATACTCAAACGAAAATATAAAAAAGTCTTATCGAGTAAACTGGTTGGTGAAATTGTCGACTCGTTTGTGAATGATCCTGTAGAGATAAGGCCATACAGATATATTAAAGAACGTATGCCTCATGTTTATCCCGCTGTGCCACAGGATAAAAAAATAATGCTTTGTGTGACCGATGGGCATGCTATTCATCATATCAAGAATCTTGATTACGCCGAGCAGCCTGTTCGAGTGAGTGCAATTCTTGAAGAGCTCGATAAAACTGATTTGTTTGAGCGTGTTCCAAGAGAGCATTTTAATGATAAGCATATTCTCGCGGTACACGATAAACGTTTTGTAAATTATTTTAAGGAAGTCGCCTTATCGATTGATCCTGAGCGCTCGCTGTTTCCTGATGTGTTTCCAATTCGTAAAAATATTGGCAAGCCCAAAAACATTCCATCTCATGCAGGTTATTACTGTATTGATATTTATAGCCCTATTAACAGAAACGCCTATCTCGCTGCCCGTGAAGCTGTGGATGCTACCTTGACCGCTGCTAAATCTATTAAAGACGGCGCTCAATTTGCCTATGCACTGGTGCGGCCGCCCGGTCACCATGCCAGTCACGATTCTTTTGGCGGATACTGTTATTTTAACTCGACGGCCATCGCAGCTCACTACCTGTCAGCCTATGGTCGTATCGTTATACTTGATCTTGATTATCATCATGGAAATGGTCAGGAGGATATATTTTATCAACGTGATGATGTACTAACGATTTCAATTCATGCAGATCCATCGTTTGAGTATCCCTATTTCAGCGGGTATAAGGAAGATGTTGGCGAAGGTAAGGGCGCAGGATTTAATTTAAATATTCCATTAAAAAAAGCTATTGCAGGTGCTGAACATTTGAAGGCGATTTATAAGGCAATACAAAAGATACGCGCATTCAAGCCTGATGTGCTGGTGATTGCACTGGGTCTGGATACCGCTCAAAATGACCCGTCAGGTACATGGAATCTTCTTGCAGATGATTTTCAGGCGAATGGTCATGCCCTCGGTCGTCTTCATTATCCTACACTCATTGTTCAGGAAGGCGGTTATGACTGTTCAGTGCTTGGCAAGAACGCACAGGCTTTTTTTAGTGGTATCTGGAATGGCTATTACCAGAATTAAATATATATGAGTATTGATATAAATTTGTCAGAAATATAAAACTGACGAAGCGACAAAAGCGAATGCCATGACCTTCATTGTTTTTAAAGATGGTACCAGAGGCCGGACTCGAACCGGCACGCTTTTAAGGGCGGGGGATTTTGAATCCCCTGTGTCTACCAATTTCACCACTCTGGCATCATTGAGATTTCCTTATATTTAACCTGTTCTACATCCTGTAAAACACAGGGGATTCATGTTTATTATTTTGAATCCCGAGTTGTGTGCTTCGCACGCTTATTTGCGGGTCGTCTTCACCCGCAAGAACCTACCAATTTCACCACTCTGGCATTGGCTGTAAGCAAGGCAGGCTATTCTAATGATTTCTAGCGGTGAGGCAACCTGTTTACCGTTTAATTCTATAGCTTGAATTTAGATACCAGCTGCTGAAGTTTGCTGGCAAGATTGGCAAGTCCCTGGCTTTCCTGATTAGTGCGTTCTGCGCCGTCTTTGCTTTCACTGGCAATGGCACTAATCGAAGACATGTTCTGATTAATTTCTACCGCAACGCCCGATTGTGAGCCTGCTTCATCATTAATCAGTGTGTTCATTTCGGTGATGGCCTGAACAGCCTGAGTAATCTGTTGTAGTGACAGGCCCGCTTCTTTTGCGTGGCTTACACTATCTGCAGCCTGTGACTGGCCTTTTTCCATTACATCAACCGTTTCACGAGACACTGATTGCAGCGTTTCAATCATCTCCTGAATTTCCATGGTGGATTCCTGTGTGCGTTGCGCCAGGGTTCTTACCTCATCGGCTACCACAGCAAAACCTCGGCCCTGTTCACCAGCTCGAGCAGCTTCAATGGCTGCATTTAATGCGAGCAGGTTGGTTTGCTCTGAAATGCCCTGAATGACATCCAGTACGCCCCCAATATTGGTGCTTTCTTTTTCAACACGATTGATAGAACCGGCGGCATTTTCCACGGCACTGGCCAGTGCCTGAATCGAATTTACGGTTTTATCGACAACCTGTTTGCCTTTCTGCGACTCTTCTTTTGCAATAGCGGCGGCTTCGGCGGCCTGTGCGGCACGGCTGGAGACATCCTGAGCAATTTGCGTCATGCGCTGGATAGCCATTTCTACATTTTGAGTCTGGCTGTGCTGGCTTTGTACACCGTGGCTGGTGGCATCTGCGACAACACAAATCTGATTGACGCCCTGTAGCATCTGTTCGCTACTGATTTTTAGTTCGCCCACAACGTCGCGTAACGTATCGGCCATTTTATTAAAGCTATTGATGATCTCTCCAATAACATCTTCGCTTTGCATTTCACAGGTAAAGGTTAGATCGTGATTACTGATAGAAGTCGATATTTCCGCAATGCGCTTGAGTTTTGAGATTAACAGAATGTTCAGTAGATAATAATTGATAACACCAATCACCATACCGGCCACCAGACAGCCGATGGCAAACCAGATGTAGAGCCCTTCTTTGTATTCAACGAAGAAGCTGGCATAGAAGGGGAATATGATTCCCATGGAGATACCAAAACCGAGAAAAGCGAAAAGAATATTGCGGAGTATGCTTGGTTTCATCAAATAACCCGTTATTTATAATTTGTATGATTATATATAGTTGTCAGCTAGCTAACTGGCAAGCGTGGAGATATGCTGACGCAATATAATATAGCGCCTAGATGAGCGTTTTCTTTAAAAGATTGCGGCTTTTTGCTGTGTCTAGTAAATGCCGTAAGCAAAGATAAATTTACTGTCGTGGAAAGACCTGTTTGAAGGGTTTAACGGTGACATTCTGATAGACACCGGCTTTAATATATGGGTCTTCATTGGCCCAGGCCTGAGCCGAGCTTAGTGAATCAAATTCGGCCACAACCAGGCTCCCGGTAAAGCCAGCCTCGCCGGGATCATTGCTATCAATAGCTGGGTGCGGCCCAGCTAACACCAGGCGTCCTTCATTCTGCAGGGTTTCCAGTCGAAGCAGGTGTTCGGGTCGCGCCTTCATGCGTGATTCGAGGCTGTTTTCTACATCTTGAGCAATAATCGCGTATAGCATCATTTAGTCACCTGATTGTCTTTGTCGTCGCCCGACTCCTGTATATAACGGCTGAGATAAATCGCCTGTGCAATAACAAATACCAGTGTCATGCCCATCAGGCCAAATAATTTAAAGTCTACCCAGAAGTCCATACGGGTCTTTTCATCGAGATCGGTTGCATAGTAAAAGGCAACATATAAATTGGCAAAGCCACTGACGATAAAAAATAATACCCATGAAATGTTAAGTTTCAGCCAGATGGCATCGGGGAGTTTTATCTGCCCCCCCATCATGCGCTGTACCAGATTTTTTTCACCAATAAACTGGCTTGCCATGAAGGCCACTGCAAATACCCAGTTGAGCACGGTCGGTTTCCACTGAATAAAGGCGGGGTCTCCAAATACAATGGTAATACCACCAAGACCAGAGATAAGTGCGAGGGAAAACAGGTGCATGCGCTCAAAGCGTCTGTTGTTTAGCCAGAAGCTGCCCACCTGTATAAAGCTGGCGATGATGGCGATGCCCGTGGCGATAATTGTGGCAACAATCACTTCCGGCTGGTCCGGACTAAACAACTGGCCTACTGGCGTGTGTTCGGTAATGGTGGCGGCGTTATGGTAGCCAAGAAAAAACAGAATAATAGGGAGCAGGTCGTAAAATACTTTCATATAAACAGCTTATCAAAAATCAGCGCAGAGATTAGCATGAATTCTGCGCTCTGAATATCATGCCTGAGCTGTGCTATTGTTCAATTTTTAAGCAATTACCTAAACTAAATCAAGGTTTTACTTTGCCTTGCCAAAGCTTTCAGTCAGAATACAGCGCCTATGAGCCAGTTTTTCGAAATACACCCACAGAACCCGCAAAATCGTCTGATTTATCAGGCGGTCGAGATCATTCGCGCCGGTGGTGTGGTGGTTTATCCCACCGATTCAAGCTATGCGATTGGCTGCCATCTGGGTGACAAGTCGGCTATGGAGAGAATCCGTCGTATTCGCCAGGTGGATGACAAGCATCACTTCACTCTGGTGTGCAGTGATCTCTCGGAAATCGCGACTTATGCAAAGGTCGATAACAGTGATTACCGCATGCTGAAATCACTGACTCCGGGTCCATATACTTTCCTGTTAAAAGCCACTCATGAAGTGCCCAGGCGGCTCATGCATCCAAAGCGCCGCATGATAGGTATTCGTGTTGTCGGTGATCCCATCGTGCAGGCGCTACTCAGTGAGCTGGGCCAGCCAATTATGAGTTCTACGTTGATAATGCCAGGCAAGGATATGCCGGAAACCGATGCCTCTGACATTAGAGATAAGCTTGAGCATGAGGTTGATCTGATTATTGACGGGGGTAACTGCGGCTTTGAGGCGACCACCGTGATTAATATGGTAGATGGCCCGACACTGGTGCGTCAGGGCAAAGGCCTTGATCATGGTCTGGATTAAACGGATTGAATGAGTCGTTAACGCATGTCATTACTTAGCCAGATCATAGTCTACGCGATACCGATTTTGCTCGCGGTTAGCCTGCATGAAGCGGCTCATGGATGGATTGCGCATTTGCTGGGTGATAACACGGCAAAAAACCTCGGCCGCTTAACGGCGAATCCTTTAAAGCATATAGACCCCATTGGTACCATTGCGGTGCCTCTGGTGATGATTTTCCTGCTTGGTTTTCCCTTTGGCTGGGCCAAGCCTGTGCCGGTCGATGTAAGAAACTTTCAACATCCACAGAAAGATATGGCGCTGGTGGCACTGGCCGGCCCTGCTTCAAACTTTTTTATGGCCATTGGCTGGGCCCTGGTGCTTGTATTCGCGATGAAGGGCCTGTCTCAGGGTGGTCTTTCTACGCCTTTAAAAGTCATGGCCGAAGTGGGAGTGATGATTAATCTTGTGCTGATGGTGCTGAATTTATTGCCAGTACCACCACTGGATGGCGGTCGGATTGTTACTGGCGTATTGCCATTTAAAGCTGCAGTGGTGTTTGCACGATTTGAAATGATTGGCATGTGGGTGGTTATTTTTCTGTTAGCCAGTGGATTTCTGGGTAAAATACTCATGCCTGCAGTGCAGGCGGTACAATCAAATTTATACGCCATTTTCGGCTTAGGCTAGGGAGTCATTTTGAGTTCAGTTCCAATGCAACATCAGCGTGTTTTATCTGGGATGCGTCCCACCGGTTCTTTGCATCTGGGGCACTATCATGGTGTTTTAAAAAACTGGGTGAGTTTACAGCACGAGTACGAGTGCTTTTTCTTTGTCGCTGACTGGCATGCCTTAACGACTCATTATGATGACCCACGCATTATTGCGGAAAGTACACAGGATATGGTGATAGACTGGCTAGCGGCGGGTGTAAGCCCTGGCTCAGCCAAGTTGTTTATTCAGTCTCGTGTGCCGGAACATGCGGAACTACATCTGTTGCTTTCAATGATTACCCCACTGGGCTGGCTGGAGCGAGTGCCGACTTATAAAGACCAGCAGGAAGCGCTGAAAGAGAAAGATCTGGCGACCTATGGGTTTCTGGGGTATCCCTTGCTGCAATCCGCAGATATTCTGGTTTATAAAGCAGGCCAGGTGCCCGTAGGTGAAGACCAGGTGGCACATGTTGAGCTAACCCGTGAAGTGGCGCGCCGTTTTAACCATATATATGGTCGTGAGCCCGGTTTTGAAGAAAAGGCTGAAGCCGCTATTTCCAAAATGGGTAAGAAAGATGCCAAGCTCTATCGGGAGCTGCGTAAGCGCTACACAGAACAGGGCGATCAGCAGGCGCTGGATGTGGCTCAGGCGTTGCTGGAAAATCAGCAGAATGTTTCACTGGGTGATCGTGAGCGTTTATTCGGGTATCTGGAAGGCTCAGGCAAGATCATCTTGCCCGAACCCCAGGCACTACTGACGCCGGCTTCGAAAATGCCGGGGCTGGATGGGCAGAAAATGTCCAAGTCATATAGAAATACCATATCCCTGCGTGAAGACCCGGATGAAGTAGCGAAAAAACTGCGCACCATGCCAACGGATACCAGTCGTGTGCGCCGAACTGACCCCGGTGACCCCGGCCGATGCCCCGTGTGGCAGTTGCATGAAGTGTATTCGGCTGACGATACAAAAGCCTGGGTTCAGGAAGGTTGTACAACAGCAGGCATTGGCTGTGTGGAATGTAAACAGCCGCTTATTGATGCAGTAATTGCCGAGCTAAAACCGATGCGCGAGCGAGCGAAAGATTATATTGAGGATCCGTCGGCGGTGCAGGCGATTATTGATGAAGGCTGTGAAGCGGCGCGTGACGTTGCGCGTGATACACTCGATGAAGTGCGCAAGGTGATGTGTCTAAGTCGCTAGAGTACATTAGCGACCGCGTGAAAGACCGGTTTGCATTATAAAACAAGCCCCTGTGCTATTACTGGGCCAATACAGCCACTAAATTGTAAATTATATGAATCAGCCAGTTGAAAATACCAACGAGAACTCGCCCGAAACGCCGAAGGCTCATCCGCTACAGGGTGAAATGCCGTTTGCGCTGATTCAGGGCGAGCCGCTGACGCTGTTACCCGAAGATCTGTATATCCCGCCAGATGCGCTTGAAGTGTTTCTTGAGGCGTTTGAAGGGCCTCTGGATTTGCTGCTGTATTTAATTAAACGCCAAAATCTGGATGTACTGGATATTCCGATAGCGCATATCACCCTGCAGTATATGCAGTACATCGATATGATGCAGTCGATGAAACTGGAGCTGGCGGCGGAATATCTGTTAATGGCCGCGATGCTGGCTGAAATTAAGTCTCGGATGTTGTTGCCAAGGCCAGAATCTGCAGAAGAAGAGGACGACCCTCGTGCTGAACTGGTGCGTCGACTGCAGGAATACGAGCGATTTAAAAAAGCCGCCGAAGATCTGGATGAACTGCCACGTCAGGAACGAGATAGTTTTATCGCCAGAGCAGAAGCACCACC
>Ga0316207_10001366_pt1 | contig 30545 bp, 15 predicted proteins | sample 6weekpyrite_MG_FD_204943 | JGI IMG/M metagenome (GOLD analysis project Ga0316207, IMG submission 204943) | Microbial mat bacterial communities from mineral coupon in-situ incubated in ocean water Damariscotta River, Maine, United States -... | ecosystem: Environmental > Aquatic > Marine >...
ATTATTTGAAATTATTGTTTGAGACGTTGCCTGGTTATTCTGGAAATATTTCAGACTTGATGCCATGGAATGTGGCATTAACAGAAAATACTTCTAAATGATAGTGCGTGGTTTGCTAGACGTTTACCTTACACATGATGATTGCGAAGAAGCCAGCTTTTATATTCTGGGGTTGTAAAAACTCGATATCACCGGCAATATCCTTAGAGTCAAAAAAAACGAACGTATGCTCCTGCATAGACTGATGCAAAAAGCACAAGTAGCTCTACGAGCATTAATAATATTATGGTGGCGGATATGTAATAACCAAATATCCTTAACATGGATAGCTACAAAACCTTTTAATTCTTTAATTCATTTATTTTTTAAAATGAATTATTTCTTTCAATCCTCGAAAATCGGGCATTATAAACCAATTAATACATCAGACTATACAAGAGTTTCCCGAACCGTATAAATATCAATATTTTAGGAATTTAGTGTGATTTTAGAAAAATTTTCACTCATATCAGCCAGTTTGAGGCTGATAACAGAGGCTTTCAGGCCATGTTAAATTTGCCAGGCATAACAATAAGTGTGGTTGGACTGGGTTATGTTGGCTTACCACTGGCCGTTGAATTTGGAAAACAATACAAAACAATAGGGTTTGATATTAACAAACTACGCGTTGCCGAACTTTTATCTGGCAGGGATAGTACATTAGAAGTAACTAAAAAAGATTTAAAATCTTCCAAATTGTTAAATTTCACCTCGAATTTATATGATATAGCTGATTGTAATGTCTATATCATCACTGTACCTACCCCCGTTGATAAAAACAAAAATCCAGATTTAACCCTGTTAGTAGAATCAAGCCGTTCAATTGGTAGAGTACTGCAACCTGGAAACATTATTATTTATGAGTCAACTGTCTATCCAGGAGCTACAGAAGAGATCTGCATACCGGTTTTAGAACAGGCATCATCATTAAAGTATAATCAGGATTTTTTCATAGGCTATAGCCCCGAACGTATTAATCCGGGTGATAAAAATCACCATGTTACCAAAATACTGAAAATAACATCTGGCTCAAATGCTGATACAACTGAGTTTGTAGATAAGCTTTATAGAACAATCATCACCGCAGGAACTTATAAAGCAAGTTCCATAAAAGTAGCTGAAGCTGCAAAAGTCATTGAGAACGTACAACGTGATGTCAATATAGCCCTGATTAATGAATTATCACTGATATTTTCACGATTAAATATTGACACCTTAGATGTTTTAGAGGCAGCTGGTACTAAATGGAATTTTCTGCCCTTTCGCCCAGGCTTAGTCGGCGGGCATTGCATTGGAGTAGACCCTTATTACCTTGTTCATAAGGCCCAACAAAGCGGTTTTGAGCCCATTATTATACCTGCAAGTCGACAGACCAATGAATATATGGCAAGCCATGTTGTTTTACAGGTTGTGCGCTTAATGGCTGAAAAACGTATTAATGTTGTGGATTCACGTATTTTAATAATGGGGCTAGCTTTTAAGGAGAATTGCCCTGATTTACGTAATACTAAGGTAGTTGATATTGTTAAAGAATTTGCCACCTATAATGCGCAGATTGATGTCTATGACCCCTGGGTAAGCAAGGATGAAGCCTTAAAAGAACATCACCTGGAGATAGTCAGCTCACCTGAAAAAGGCGCATATGATGCGGTTATTATCGCGGTGGCACATGATAAATTTAAAGCTTTAGGGGCTGATGGTATTTATGCTTTATGTAAAAAAGATTTTGTTGTTTATGATGTTAAATACTTGCTGAATGCTGATGAGGTAGACGGCAGGCTGTAGATATACAGTCGCGGCATATAAAAGCTCCTCTCTATAAAAAATAGAACCTATATTAGATTTATCCTCCTAAGGCGCTGGTAGCTGGATTAATGGTGCACACCCATGTGCATCACCCCTTCGGGGCGCGTAGAAGCATCACGTCAAAAAGTGCTATCTGCACTTTTTTCGAAATTGGTTCTCGTCAAATAAAATATTCCAGGCACACCATACAAAAAAAGCCCCCCTGAAAAACAGGGAGGCTTTATTTGTATGGCGCGCCTGGAAGGATTCGAACCTCCGACCGCTCGGTTCGTAGCCGAGTACTCTATCCAGCTGAGCTACAGGCGCGTATCTGCTGAGGGCGTGAATTATGGAGAATTTCTCTTTCTACGTCAATGATTTTTTCAGGTAAATTAACAACTTATTTGTAAATGCTTGGAAATTAATATAGAAGTACATCCAGAAATACTACGATTCTAAAGCCCTCTTGTCCTCTTAGCCAACTAAACCGCTAGTACACTCAAAATTTTTCACTATCTTTGCGAATGGAGGACTCCACGCAAATTGTACCATTGCAGGGCCGTTAATTGCCGTCACACTAAATCGCCTTCCAGATGAAATTACTGCCAGACAAAATTCTTTTGCACATTCTGATTGACCATCTACAATGATAACAACTTTTCCCGAAATCACTGTGATCAATACGTTTCCTTCACACGACCAATCCCCCAGCTGTTCTTTGTCCAAAAGATTACAGGCCTGAATACGGAGGCAACCTTCCGATGCCAGGTGATAGCTCGTCTGATTGCAACGATTACGCTGTATTTCCCGCAGATTAAAACTACCTTAGTCATTTTAAGTTCCTGTATTAGATATTTTGATGTTGAATTTGTGGTTTAATTATATCTTGATTATCCATACTTTTTATTTTTTAATTAGGGTCTTAATTTGCTCTAACGTCAGATTAACCTCGACTCTATTAATTTCAATTCTTTCAAAAAATTCTCCGCTCTGTGATTGAAAAAACATGCATAAATTATCACCGTTTATCCCGGCATATATCGTGCAATGGCTTTCAGTCAAAGAGGCAACCCAAGATACATCGACATTTTCAATTTGCCCAATAATATTAACCCATTCGTAATTAAATAACTTAAATAAACGTTCAAGAAAGATCGATCTATCCTCCTCACCTAGTTTAATTTTTTCGTCATTACGTTTTAGGAAAATCGAACACCACTCGCCTTTCACAGACTGGATCAAAAGAGCGATATTACCTAATTTAATTTCAAAATCTACAATGAATTTCATCATTATGAGTTGTGTTCATATGTGTGTGTTCATGGTGTGTTCATGGTGTTCATGGGGTCAGACTCGTTGAAATTAAGCAATAAGGGCTTACGACCTGCGTTCACCACCATGATCTTTAGATTCTACAGACTGAGTTAATTTTTTTGCTATTCTTCGCTTAAATTTATTATCCCCCAATACCCAGGCTTTATTAGTTGATTCACGTATTTCTTTTAACGTTTTAATTTCCAGAGGTTTTCTAAAAATATTTTTGTAAGCCTTTTGCCTTCCTGTAGCTGATTTTGCTAATGCTTTATATTCTTTCTGGCATGTTATTATTTCATCATTATGGCCTTGGGCATTACATGCATATCTTGACCAACGGTATTCTGAAGGATGTTGACACATATTTCTGGCCCTAACTGGATTTTCTTCTATATAACGCATACAGCTTAATAAATACTGTTGTGTGTTAATCAAGGTAGCTTTATATCTCCCCTCCCAAAGTGTACCGGTTCGTTTGTAGCGCTTATTAAAATGATGCAGATAATATCTCCCTATCATCTGCATCATTTTACTAATACCATTTTCTGTGTGGGGCGTGATAAGCAAATGAACATGATTTGTCATCAGCACATATGCATGAATATCGCATTGATGTTTTTTGCGGCTTGTGAAGGTTTTTCTAAATAAGAAAGATAATCTTCTTCTGTTTTAAAAATGTTTTGACGATTGTTACCTCTTTGAATGATGTGTTGAGGCTGACCAATTAATACGAAACGAGGTTGACGTGCCATGGCATACTTAATAAGAATCAAATAATTGTAAGTAAAGTAGCATGTTTAATTTAACATTTCAACGAGTCTGACCCCTTGCTTCACCCCTTGCTTTTCATGCTTGCTATTGCTCGGCCGCACACCCCTTGATACTGTTTGTTCCTGAGTAATTTACAACTCTTCATTAGAGAGCTGCTCTTTCATTCCTTTTAAATAAATTACCTTCTCTTTTTCAGTCAATTTTAACCTGTTAAAACCTGGCCATTTAAATTCAGCATTCATTGCGTCCTTCCAGACCTGTTCAAAATACTCAGGATCAAGCTCCCATGTAGAAAAAGGTATATCTCGATGTATAAAAGATCTGGCTATCCACAAATCACATAGTTTTTCATATCCATCGGGGGTTAGACCATCTGGCCTTTCATCGTCCCATACCAGACAGTTTTTCATTACATCATATGATGGTAGCAATTCCGAATTAAACTTTAATTCTTCTATTAGCTCTAAATCATTATCATTAAAATAATCCATAAATTAGCCTTTTACTTAACGTCAATAACCAAGTTTAATTTTCCACGTGATTCTTGAAAGCTAAAATTACTTGGCTCCAGGTTAAGTTTTTGAAGTGTACTCGCTCCAGTCTTACCAAGAACTGATTCTGCTGGATTTCCTCCAGCTTTGAATAAGTCTACAGTTGGCTGATTTGTTACATTTTTAAAGACTAATTGCTTGGTTGGCAACGCACCATGCCCTTGTAACGAATCTGCTAAGAATTGACCACCACTTCCCTTAGGTAAGTTGCCACGAAATATATCAGTGACCTCCACTACTCCAGGACTAGGTGTTTCGGCTCGTATGAATGCTTTTGCATCCCCTGGAACAGTCGCTTTAATTGAAAAATCATCTTTTGATAATTCAATCTCTGGACAATCCTTAGCCGTCAACCCAAACGGATCAACCCACCCGGTCGGATTCGGTACATACAGGTAATTATTATTACCCCCAGCTAAGCCAATCGGGTCCTGGTTAATAAACCGTCCACAACTCGGGTCATAGTATCTAAACCGGTTATAGTGTAACCCAGTTTCACTATCAAAATATTGCCCCTGGAACCGCAGGTTATTTTCTATCTGGTTCTCATACGCTACCGCTAAATTGCCATAGGCTTTAAAGCTCACCGCCCAGACAATATTACCATTGGCATCGCTGATTTCCTGGGGCGTCCCCAAATGATCCAGGTGGTAGTGGTATACCTGTTTGTCCTGCACAAAAGCCAGTGGCTTAAAGGTGCCCGGTTCAAACAGGTAGGTTTTGCTGTTTGTCTCTTTTTGGTTGTGCTCGGTGCTTTCACTTAACAGCACGTCTTCCATCCATAGAAAGTGGGTGGTGTTTGTTTCGGTTTCTGCTTGACTGGCTTTGCCTATCCTGCGGCCTAATGGGTCGTAGGCGTAGTGGATTATCTTGCCATTGTTGTTCACCGCTTCCAGCTGGTTCAATGCGTTGTAGCGATACTGTGTTTTTAGCTTTTGCCCTTTACCGCGTATCTGGGCGATGCGGTTGCCTTTTTCATCATACTGGTAATGACGGTCACCCTGAAAGGCCAGGCGGTTTCCGTTAATCTGGGGGCTTTGGCTTTGGTGTGATGGTTCGCCGTTGCTGATGGATAAGATATTTCCCGCCGGGTCGTGCACAAAGTTTTCCGGGTTGGGGCCCTGTATCTGGGTCAGCCTGTCGAGGGCGTCATAGTGATAGTGTGTGCTACCGCGTAGCTGGTCATCTATCTGGCTCAGTTGGCCCTGTGCATTGTACTGATATTGACGATCACTTAGGGGTTGATGGGCACTGGGTGCGCTCGCTTCTGCTGTTTCTCGGTAGGTGGTCTGGCGTTGTAGGCGACCTTGTGGGTCATAGCGGTGATCGGTGACCAGTTGGTTGCTGAGGCTGCGTTTTATTTCTCGGCCCATGTCATCACGACTGATGCTGGTTATTTGCTGGCCATTGTGACTCAGTCCGCTAAAGATGCCGGCTTTGTCAAAGTTGTATTTTAGCTGGTCACCATTGGGTAGCTCACTGCTGATGCGTTGTCCGGCGGCATCATATTGATGTTTGAGTGTGTCTGCGCCCTGCTGGTCTTCGATGATGCGACCCGCGGTGTCATATTTCCATTGCAGGTGGCGGTGGCTGTTTCTGGCTTGCGTGAGTCGGCCCAGTGCGTCGTATTGAAAGGCGTTGATGGGCTGTTGGTTGGCGCCATTGAGTTGTTGTAATAGACGACCTTGGGCATCACGTTGGTAGCCAATCTGGTTTAATTGCTGTTTGCCATCGCCACTGAGGTCTTCACTCTGAACCAGTTGTCCTGCCGGGTTGTACTGATAGCGTTGTATGCGTCCATCGAAGCCGGTTTCCTGTATGAGGCGTTCATTGAGGTCGTAGTTCAGCTGGTAGTGTTCGCCTTTTTCATTGGTGAGCCCGATGAGGTTACGTTCTCCATCGTAGTGGTAATTGAGGGTCTGTTTGCTCGGGTCGATGCGTTGTACAACTTGTGACAGGCCGTTGTACTGGTATTCGGTGATGCGTTCACTGCTGTCTTTGTGGTGCGTGAGCAGGCCTAGGGGGTTATAGGCAAATTGACTGACTTTGCCATCGGGGCCTTTAATGGCGGTGCAGTTGCTATTGGCATCATAGCGATATTCTGTTTGCTGTTTATCGGGCCAGATGATGCGGGTCAGTTGGCCTTCTTCGTTATGGCTGTAGCGGGTGTGCTGACCCAGGGGGTTGCGTATCGCGGTGAGCCTGGCCTGGTTATCCCAGATGTAGTGCCAGTGACTGTCGGTGGGGTCGGTTATGCTGCTGACCAGTCCGATTTCATTGTATTGGTAGTGGTGGGTTTCACCCAGGGGGTTTGTCTGGCTAAGCAGTTGGTGGTGTTTGTTGTAGGTGCGTGTCCAGTTTTGCCCCAGGGCGTCGGTTATCTGGGTGACGCGCCCAAGATGATCGCGGATCAGGCGCTGCTGGTGGCCCAGTTTGTTTGTATAGGCGGCTATTTCACTGTTGGTGTCGTAGGTGAAGCGTTCGGTATGTCCTAGTGGATCGGTCTGTGCGGTAAGGTTACCCAGTGCATCATATTGGTAATGGGTCTCGCCTCCTTCGGGGGATTTTTGATAGATGGGGAGGCCCCGTTCATTGAACTGGGATATTTCGACTCCACCGCGGGTGTCGGTCATGGCGACGCGCCTGTTATCGGGGTCCCATTGGAAATGATAATCGTAGGTGGCTTTGCCGTCGATCTGGTCTCCCCAGTTTCTGATGCAGCGTGCTTTGGGGGTGTCGCTGTCCCACTGGAAGTAGAAGCTATAACCGCTTTTCAGGGTACGTTTGACAATCAGGTGCTTTTGATAGGCGTAATGCTCGGTATTGCCGCCCGCATCTGTGGCACTGACCATGTCGTCGTTTTCATCATAACCGTACTGAACTAGTGTTTTTTTCAAACCCTGTGAGGTATGCCATTGTACTCCGGCGATAAGATTCTGTTGATTGTAGTGCAGCTGCCACACATCTCCAAAGTCAGCCGTGATGCGTTGTAGTTGACCCTGCTGGTAGCTCAGTCTGTGCTGGTTACCGTGGGTGTCGTTTATTTGAGTTAACTGTAGGGTGTCTGAATCATGCTGGGTATCGAAATAACGTTCAAGACTGGGTCCAGGTGATGTGTCCGTTAGGATATAGGCTTTTTTAGAGACGCGTTTTATTGTCAACTTTTCAGCTTTATTCAGGCTGTTTTTGCCTATAGCGGGCACCTTAAAGGGAATGATTCGTCCTTCTGAATCATGTAATTCGACGTTGCTGTCATTGACCTGCAGAGTCTCAGAAAAAGGGTGTGTCCAGCCATGCCCTAAGCTTATATTATCTGGGTTGCTGCTACGATAGGTGCGCACCCAGGACAGGGACAACGGGCCTTCCATCTCAAAGTCGGTGAGGATTAGTAGCTCTTCACCGGAGATTAAGCTAATGGGTTCTCCACCCGTACAGGTTTTTGAACCTTTTTGACAGCTTTCACCGTTTTTGTCCGTTCCATTGCTATCTGTGCTTTGATCACTGTCGGTATCAGATTGATTTTTATCCTTTTTATTCGGGTCGCTTTTATCCGCTTCCTTCTTTTTGAAGGTGTCGTCATCTGGAGCATTTTTTTTCAGTTTTTGTTTGGCTGGCGGCTTTATTTTAACGTCGGTAATTTCATCCAGTTTGCCTTTCACTGATTTGCGTAGCATTTTTCTTTTTCGTAGGCTAACCAGTTTAATTAGCTGTTCTGCTAATGCACGAAATTTGCTGACATGACGCACTTTTCCTGTAATTTGAGCGGCATTCCCTACGCCTCCGGTGGTCATAGCAAGTACCGCGGTCAGGATAAGGTCAAATACGGCTGAACCACCGAGATTGGTTAGCTCAACACTGTTCTGTGCTTTGGCGTAATCCGCGGCAAAATCTAACAGCATTTTTTTAGTTTTATTATCTTCCATGATAAAGGCCGTCATTTCATAGGCCTGGGTTATTTTGTTTTTAAGTTCTTCTGGGCTTATGCCAAATATTTCTGCAAAATCCGCGACATCTTTTTCTTTTAAGCTCTGGAAGTAATCTTTTTCACTGCCTTCTACGTATTTTTCCCAGGCTGTTTCAACTTTGTTTATTTTTGTTTGGAGGTCAAACCACAGGGCTTTTCCACCCAGCACTAAGCCTTCGCCGATAAATTCCACAAGCTCTACAGCGCCTTCTCCTACGCCTGTCATAAATGCACCGGTATAGATCAGCGCCTTTGTGCCCGCAGACTCTTCGTCTAATTGACTGTTGAGACGTTTCTGCTCTTCTTGCTCGCTTTTTATAATGGCAGCTAATGCAGATTTTATTTTCTTTCGGGTAGCCTTTAACTCGTCATCAACATCTTCTTCAATTTCATAGCTCACCGTTGATCCCGGTTCTAGCATGGTCTGGATGCATTCACCTTCAAAATTAAAGACACCGGATGTTTCAGTATTATTAATCGTGGTGGTTAACATAATGGGAACATTATAGGGCGTTCCATTGGGATAGCAGTATCGGACACCGGCAAAGTGGTTATCTTCGATTTCTTCTTTTTTGATCGTTGTGAGCGCAACGTTTTCACCTACCTGTGTCATGTATACTCCTGTTGAATCGTGTCTTTGCCCTGGGGCATGGAAGGTATATGTTTAATTTAAGATTTAAACGAGTCTGCCCCTTAATTGAATAAAGGAACTAAGAAAGACTTTACCTAAATTTTTCGTAATTCTTTTTGTCCTAAATTACCTGTCATTATTTCTTTCCTAGAGAAATTTTACCCCATTTAGAGAGTGCACATCAAATTAAGGGAGACCTACACTTCTCCCTTGATCTCTAAATCGTCTTTTCTTGAGGTAAGAAAATATTCAGGGTTAGTAAGAATTGAATTTACGACCTTATCATCTAATAAATCTCTATGCCACCAATGATTACAATTTTCATCTTTCGAACATTTATTTAAATACACATTATTTTCAGCAATACCAAAAAGAAAGACCGAATATTTAAATACAACACTTCGTTCATCAGGTGAAAGTTGAATGTACCATTCTTCTATAGCATCAATATCAGCTCCAAAATCTAATACCACAGGTATAAGATGTTCGCTCTTTAGTACACCTGATTTTTCAAATGCATCATTAATTATGCTTTCATTAATACCTGATTGATAAGCAAACTCAAATAAAGCAGATACAAGGACTGATTGCTCTTCAAAATTTAACTTATTGTACCAGTTTAAAAATTGGGCATAGTCAATTCCATTCCTAATTAATTGATTCATTAATATTTCATCGTTCAAATCCACCTCATAAAAACCATCACGCTTAATCATAAATATAGATCTCTAATCAAATATAATTATTTATTTTGTGGTTTAAATTGAATATTAGGTAACTTAGGTTTTGGTCCTTTTCTCCTTGATAGTACACCATGGGAGGTGTCTATATCCGGTAAATTAGCCTCATCAAACTTTTTCTTTGCATCAAGAGAGGTAGTTACATAATCTATATCACTTTTAAGATCATCACCCTTACCAATAGGAACATTACTACCTACATTTCTTCTAGTACCTTTTGCGGCACTTCCAACAACATAGAGATCTTCTCCTACTTCATTGACAGTTTCCTGAATTTTTTTTGTTTCATCAGGAGTTAAATCACCAGTACCACAAACACCACCACCTTCCTTGGACGATAACCCAAACGGATCAACCCACCCGGTCGGATTCGGCACATACAGGTAATTATTATTACCCCCAGCTAAGCCAATCGGGTCCTGGTTAATAAACCGTCCACAACTCGGGTCATAGTATCTAAACCGGTTATAGTGTAACCCAGTTTCACTATCAAAATATTGCCCCTGGAACCGCAGGTTATTTTCTATCTGGTTCTCATACGCTACCGCTAAATTGCCATAGGCTTTAAAGCTCACCGCCCAGACAATATTACCATTGGCATCGCTGATTTCCTGGGGCGTCCCCAAATGATCCAGGTGGTAGTGGTATACCTGTTTGTCCTGCACAAAAGCCAGTGGCTTAAAGGTGCCCGGTTCAAACAGGTAGGTTTTGCTGTTTGTCTCTTTTTGGTTGTGCTCGGTGCTTTCACTTAACAGCACGTCTTCCATCCATAGAAAGTGGGTGGTGTTTGTTTCGGTTTCTGCTTGACTGGCTTTGCCTATCCTGCGGCCTAATGGGTCGTAGGCGTAGTGGATTATCTTGCCATTGTTGTTCACCGCTTCCAGCTGGTTCAATGCGTTGTAGCGATACTGTGTTTTTAGCTTTTGCCCTTTACCGCGTATCTGGGCGATGCGGTTGCCTTTTTCATCATACTGGTAATGACGGTCACCCTGAAAGGCCAGGCGGTTTCCGTTAATCTGGGGGCTTTGGCTTTGGTGTGATGGTTCGCCGTTGCTGATGGATAAGATATTTCCCGCCGGGTCGTGCACAAAGTTTTCCGGGTTGGGGCCCTGTATCTGGGTCAGCCTGTCGAGGGCGTCATAGTGATAGTGTGTGCTACCGCGTAGCTGGTCATCTATCTGGCTCAGTTGGCCCTGTGCATTGTACTGATATTGACGATCACTTAGGGGTTGATGGGCACTGGGTGCGCTCGCTTCTGCTGTTTCTCGGTAGGTGGTCTGGCGTTGTAGGCGACCTTGTGGGTCATAGCGGTGATCGGTGACCAGTTGGTTGCTGAGGCTGCGTTTTATTTCTCGGCCCATGTCATCACGACTGATGCTGGTTATTTGCTGGCCATTGTGACTCAGTCCGCTAAAGATGCCGGCTTTGTCAAAGTTGTATTTTAGCTGGTCACCATTGGGTAGCTCACTGCTGATGCGTTGTCCGGCGGCATCATATTGATGTTTGAGTGTGTCTGCGCCCTGCTGGTCTTCGATGATGCGACCCGCGGTGTCATATTTCCATTGCAGGTGGCGGTGGCTGTTTCTGGCTTGCGTGAGTCGGCCCAGTGCGTCGTATTGAAAGGCGTTGATGGGCTGTTGGTTGGCGCCATTGAGTTGTTGTAATAGACGACCTTGGGCATCACGTTGGTAGCCAATCTGGTTTAATTGCTGTTTGCCATCGCCACTGAGGTCTTCACTCTGAACCAGTTGTCCTGCCGGGTTGTACTGATAGCGTTGTATGCGTCCATCGAAGCCGGTTTCCTGTATGAGGCGTTCATTGAGGTCGTAGTTCAGCTGGTAGTGTTCGCCTTTTTCATTGGTGAGCCCGATGAGGTTACGTTCTCCATCGTAGTGGTAATTGAGGGTCTGTTTGCTCGGGTCGATGCGTTGTACAACTTGTGACAGGCCGTTGTACTGGTATTCGGTGATGCGTTCACTGCTGTCTTTGTGGTGCGTGAGCAGGCCTAGGGGGTTATAGGCAAATTGACTGACTTTGCCATCGGGGCCTTTAATGGCGGTGCAGTTGCTATTGGCATCATAGCGATATTCTGTTTGCTGTTTATCGGGCCAGATGATGCGGGTCAGTTGGCCTTCTTCGTTATGGCTGTAGCGGGTGTGCTGACCCAGGGGGTTGCGTATCGCGGTGAGCCTGGCCTGGTTATCCCAGATGTAGTGCCAGTGACTGTCGGTGGGGTCGGTTATGCTGCTGACCAGTCCGATTTCATTGTATTGGTAGTGGTGGGTTTCACCCAGGGGGTTTGTCTGGCTAAGCAGTTGGTGGTGTTTGTTGTAGGTGCGTGTCCAGTTTTGCCCCAGGGCGTCGGTTATCTGGGTGACGCGCCCAAGATGATCGCGGATCAGGCGCTGCTGGTGGCCCAGTTTGTTTGTATAGGCGGCTATTTCACTGTTGGTGTCGTAGGTGAAGCGTTCGGTATGTCCTAGTGGATCGGTCTGTGCGGTAAGGTTACCCAGTGCATCATATTGGTAATGGGTCTCGCCTCCTTCGGGGGATTTTTGATAGATGGGGAGGCCCCGTTCATTGAACTGGGATATTTCGACTCCACCGCGGGTGTCGGTCATGGCGACGCGCCTGTTATCGGGGTCCCATTGGAAATGATAATCGTAGGTGGCTTTGCCGTCGATCTGGTCTCCCCAGTTTCTGATGCAGCGTGCTTTGGGGGTGTCGCTGTCCCACTGGAAGTAGAAGCTATAACCGCTTTTCAGGGTACGTTTGACAATCAGGTGCTTTTGATAGGCGTAATGCTCGGTATTGCCGCCCGCATCTGTGGCACTGACCATGTCGTCGTTTTCATCATAACCGTACTGAACTAGTGTTTTTTTCAAACCCTGTGAGGTATGCCATTGTACTCCGGCGATAAGATTCTGTTGATTGTAGTGCAGCTGCCACACATCTCCAAAGTCAGCCGTGATGCGTTGTAGTTGACCCTGCTGGTAGCTCAGTCTGTGCTGGTTACCGTGGGTGTCGTTTATTTGAGTTAACTGTAGGGTGTCTGAATCATGCTGGGTATCGAAATAACGTTCAAGACTGGGTCCAGGTGATGTGTCCGTTAGGATATAGGCTTTTTTAGAGACGCGTTTTATTGTCAACTTTTCAGCTTTATTCAGGCTGTTTTTGCCTATAGCGGGCACCTTAAAGGGAATGATTCGTCCTTCTGAATCATGTAATTCGACGTTGCTGTCATTGACCTGCAGAGTCTCAGAAAAAGGGTGTGTCCAGCCATGCCCTAAGCTTATATTATCTGGGTTGCTGCTACGATAGGTGCGCACCCAGGACAGGGACAACGGGCCTTCCATCTCAAAGTCGGTGAGGATTAGTAGCTCTTCACCGGAGATTAAGCTAATGGGTTCTCCACCCGTACAGGTTTTTGAACCTTTTTGACAGCTTTCACCGTTTTTGTCCGTTCCATTGCTATCTGTGCTTTGATCACTGTCGGTATCAGATTGATTTTTATCCTTTTTATTCGGGTCGCTTTTATCCGCTTCCTTCTTTTTGAAGGTGTCGTCATCTGGAGCATTTTTTTTCAGTTTTTGTTTGGCTGGCGGCTTTATTTTAACGTCGGTAATTTCATCCAGTTTGCCTTTCACTGATTTGCGTAGCATTTTTCTTTTTCGTAGGCTAACCAGTTTAATTAGCTGTTCTGCTAATGCACGAAATTTGCTGACATGACGCACTTTTCCTGTAATTTGAGCGGCATTCCCTACGCCTCCGGTGGTCATAGCAAGTACCGCGGTCAGGATAAGGTCAAATACGGCTGAACCACCGAGATTGGTTAGCTCAACACTGTTCTGTGCTTTGGCGTAATCCGCGGCAAAATCTAACAGCATTTTTTTAGTTTTATTATCTTCCATGATAAAGGCCGTCATTTCATAGGCCTGGGTTATTTTGTTTTTAAGTTCTTCTGGGCTTATGCCAAATATTTCTGCAAAATCCGCGACATCTTTTTCTTTTAAGCTCTGGAAGTAATCTTTTTCACTGCCTTCTACGTATTTTTCCCAGGCTGTTTCAACTTTGTTTATTTTTGTTTGGAGGTCAAACCACAGGGCTTTTCCACCCAGCACTAAGCCTTCGCCGATAAATTCCACAAGCTCTACAGCGCCTTCTCCTACGCCTGTCATAAATGCACCGGTATAGATCAGCGCCTTTGTGCCCGCAGACTCTTCGTCTAATTGACTGTTGAGACGTTTCTGCTCTTCTTGCTCGCTTTTTATAATGGCAGCTAATGCAGATTTTATTTTCTTTCGGGTAGCCTTTAACTCGTCATCAACATCTTCTTCAATTTCATAGCTCACCGTTGATCCCGGTTCTAGCATGGTCTGGATGCATTCACCTTCAAAATTAAAGACACCGGATGTTTCAGTATTATTAATCGTGGTGGTTAACATAATGGGAACATTATAGGGCGTTCCATTGGGATAGCAGTATCGGACACCGGCAAAGTGGTTATCTTCGATTTCTTCTTTTTTGATCGTTGTGAGCGCAACGCTTTCACCTACCTGTGTCATGTATACTCCTGTTGAATCGTGTCTTTGCCCTGGGGCATGGATTGTTTGGAGTGGGGTTGTTTCTCCTGTGTCAGTACAACAGCTGAACGATACGCATTATCGGAGGAACAACACACCAGGTGTGATATTTTACGCGGCTGTCCCATTAAATTTTGCGCAGCAATACCCATTAGTACTGCTCCACTGGCAGCACCCAGGTCCCCATAGCAATCAGCTGGGTGCACGACCTGGTAATCATCGCTCAATAAAGACTGATTACGCGTTATTGCTGCGCCTAGCTCCTTTACCCAGAACCGTTCACCATTCATGCTGCTATAAATATGGTCAATTTTGCTGTCATTGAGCAGAGTTAAACTTTGTTTAACTGCATTTGTCAGCCCGTCACCCAGACAGGGTTGATCACTGTACATATGTCCATTTTCCTGTGCTACCCCCGAATCACTCAAACTCACCAGAGAGCAGCCATTTCCTAAGTCCTGTTTGAGTGCATTACTTTTATTTCGAGTGAGTAAAATAAAACCCGCACCTTCTCCTGGCGTAAATCCATCAAAGTTGCTTTGAGTGGCTATTCGTCCTTCTTCAAGCAGCCCCCTCAATAACTCTGGACGCTGAAAACTATCAACACCTCCGAGCAATATGGCTTCTGCTTCGGTATCTAAAAAATATTTAAGTGCAATTTGTAACGCATCAAATATACCCGCTCGCCCTGTATGCACGGTTCGACTCAGCTTCGGGTTAACGGGTACGCCTGATTGTTCAATCAGATTGTTCACAAAGTTATCTGGCAACTGATGCGGCCATTTCGAGTAATGCTGTGGACAGGCTAATATTAAAGGGACAGGTTTTTTAATCGTGGCATTTTTCACCGCATCAATTAAGGCAGCATGTGCCAGTTGCAGTAAATGTCTATCCCAGCGAGTGTATCCCTTTACAGCAGGCGAATCATTTATTTCGGGCAAAGCATCAAGAGGCACTAAAGCCATTTTTACAGGTAATTTCTGTTCTGTAAAATACCCGGAATCCTGATAGCGGTTAATTTTTGCATTAACAGATGCAAATGTCATTTCAGCATTTTTACCAACAGGGGTAATAGCGCCAATACCCGCAATATAAATTTTTAATTTATTTTCCATATCAGTTTATACCCACACCCTGGAATGAGTATTCTCCAGCGGCATGTCAGAATCTAATAATGCAAGCTCCATTGCCGCTGCATGCCGTTGTCGCTGATATGCGTTTAACATTTTATCTTTTAATAAATACGGGGTAATTTCCTGACCCATAAAATACCGTTGACCTACAGTAAAGTTCTTACCCTGATGGATCCAAACCTGTGAAATTTTATTAACATCAGGCCAGAGCAAGTTTTCATCCTCGTCCAGTGAAACATCTTCATCATCTGTTTCTTCGTTAGGTTGTTGTGCTAAATCCAGCGGAGGCTCTCCAACCAGTTGCTGTTGCTCAAGATCTATGCCCGTAATAAAGCTCAGGGCCTGACCACAAACTCGTGCCAGTGATGGATCATTCATTATAGAGATAAGCCAGTTAACAGCATGTGGGTCACCTAAAATACCTACAGCCTTAATTACAGCTCGAATCTGTTTTGTATCATCTGAGAGTTTTGATATCAAGTTTCTTGCTTGCTCGACAGTTAAAACCCTGAACACTATATTTATAGCTTCATGCTGTTTAGAGCCTGACTGAAAAATATATGGCTTCAGATTTGTTGCAGCAGCCCTGTTGCCTAAGAGTATCGATGACCAGTTTGCCCAGAATTTAACCTCATTATTATCAGCATTTACAGCCTCTTCGAGAACCGAACTTAGATCTTGTCTTCTTAATTCACCAACAAGCCTTAATGCCCGCGCATATAGTTTATTATGTTCTTTACAATCTTCACGCGCTAAAATTCGATTTAAATGCTCGCCTGGATTCATACGCCGAACACTACATGCACCTATTGCAAGGTATTTATGGTTTAAGTCTTTACTGCTAAGAAATTTTTCAATCCAGGGGGTAACGAGTGCATCTGGTAACCAGCCTAATGCAGATACCAAACCTTTAAAAGTTTCCTGTGTTTTTAAACCCGTTTCTATCACTTTCTGAATTTTCACAGTGTCATGACTTCTAAAGGCAATGACTGCTGAGGTAAAAATTTCACCCGGCCCTTCTAATTCAAGAGTTTCAAGACATATTTCCCATGAGTCTTCAACTGTTACCATCAGAGCATTTAGGTGTGCATCAATGCGTTGTTCTAGTTCATATATTTCCTGTCGAGAATAATGCGGTTGTTCAACTGCAATTGACCTTAATATCCACAAAAAAGAGACATCGGTGACATGCTGCTCATAAATGTCTTTATACGAATTCATTTTATTTTTATCTAAATACTTACATAATTTATAGGCTGTGATACTGCAACATTTATTTAAGAGATGCTATTAACCCACGATATTTTTTTTATTATGAAACAGCGGGTCACCCATTCGACATACGTTTTTTCCTTCAAACATGACATCAAAGGAATACATCATAAATTCACAGACACCTTTTGTTGTACCACTAAAAATCCCTTTATGCACTCCCGGTTCATCACCTGTGCTCGTTGAATATTTTGCCCCTTTTACCATTGGCATTTTGCCATCGGTTTTTACAGACTTTGGCCCCTTAGATGTATCAGAAGCTTTACCTAAATTGGGATAAGGAATAGGTATAATAGGTGGCCCACACTGGGTTTTACACACATCTGGAAAAACCACGCTTATACCGCCACTACCTTTATGTACAATGCCTCTTGAATTTGCGAATGTTGTCTGTGCCATTAGTTTTCTCTTATTTTAGTCCTAATGCTTGTATCAACGTGATAAAGCAATATCAACCTGTTTAATTTTCAGGGTCTTTTTATCGCAGGGTACTGAAGATCTCCACACCATGCTCATTTGTTTCTGATTGGGCTCTAATATCAATGTTTCAAAATTAAACCCTGTGGATAAGGTTTGATTTTCCAGCAAAATACTTGAAACAAGATTAATACGTGGCAACAAAAAATGTAAATTACCTCCAGGGTGCATATTGGTTATATGCACCTCTTCGCCACCACGAAGAAACCCAGGATAGATTAAATCTTCATGTGCCATATTAAAAAAACGACTATCAAAATCAGTGGGTAAAAAAGGAGCCCTCTGTTGTTCCCATTGCTCATCATAGGTGCCCGCATAGGCAAGTCTGGGTTGCCAACCAGGGGCACTCAGTGCAAAGCAGCCTGGCACAGGCCTATCTTTATATTGACGAATTAAACAGGCCGGGTCCTCCAGGTTAGGCAGTGACATACCATTCATCTCTGATTCCTGACGCTCTCCTGCAAATCCACAGCCAACTGGGTTTCTATCTTCCTGCGAGAGAATCTGCTCATCCACTGTATGTGTACCACCGAAAGCCTTTTCATACACCATGGGCATTGCCTGAAAAGGCTCAGGTATTGTGATCTGCCCATTTTTCCATACGCGATTCCCAAAGACTCTTACCGTTTTCTTAACCTGACCTACTGTCAGACTCACATCCAGCTCCCTAACTGGCTCGTTACCAGGTACACAGGCATTACCTAGCATGACAATATCTGTTGCAGGCTTGCCGGTATGAAAATCCGATGCAAATCTAATACTGGTTTTATCCGGTTCACCCCAGTAGTCATCAACTTCTAAGGGGGGCAATTGGTTATCAACAAGTGTCAAGTTCTGGCTTATATTGAAACTTGCTTTAACCATCAGGTAAAGCGTATCAACACCATGCTGGTCTGGAAACAATGCCATATTAGCAGCAAAAGGAGTGCTGTTCTTAAGTTGAAGCATAGGGTATTTACCTCAGGTTAACCAATCCATTCGGACTAGTTCACCTGGACAGAGCCACCCATAATTCTATTAACACCTGATGATCTATTCAGTAGATATTTACCTCGGATCAAAATCTTACCAGCCTTTGTTAAAGTGATGCTTGATTCACCGCACTTGAGTACAATTTCCTCTTTTCCTTCAAGCACTACACGCTTTCCATCAACGTATGCATTTTCTCTTTCTGTATTTTCACTCAGTTCTTTAGCTTGAGTATTGCTCTCAACCTGAGCATCGACGGAATTTATTTCAAAATTTTCAAGTATCTGGTTTAATGGATTATGTATTAGACCCATTATTACTGGTTTTTCTATATTTCCTTCGGCAAATAACAGGGCAACCTGCTCGCCCTGTTTATCCTGACTCACAGCAACTGTTGAAATAGCAACGAGAGGATTACCTGTCAGGTTTTCTGAAAAATCAACAAGTGGCATACCCTGCTTATCCAGACCTTCAAACACACCAATGATAATTTCACCGGGTACTATTTGATTTACTGTTGTTGATTTTGTTTCAACTAATGACTCAATGCCTGATGTTTCCCGCTTCACAATAACTCACTATTAATTGGAGGTTACTTTGCTGCCTTTAATAACGACATTACCGGAGCCTTTAATATTTATCGTTTTCCCACTCAGCGTAATATCACCGTTGCTTTTCATAACAATTGAGGCTTTGCCTGTTTTCAGTGTTATTTTATCATCTGCCTGCATGTTAATTGTTTTAGCTTGCATCTTATATGCTTTAGTTACGCTTTCAGTATAATTTCCCTCAACCGTTTCTTTTAAATCACCGGTAACATTGATTGTCATATTTTTATCAATACTTTCCGTATGATTTACACCAACTTTAATTGTTTTGTTTTTAGCAATCGTTTCAGTCTGGTTATTATTAACCGTTTTATTACGATCATTGGTGATTGTCGAGTTTTCATCGTGCTTAATTAACTTCGTTCGGTCATTATCAACCGTTAAGGTTTCATCATTCTCAATTTCTGTATCCATGTTTTTTTCTGCATGGATAAAAACCTGTTCAGAACCTTTTAAATCGTCAAAACGAAGTTCATTGCAGTTACTCGTCGTGCCTTTTTTACTGGAGCGTGTGCGTATTCCACTTTGAGTTTTTGATGTAAAAGGGGGTGCATTATCACCGTTATAAACAGAGCCAGTAATTAATGGGCGATCCGGGTCTCCATCCAAAAAGTTAACAATAACTTCCATGCCGATACGTGGTATGAATGATGTGCCCCAACCTGCTCCGGCCCAGGGTTGCATTACACGTATGAAACAGGTGCTAGTTTCATTATTTTTACCTTCACGATCCCAATGAAACTGAACTTTAATACGTCCAAGTTCATCAATATAAATTTCTTCACCCGAGGGGCCCACCACAACTGCTGACTGTGGCCCGCGCATAACAGGTCTTGAATGAACTAATGGTGGCCTGTAATGAACACTATCAGGTATACAGGTTAAATCATTACTATAACCAGACTCGTCTCCATTTCCAGACAGGTAACTATTATCAACCACACGATGCCTAATTGAGGTTATGATATATGTGCCTATCTCTTCTTTTATTGCATGCTTTGAAAGTTTAAATTTACCGCCTGCATAAAAGCTACTGCAGTCACTAGAAGCCCTGATTACATTCATCGGTGCTTCTTCTGCTTCAATGCGCTTTTTAGATAAATCTTTAATACCGGCAAAATCATGATATGGCGTATACTCATAATGCTCATATTTAGTAGCATTAGCAAACTTGCTCGTAGAAGGAGTAACCTGAAACTGATTTTTAGTAGGTGCATTAAAGTCGTAATCATCCAGACTCCATTTACCCTTCCTGAATTCATAATCATGATCCCAGCGTGTAAGCTGAGTATTGGGTTGATTACCTTTTGAATACGTTAAATTTGTTTCTGCACAAACCTGGTATGCATTTGCCGCATCAACAATTTGCAACATATGTTCGCCCTTTTTCTGTTCGAAGAAATAGGCAATACCATCTTCTTCCAATAAACGGGAGATAAAGTTCAAATCACTTTCATTATGTTGTACACAGTATTCACGTTTTTTGGGGTTGCCTGTAGCTTTAAACTTAAAGTCTTTGAAACCCAGGTCTTTAAATATTTTCGAAACAATGTCTTTGGTCGACATATTTTGAAAAATTCGGTGATTATTTGTTTTCGATAAAAACCACAGCCAGGGAACCATGGTCATGCGATACATTCTTAGGTTATCTGCTTTTATTTCACCATATGTAAAGCTACTAATATAACCATTGAAAGTTCTGTTCTGTTCATTCTGTATAGTTACATCAACTAATTTACCTATTAACTGCTCAGGTTTTACAGCGTGATTGCTTGATAACACTTCGATTTGAAACTCAAACAAATCAGAGATGTAGTCGGTACCTTCGAAAGATGTTAGTAAAAGCTCATCTTTTCCTAAAGGAGTTGAGATAGATATTAATCGCGAGTCTTGAGTTAATTCACTCATAAAAAAAGAACCCTCGTAGCGAGGTTGAATGGAAAACCTCTTCCATGGGTAAAAAAAAGATTGTTATTATAATTTTACATTGTTGCTCCAGGTCTTTTAACCCAGAGCAACAATTTACCATAAGCAGTTGAATTGAATAACAATACCTGTGCTTATTTAGAATCAACCAGCTTATAAAGGCTTAGCAGATTCCAGGTCATAACCCACACGTTGTGGATTACCAGACTTGTTCGTCTTATCAAAGTCACTGTAATTGATCATGATTTTAGAGTAACTAAGTGTAATTGATTCCATTGGCTCACCTTCAGAATCAGCTGAAATTGAATAGCCACTTACTAATACATCTGTTAGTTCATAATCCATGTACTCCTGCACTTTATCAGCACCAGTACGCACAAATTTAACTTTAACTGTTTTGCCTGCATTGCCTGTAACCGCTTCTTTAAAAATAGCCGTTACTGAATTATCAGCCGCTTTAGTAAGAGTTATTTCACTCAGACTTGGACGAGTTGATTCACGGTTAGACAGGTTGCCTGCCTCCATAGAAATACCACGTCCTACGCCAAACTGTACAGACATAACTGCAATGTGGTCTTTGTAACCATCCGCAGTCACGTTTCCTTTAATACCATCGTATTGAAGATAAATAGCCATTTATATGTTCCCTTCTTTTTAATTGAAATTATGTTAGATAGTGAAACTGATCATAGAGCAAAAGTACCAAGGAATCAACGCTAATAAAAATTATTTTTTCGATAAAATTCAAAGATTTAGGCGACCTGTGAAAATATACACCAAATCCCTACAAGCATTAGCGAAAATTGTACTGGAAATCAAATACTATTTTCACACTGTCTCCAGGCGCTTCAAACTCACTAGTACTAAATTTTTCTTTCAGCGGAAATGCAAATTGCAGGCTTCCATGAAAATTATCCTGGTATGAGATTTGAAAACCAAATCCCGCATCGTACAATTGACCAGTAGTGTCATCAAAAGCATCAATTACTGACAAGGCCTGCCCCCATGATGCATCTAAAAATACAAATGGACTTAGAATATTACGTAAATTACTTGACCCGATCGAATAATCAAAGAACATAGGGGCGTCAAATATCCAGTCAACACCATTATATACGGCATTATCAGCTGAAAATTGATTGACTGGATAACCCCTTGCTCGTGTAGGCCCAGCTAAAGAAAACTGGCTAATTGAGGATAATGGGGAACTGGCATATTGAAGTGATGCTCGGTAAATAACCCTCGAATTAGTTTCAAAAAACGGCAATTTATAGAACGTCAGCAAACTGTAGTTCAAATTTAATATGTTATAGCCTTCATCCTGCCCATCGTCTACCCCTTGTATAAAACGACCAGAAATTAGCTTTACATCACCTTGATGTAATATTTTATTTTTTTCATCCAATATGTCATAGGTAAACAACAAAGACTGGTTAGCTATGATGTCATCAAGACCTGACTCTCCGCCATCACCAAATGCACCTACACTAAGTACTGATTCAATTTCTTCATACGCTAGATCTGCGTAAAAACTAGAGGTACGGCTTCTTTTAATTCGATAGGTCGCAGATATATCTTTTTGAGTGGTTTCACCTGAGAGGTCAAGTCTGTTTACTGTTTCAGAGTTACCGGCACCTAATACAAAATCATTATTTGCATAGCCTACGGACATACTAAAACGTGGATCTAGAATGCGTGTAGAGTAGCGAAACTGACCAAAGGTAGTATTACTAGGTTGAACTGTTAACAGAAGTGCCAACTGTAACTGATCGGCATATCCCAAAGGATTATTCCACAGTGCTTCTCCATATGTTCGAAATTCACCTGTTTGATCTGAGCCATGGTTATCCAGACGAAGGTTAAAATCATATTCATTTTCAGCCTTCACCTGCAAATTAAGTTTAGTGTCTCCTACCTGGGCACCAGGCTCAAAAAAACCTGTTGCTACGACTCCAGGGTAATCATTTATCAGATATAAATTTTCTTCTACAGCTGAGCTAGTGACGGGCATTGTCAGCATGTTATCAAATGAAGATGCCAAATAATGAGCGTTATAAAGCTCATTGCCCGTCACTTCAACTTCACCTAGCGTCCCTAATAACAAAGTTAAAGTTACAACACCATCTCGTACTTCCTGTTTAGGTATATAAGCCTTAGCTAAAATAAATCCGCGTTCTCGGTAAAATTGTGTGATTCTATCCGCTACAGTTTCAATAGTACCAAGGGTTATTCCACGATTAGAACGTTGTTCACGAATTAACCAAACGAGTTTTTGAACCTCAAGGTCAGAGACATGACGCTCCATCGTGTCTTCTTCTATTTCAACCAGGAGAGAAGAAACTTCTTCAAGTTCAGTCTTGGTAAAACCAGACTCTTCAACCTTGTATTCAAGCATAAGCTCATAACGTATACTTTCTATTAGCTTATCAATATCTTTTTTTGTTATACCCAGCTCTGGAAACTCAACTATACCCTGCAATTTAAATTTTAATACATTGAGCCGTGGGCCTGAAGAAGGGTCAGGATCACGATCACGAACACTGGGTACATCCAGGTCTTTAAGCAGAGATTTACGCTCAAAATCGGGCATTTCAGTAATTTCGGGCATTTCAAGAAAGCCTGCCCAGGTTACAACCGGAAGTAAATATACCAGGATTATTAATAGTGAATGTATAAAAGCCCTATCTTTCAAAACTAGCCCATAAATTAATTATTAACATTATGGCGGTCATATATACATTATACCTTCGTAATTTTGAACGAAGTATAGTAATTCGCTGACACCATTTTAAGACGCAGAATTATACCCGTTAAAACAAATAATTTCATGCCGGAATTTTCAAATACAGCAACTTAAACACAACAATCTTGTATATATCTATATTCAATTCATGTTGCAACGAGTTAAATGAAAGATCAACTTTAATGCTGCTTCTATAAAAAACAATAAAGGAAAAGAGTCAATGGTAACACCCAAAGAATAAACATTTTCTACTATTCAGGTTCTAGTACAAAATAATGACGTAGTATCAGATAGACTACAAAGTAAAAACAATCAGATATTAATGAATCAGTGAATTTATTATTAATACAAAGTATTTTATATTTTTATATTAATGTATTTAATTTTTTAACAAAACTGATCTAGCACACCATAATAAATAGTTAACTTACTGGAGTAAAGAATAGAAACTTTATGCGATTTAAATTATGTTTAATTCACAAAAAAGCATGCTGTTAGTTTTAATCACTGCTGTCCCGTTAACCACTAGAGACATGAAAAACAGCAATATTCATTTACGTCATCCCCGCATGCTTCTAGCGGAGATGACGGTTTAAATTAATATCTATTATTATCTTGTTACTCAAATTTTTATTTCGCTGATAAATAAAAACCAATAAATAAGTGATACACAACAATCTTAGATTATATTCAATTTTCTTAACGGGACAGCAGTAAAAAAATATATAAACATTTAAATTTAACTAATCTGTGCATATTTGAACAGATTAACTATATCAATAAAATTAGTTTCACTGACGATCATATTCCTCCAGCTCATCCTCAAATAACTGATCACGAGGCATACGAATTGCAATATCTTCCTGATTATAATTATGCAGTTCAGTAAATATAGCCGGATCAATATCCCCCAATGATTCTATTTCTACTAACTGCTCTCCTGCAACGGCAGATACTGCACCTATAATTGTAAAGTCAATACCCCTGGTATCAAGACTTTCAGGACCTGGTGGAACGAATCTCGGAAAATATGAAGTTCGAGTATCAATTAAAACAGATCCAGGCACATCAAGTGTTAGCGGCCTTTCAACTGAGCCGAAAGTACCTGCACGCCCAAAAAAGACAGCGTTTTGTGCTGTTATATCAGGGTTAGTGAGTGTGCCCTCGCCCAGACCTAGGAAGCTACCGGTTTCTGTAGTTATAAATAGATCACCGTTACTGCGGTTAGCAACAACACTACCAGGATTAAAATTAACATCCATGTCCGTGAATAGAGTAATATCCCCATCGGAACCCGTATTTTTTAGTGCAACTAAATCAACCTCTCCAATTTGAATTATATCAACTTTGCCACTTGTAGAGTTTTCTACATCCATTATAGAAACTTGAGACTCTACTCTTTCTGTAGAACCGATTCCGTTTGCGGCACGTAATGAAAGCGTTGTTGCCATAAAATTAAGTGCTTCAGCATTGGCATCTATTATCTCACCAGCTGAAGTATTAATACCGGCTACACCATTAGCCGTTAAGCTAGTAACGATTACATCATTAACCGCATTGTATTGAATATCACCTAATGTGGCATTTGCTGATGTATTCGCAGCCATATTAATGCCCTGCCCTGAATTAAGCGTTATTACACCTTGTTCAGATGTGAAATTACCATTCTGTGAAATGTTGCCATTTGCAGTAGATAAATTAATGTCTGTACCTGCTGCAATATCGACAGCGGTTATAGCTTGTTGGGCAGATACATTTACACCGCCCAATGCTGAACTTAGGGCGGTATTCAGTTGTACTGATTGTGTATTACTTGTTAAGTTAATATCGTCATTGGCCACGATAGACTGCACATCTACAAGCCCTTCAACTTCTGCGGTTACAGAGCCTGCATTTGCCTGAGTAATGGTAGTCGCATCCATTGCATATGAACCAGCAACAATATTTATATCTCCTGCTGTACTTGTAAAAGCACCTGTCTGCGTCAGGCTATCTGCCACATTAATGTTAATTGAATTATCAGCTGTTAGATTAGCTAAAATCGCAGATGCATTATTACCCGCATTAATTGTGGTATAGGCAATACTATCACCTGAAGAGGTTGTATCAGCCGCCATTGTTATGCCACCATTATTTGCAGTTAAGCTAATTTGACCTGGACCATCGCCCTCTATATTTGCATTTTGTGTTAGTTGATTTCCACTAATATTTATATCACCCGCATTTGTATGGACTATATTATCTAACAAAACAAAGCCATTGTTTGCTGTTAAGCTGATACCAGAACCTGCATTTAATGCACCATTTAAAGTTAAATTATTTTCGCTGGTAATTGCTACAAGTGCATTGGCATTTATGCTTTCTAAGACAAGTGAATTAATATCATTAAATTGTAGCTCACCTGCGCTGGCGACGGTTAAATTATTAAAATCGTTATCATCGCCATCAAGAATAATATCCTGATTACCCGCAGTTAAATTTACTGTATTAACTCTTAAGGTCGCTGTTTCTGTATCACTTATTGCTCCTTGTGAGTTAATAACTAAATTATTGCTGTTAACAATTTCAAGGCTCGTCGCACGTGTGTTTTCAATATTTACTGAATTTAAGGATCCAGATACTGGAACAAAACTTAAATCCCCCTGAAGCCTATTACCTGTAAGAATGTTACTTAATAAAATATCACTATTATCCGAAGCAGTAAAAAGTGCATTGCCTAATATCTCCAAATCACCACTATTGCTTATATTACCTGCCTGGGCAGTAAATGAAGCTGTATTGCTAATATTGCTTACACCCAAATCAATAGTATCCTGCTCTACCAGGGTGACATCTTGTGCGTTGAATGCTACTGAATTTAAATTTACAATTTCATCTAATGTAACACTACCTGAGGTCGCATCAAACTGAGCATCACCGACAACGTTCAAGGTCATTCCGGTTATATTACCAATATCACCTGTAGATGTGACTGTTAAATTTCCAAAAATAGTGGTGATATCTCTTAATGGCTCCCCCGAAAATTGCAGGTTGGCTGAATCACCAAAATTGATATTATTTAAAGTCACTATGTCTACATTATTTGCAGCATTAATAACAATATCATTGAAGTCATTACTTGCATTGGTAAGTTGAACATCAAAATATTGCGTAGCACCCGATGTTAGTGGGTCCTGATTAAACACACCGGCATCACTGGCTTCAATCCAGGTTGTTCCAGCTACCTGTATAACGCCTGATGAATTTGTTATTCCACCATTCGCCAATAATCCAAGGTGTCCACCTAAGTTAATATTGCCTAAATCAATAGCAGAATTATTTGTTAGTATTACACTATCAAGAATACCTGTGCTACCGGTTAATTCAAAAGCGATACTATTAAAATTATTATCAGGATTATTTAATATTATAGAACGACTATCGCTTACCCTGAAAGTTGATGAACCCGCAACAGTTATACCTGCTCCACTATTGTCCTGTTCAATATCTCCACTCTCGAAATCACCTAACGCTCTTTCATTACCAGGCATATTATCGCCAATGGCTGTAACTGATAAGTCACCACCAATTGTAGATTCACCTAAAGTAATTTTATTCACATCTTTAACAGCAACATTATTAGCACCCGTGTTATTTAAGAAAACGACACCTGAAAAATCATTAGCCGCTTCGTTTAAATCTATAACACCTGCACCTGCATTCAACACGACATTACCAGCAGTTCCAGTTGGCGACCCCGTATTACTTGCCTGAACCACAGATGTCCCCGCTCGTTGTTCAATACCTATCGCATTAACAGTAAATTCACCCCAACCTATACTGGAATTATCGAATGAAATTTTACTTATATCGGTAATACTCACATTGTTATTACCTGAATTTTGTAAATACACATTACCAATAAATTCATTGCTGGCATTACTTAAATTTATAATTCCGGCACCTGCATCTATAGTTATATCTCCTGCAGCACCTGTAGTTGTTTGTGTAATTGCGGTATTGGCTAATTGTGTTACGCCATTAGCAGTAACTTTAAACGCACCTTCACCCAAACTTACATTATCAAATATAATACTATTTTGATCTGCAATTTCAGCTAAAGAATTAGTCGTGATTTCAACAACATTAAAATTATTATTTCCATTATTTAAAATAATGGCTGAAGCATTCGAATTTAACACTGTTTTATCTGCAACAGTGACTGTACCAACATCTGACAACACGCCACTGGAAGTAATATTTAAATTACCCACGGTCACCTCATCAAGTGTTGTGCTTCCCGTATTAACAAGTGTAGCCGTGCGCCCCACAGCTGTTATTAAACTTATATTACCTGATAAAGTGTTTGTATTATTAAGTAGTATGTCACCCGTAGTAGTGGTTAATTTAATATTCCCGGAAGCCGTCAAATTCGCGAGATCGGTAATATTGCCGATAGAACTTAAAATATCCAGAATTGCCGTAGTGTCTGCCTGCTGTAAACCAAGCCCATCTGCTTCCTGAATAAACAAATCTGTTGTTATGTTGTTTAATTCCAGTTCAGCTATATTGGTCATCAAACGGCTACCGGAATTAGATGTATTAATATTTTCAACAGAATCTAAACGTAATTTCTGAGCACTAATTACAAAAGCTGTATTTAGTAAATTAATTGTTGTAGCGGATAAATCAACTAAAGAATTTGGGCCAGTAAAATTTAAATTCCCAAATAGTTCAATGCGGCTAACATCACCAAGATTCCGAGCGCTTAACCCGCCTTTGTTCTGGTATAAAACACTGGATGAAGCTGTACCCGAACCAATTGTCGCACCATTTTCAATAAGAAAACCGCCTGAGCCACCATTACTCAGACCTAGTGTAACTGTATTAGTATTTCCACTACCATTTATAACTAGATTACCCGCTACAACATTTTCATTTACATTATTACTATTAACTCCTTCAACGCGAACATACGACACTGCCGAGACAATTGAGTTGCCAGTATTACTATATTCATGAGTTACATTTTGACCGTTATAATTAGTTGTGTAATTTGCCAAATCAAATCCAGTCGTTACGCTATTAATGGTTACCCTGTTATCTGCACTTGGATCTGCAGTATTAAATGTAATTAGATCATCTTTACTAGTCGTGCCTTCACCATCAAACAAACTAATTCTTTGTGAGGCTGTTCCAGACAGGTTTACAGTTAATTCGTCTATACCAGCACCGCCATTTATTCGGCTTACCAGATCAGCAGGTGTCTGGTTACCAATTGAGCCTCCTGATTCAACAACAAATACATCTGTTCCATCACCACCCTGCAAGATATTAAAATCAAAAAAGAATGTCGTCTGGGTTCCATCATCATTTTTAACAAAGCCTTCATTATTTCCTGTGATAGTCCAAAGACTTCCATTATCGCCAGCTCTTAAAATACTCTGGGTACCGTTACCCGTGATGCCGTCAATATTAGCAAAACCGGGTTGATCAGATGCCGAATTAACTACCGTTTCATCTACAACTGTCTGCTCACTAAGGTTTATTGAATCTATTCCTGTTCCAACACCACCATCTATTACGCCTGTAATTGAACCAGAGGTTCTAAGTATAAAATCATCATCCTGATTACCACCCGTAATATTATTAAAACCCGCAAAGGTAACTACATCTCCGTTGATATCAGTTACTGTACCCTGATTTTCACTATAAGCTATGCCAGGGTCTCCTAAATCGCGAATTTCCCACGTGTTATCAAGGTCTAAACCTGTGAGTGTCGCATCAAGATTATTCGCAATAATTTTCTCAACATCTGAAAAAGTGACACCTAACACAATATCTAAAGCGGGTACTTCAGGCAGAGCAGATATATCAACAACATCACCTTCACCAACTAAATCACCAATTATATCCCTTAACTCACCTGCCCCATCAATGATCATGCCTAAGGCAGCAGTTGCAGAAAAAGTAAATTCATCGTCCAGATCATTACCAATCAGCTTTTCTATTTCTGTAAAGTTAAGCGTTATAGCTGTAGTATCACCTATAACATTTCCATCTTTAATATCACTAAGTGTCCAGGTATTATTTTCAAAATCACCTTTAATAGTGTCAATGCCACCTAAACCACCATCAATGGTGCCGTCAATGGTGCCACCATCTAATACAAAGTTATCATTCGCACCACCACCCGTAATTTTTTCTATACCAACAAAACTACTAATACCCGTAACATTACCCAAGTTAAGATCTGTAATATTCCAGGTCGTGCCTAAGGTTCTTTGATTTACAATTTCATCAACAACTAATCCGGCGCCACCATTAATACTGTCGGATATGATGCCATTATTAGTTAGATAAAAATTATCAACAATGTCATCAGCACCGCTTAGTTTTTCGATACCTCTAAACAGGGTTATACCATTAACATTACCCTCACTGTCAGCGCTAATATTCCAGCTTGTTGCTGAGGTTCTTTGACTGACTATTTCATCAACACCGCCGGTACCGCCGTTTATACTGTCACTTATTACAGCATTTTCTCCGACATTGAAGGTGTCAACGACATCATCGGCACCGCTTAATTTTTCAAAGCCGGTAAACAGCGTTATGCCATTAACATTTCCACGGCTATCTGCATTAATGGTCCAGCTTGTTGCTGAGGTTCTTTGACTGACTATTTCATCAACACCGCCGGTACCGCCGTTTATACTGTCACTTATTACAGCATTTTCTCCGACATTGAAGGTGTCAACGACATCATCGGCACCGCTTAATTTTTCAAAGCCGGTAAACAGCGTTATGCCATTAACATTTCCACGGCTATCTGCATTAATGGTCCAGCTTGTTGCTGAGGTTCTTTGACTGACTATTTCATCAACACCGCCGGTACCGCCGTTTATACTGTCACTTATTACAGCATTTTCTCCGACATTGAAGGTGTCAACGACATCATCGGCACCGCTTAATTTTTCAAAGCCGGTAAACAGCGTTATGCCATTAACATTTCCACGACTATCTGCATTAATGGTCCAGTTTGTTGCTGAGGTTCTTTGAC
>Ga0316207_10001367_pt1 | contig 30529 bp, 24 predicted proteins | sample 6weekpyrite_MG_FD_204943 | JGI IMG/M metagenome (GOLD analysis project Ga0316207, IMG submission 204943) | Microbial mat bacterial communities from mineral coupon in-situ incubated in ocean water Damariscotta River, Maine, United States -... | ecosystem: Environmental > Aquatic > Marine >...
AGCAATTGGTGGATAGCGGCATCGTTTTGCTCAAATTCTGGTTGCATATCAGTCCTGAAGAACAGCTACGTCGTTTTGAGGAGCGGCAGCAAATTCCCTGGAAACAGCACAAACTGACCGATGAAGATTGGCGCAATCGTGACAAGTGGGATGCTTATGCCCAGGCCGTGAATGAGATGGTGTTGCGCACCAGTACTGGCAAGGTGCCCTGGAGTTTGATCCCGGCCAACGATAAGCTTTATGCCCGCATAGAAATACTCAAGACTGTCTGCCAACGTCTTGAAACTGTACTCAAAGATAACTAAATATTGCTTTTTCTTGTCCCTTAGCCTGCTTTGCGTTACAAACGAGTGTTCAGTAATCAGCTTGTCTTATATTAACTCTATGCGTTCTAAAAATCAGCATCAACAGCTGTATGGCGACATTCTCAAGGGTGTTTCGCGCAGCTTTTATTTGACCCTGCGCATCCTGCCTGTTGCCGTGCGCGAACCGATTGCATTGGCCTATTTGCTGGCGCGCGCTGCCGATACCCTGGCGGATACCACTGTGTTGCCGAGTGAGCAGCGGCTGGCGCAGTTACATAAATTCAAGGGGTTCGTCGCCGAGCCTGAATCAGCTGCTGACTGTGCAGATATTCAGTCAGCATTGCAGGGGCAGCTGGAAAATGATGATGAACAACGCTTACTGTCCCTGCTGCCGCAGCTGTTTTCATTGTTGGCGATGCAATCAGAGCAGGACCGAAGCCTAATTCGTCAGGTGGTCACCACATTGACCGATGGTATGGTGTTTGACCTGGAAAGCTTTCCAGCGGAAGAGAGTGGTGAGGTCAAGGCCTTGCAAATGCAAGAACAGCTAGATCACTACACCTATATGGTGGCCGGTTGTGTTGGTGAGTTCTGGACCCAGGTCAGCACGGCCCATGTGGCTGCCTTATCACACTGGGATAGCAACAGGCTCACCGAATTGGGGGTGCAGTTTGGCCAAGGCCTGCAGATGACCAATATTCTGCGTGACTTGCCCCGTGACTTGCGTATAGGCCGTTGTTATCTTCCGCAAGCCTGGCTTGATCAGCATCAGTTAAGCATTGAGCAGCTGCATGATAAATCCAACAGTGATCTAGCAAGGCCTTTATTGCAACATGGCTTGAGGCTGGCCTTGCAAAGGTTTGAAGCCGCACAGCAGTATCTATTGGCCATTCCTCCTTATTGCATTCGCTTGCGTTTGGCGGCGCTATGGCCACTGATGATTGGACTAGGCACGCTTGAAAAATTGTCAGCCAGTCATCTCTGGCTGGATGTCGATGCCACAATTAAAGTTGATCGACGCTGGGTTTATAAAATGATTTTGAAATCTTTATTTATGGTGGGTTCGAACGGATTGCTGAGCAGTTGGATTGAGGCAGAAACCCAAAAGTGTCTTGCTGCTGGTTAGGCTATATGTGCATGACAGAAAAAGTTAGCCACTTCCTGAAAGCATAATAGTTTGGACAAAACTATTTAAACAAGATGATGAAACCAGTCGATGATTCTGTACTGCTATTGCCATTTAAGGATTTAGTTGTGACAGGCACATGTGTGCCCTAAGGAGTTATTTAGCTTGGGTATCCATTTGCCTGGAAAGTCGCGAAAGCGGCCCCCTAAATTTTTAGGTCAATACCTGCCTTAAATCTCGACCTGGAAAGCTGTGTAGGGGGTTAGCTCCCTCCCCATTCCAACACGCTGTTTTAGGCGAAAGAGGGGGGCAACGTAAACAAGTAAACTGAATTGATTGTTGCGTATGCTAAAGCTGGTGTAAAGATATAGTTTCTGAAGCAAGAATATATCTCGCCAATCAAGTTTATATATCTCGCACTGTTAAACGCTGAGTCAATTACTTTTCCAAAAGTGCCACCAAAATCGTCTCTAAAGCATCAAGCGCTGGTGCGCTAGTTTTCTCCATCTGTGAGCGGAGAATGGCACCGTCCATCGCCACAGATATTGCCAAAGCAATCTTATCACTGTTTTTTGATTCCTGTAGGGCTGTGGTGATTAACTTCAATACTTCGTTTTTATGGCGCTTTGATATGTCGGCAACCTCTGGCAGCACGCCCTGCATCTCCACCACCGAATTAATGAAAGCGCAGCCGCGATACTCTTCGCTATCAAACCATTCCTTTAGTGTGGAGATGATTTTCTTACGTAAGGAACGCCCTGTTTTTTTAGGTGGGAGTAGCTTGGCAGACAAGTGTGCAATCAGTGTCTCGTGCCTGTATTCCAGGTAGGTTTTTATCAGTGCATTCTTGCTGGGAAAGTGTCGGTACAGGGTGACTTTAGTCACGCCAGATTCCGCAATGATGCGATCGATCCCCGTCGCTCTGATCCCATCGCGATAAAAAAGGTCGTGAGCGGTGCTTAGAATTCGCTGGCGAGCAGGTGGTTTGGGTTTTGCGTTTGAAGTCGGCATGAATGTATTGTAGACAGAGTTGTCTACATAGGCTAGGGTGAACATGTAGACAGATCTGTATACATTGGTTGTTTTGAAGGATTGGTGCCCTGATATTTGGCGCTAGTGCTAAATTTACTGGTGATTTATGACACAAGAAACAATTAATAAAATTTTCCACTCTGGTGAGCTGGAGGCTCAGCGTCGCTATGGTGCAGAGGGGTATTGGAACGACCACAACCTCGGCATGATTCGTGACCAGTTGCCTCCAGCCTGGACTGATTTCATCGAGCGCCAAGCCTTTTTCTTCCTTGCCACCGCTAATGATCAGGGTGAGTGCGATTGTAGTTTTCGAGGGCGCGAATTTAATGCTTCGGGGATCAGCTATCCCCTGTTGAAAGCGTTGGATACACAGACATTGGTATTTCCCGACTACAGTGGCAATAAGCTCTATAACTCGTTAGGCAATATATTGGTTAATCCCCAGGTCGGTTTGCTGTTTGTAGATTTTCAAAACCGATCAAGGGCGAGGGTAAATGGACGCGCCGAGATTATTGAAGATCGGTTGACGTATTCAAAGACTTGGCCTATGGCATTACGTTATGTACAAGTTACCGTGCAACAAGCTTATCCAAACTGCAAAGCACGAATCCCGAAAATGAATTTTTCACCAGTCACGGACGCTTTTTTGGACGAATAAATATGGAAATTAAACTACCTTTAGCCTCGGCTGCCTGGGGCTCAGAAAAATTCTCTGCCACGCTTAAGAAAGAGATTGAGTTGCTGGATGCAGAAATGCTAGGTCTCAATCAATATGCCACCGGCTTCTATACTGCCACTAACTTGATATCAGCGATGGTGCTAGGGGCGAAAGAGATTTGCGATATCGTAGAAGTAAGAATAATAATATTTTTCACTGTCACGGAGGAAACGTACGTTTGTCCCGTGGGAATAGAAACACGATCCGCTCACTACCAGTATGAAGGCATTGTCAGTCTCAACCCAGTAAAATCCGTTGCCTCATTTCAGCTATCTATAGTTGATGGGGCGAACGTTAATCACTAGGATGTCCGTCATGGCGTTATGTTGATGCTGCCAGTTATACCCCAATGTTTTAAAATGGTGCTAAATCGTCAGATTCAGGATGAGATACTCACCTCTGTCGTGGTATACGTATATCTGACTTAATGAACTGGTTTTCAAGTACACATCAATGTGTGGAAATTGGCTTTTTTTGGGGAAGCATTGCGCGCTTGAATACAAGGTAGGTGGATAGGCTGAGTCGGCTTTGTCTATGGAGCTGCCGTTGACTTGGTTCTAAATGAGGGGCTCTTGTTGGCCGACTGCCACCTATTCAGAAGCAGTATCACTGTGTCTCTTAGATTAAGTGAATATCTAGTGGCATGGCTTGTCCGTGTTGGTCAACTTATGCTTTCCTGCGCACAGTTTTCTCCTCTTAGGAATCTTGTAAGACTTGCCAAGATATTTCGCATTCACCTGATTCAGTTGCGACATAGGCAGAATCACCGGTAATGGTGACGGAAATATCCATCGTCCGTTGTGCCAGTGTCGCCAATGTTTGAATGGCTTGCCATTCAAACCGATAAAAACTTGCATCAAATTGCTTAAACTTGGCCTGCCCCTGGCTCCACCAAACATCTGATTTTGAATTAAAGCTATAGACCTTAACGGCAGTGGCGAGTCGGGTGGCCTTTTTTACCCGGTCAACAGCTGGCTCGCCGACATCTATCCATAATGAGATTTGATCATCCAGGGTGCGGGCCCAGATGTCCGGTTCATCCACCTCGCTAAGCCCTTTTGTGAACACCAGCTGCTCTTGGGCATTGATGCAAAAGGCCAAAACACGGGCCATCATTCGCTCAAGTGTTTCAGAAGGGTGTTGAGCAAGGGTTAAGTTGAGTGTGTCGTAATAATCGCGATTGAGGTCTGACAGGGAAATTCTCAATTTATAGATTGTTGGTTTTATTGCCACAAAAATACCTTCGTTTTTTTAAATATAGCGTCTAAATTATAGCGAGCCGCTGATTGGGGTGGACTAAATGGTTCCTTCCGCAAACACTTATCTGTAGAATTTAGGGTTTTATGATATTCCACGGAGCAGTAGCGCAATGGGCAGAGCCTATCAAAACCGAAAAGAGTCCATGGCCAAAACGTCTGACGCCAAGGCCAAAGTTTACAGCAAATATAGTCGTGAGATTTATGTGACTGCCAAAGCCGGTGGAATCGATCCAGATGGAAATTTAGCCCTGCGCGGGCTTATCGATCGTGCCAAAAAAGACCAGGTGCCAACACACGTTATTGAAAAGGCGATTGGCAAGGCCAAAGATGGTGGTGGTGAGGATTTCTCTCCGGCCCGTTATGAAGGGTTTGGTCCTGGTGGTTGCATGGTGATCGTAGATTGCCTGACCGACAATCCCAATCGTACTTTTGGTGATGTGCGTCAGTGTTTCACCAAAACAAAATGTAAGATTGGTACCCAGGGCAGTGTCAGCCACATGTTTGATCACGCCGCCATCCTGGCTTTTAAAGGCGATGATGAAGAGGCAGCCCTTGAAGCGCTATTAATGGCGGATGTTGATGTTACTGATATTGAAAATGAGGATGGAAAAATCACCATCTTCATGCCGCACACCGATTATTTTAAGGCTAAGCAAGCCTTGGCTGAAAGTTTTGGTGAGATTGATTTTGAAGTCGATGAGATTCAGTTTTTGCCGCAAAATACAGCACCGATTTCAGGTGACGATGTAGAGATGTTTGAGAAATTTCTCGATATGCTGAACGATTTAGATGATGTTCAAAACGTCTATCACAGTGCTGAGCTTTAATTAAGTCAGATTACACGTATTGGCCTGCGCACCAACCCGATGCCCAGGCCCACTGGAAATTGTAGCCGCCCAGCCAGCCGGTGACATCCAAGACTTCGCCGATGAAATACAGTCCTGGTACATCCTTGGCCGCCAGTGTTTTGGATGAAATAGCATCGCAGTCGACACCGCCGGTGGTGACTTCGGCGGTACGATAACCTTCGGTGCCGGCGGGCTTAATCTGCCAGTTTTGCAGTGCCTGGGCGATGCTTTCAAAATCTTTGTGGGACGTATCGGCCAGGCTTTTATCTAACAAGGTCTCGGTAATGAAAGTGCTGACCAGGCGTTTTGGCAGGTGTTTGGCCAACAAGGTTTTGACTTGCTGCTGTGGGTGTTGCTGTTGAGCCTGTTTGAGTTCGTTGCTCAGATCCAGGTCGGGCAATAGATTGATCGTCACTGTTGCTCCTGGTTGCCAGTATGACGAGATCTGCAAGATAGCCGGGCCGCTCAAACCACGGTGGGTGAACAGTACATTCTCGCGAAAGCTGGTATTGCCATGACCGACACTGCTATCGATAGCGATGCCAGTGAGTGTCGAGTATTTCTCCTTATCCGCTGGTTGCAGGGTGAAGGGCACTAGTCCTGCCTGGGGCTGCCAAACCTTTATTCCGAACTGTTCAGCCACTTGATATCCAAACGGTGAAGATCCCATGCTGGGGATGGACAGGCCACCCGTGGCGATTACCAGCGACTGAGATGTCAAATCCCCTTGTGAGGTCTTGAGGCTAAAGCTGCCATCTTCCAACTGGTTGATTTGCTGAATTTCAGTCTTGAGTTGAATGCGAGGGCCAGCCTTTTTGTTTTCTTCCAACAGCATGTTGAGGATGTCCTTAGCGCTGTCATCACAAAACAACTGGCCATGATCCCGTTCGTGAAAGGCAATCTGATATTCATGCACTAGCGCCAGAAAATCCCATTGAGTAAAGCGACTCAAGGCTGATTTGCAAAAATGTGGGTTGTGGCTCAAATAGTGTTCGGCGCTGACATCGTAATTGGTGAAATTACAACGGCCGCCGCCGGACATGAGAATTTTGCGCCCAGCTTTATTGGCCTGGTCCAGCACTAATACAGAGCGGCCCCGTTTACCGGCTTCAATGGCACACATTAGTCCGGCAGCACCGGCGCCAATAATGATGACGTCAGGGTTATTGATGTGTGGTTTCATGGTTTGGTGGTGTGTTTGAAATGAGTCATCTGAGTGAGCTGATGCCAGTGTTGTTTGTTGTTAGAAAAATTGGGGGATTTGCATCTTTGAGTGAGCCTACTCTGGGTCGGTCTCATAGTCCATTACTACTTCTCAGGGTGTTTATCGTTCGGATTTAGTTGGTTTCAGTATTATCTTAAAAGCCAGTGCTAAGCTTAAGTGCGGCCAAGCATGTCGTATTAGATTGAAAACTTTTCAGGCAGCATTAAAAGAGTATGGGAAATGGCTGTGATTCTGTTAAATTTAATATATTTCTTGGGTCGGGTATAGCCGTGGTGCTGAATGTTGGCGGTGCAGAATTGCTGTAATCTGAACCTAAGTTACAGCTTGGATACCAATTCAGGTCGTGTGGATTGATGCCAAACAAATAGCGGGAGCAAATGAATATTAGCAATAATAATCTATATCTCTGTCTAATTAGCGTACATGGTCTGATACGGGGGGATGACCTGGAGTTGGGCCGGGATGCCGATACCGGTGGACAAACAAAATATGTGGTAGAACTTGCCCGTGCTCTGGCCCAGCAACCGGGGGTTGGCAGAGTAGACCTGCTGACACGATTGGTCGATGAGCCGACAGTGGGCGGGGATTATGCGGAGCCAGAAGAGTGCCTGGACGATGGTGTGCGCATTGTCCGCATTGAAGCAGGTCCAGCTGGTTACATTCCCAAGGAGGCGCTGTGGGATCACCTTGACGCCTTTGTCGATAATGCCTTGAGCTATTTGCAACAACAACCGCAGCTACCAGCTATCTTACACAGTCACTACGCCGATGCAGGTTATGTCGGCAGTCGTTTGAGCCACATGTTGGCTATTCCTCTAATCCATACCGGTCACTCTCTGGGACGGGTTAAACGCAGGCGTCTGCTGGCAACGGGGCTACATTCGTCACAAATCGAAGAGCGTTACAAAATGTCGCGGCGCATTGAGGCCGAAGAGCTCACTCTTGCCTCAGCGGAACGGGTGATTACCAGCACCCACCAGGAAATCGAAGAACAGTATGGACTCTATGACTACTATCAACCTGAGCAGATGCGGGTAATCCCTCCAGGCACGGATTTAACGCGTTTTTATTTGTCTGATGGCAGTGAAGGGCAAGCAGCCATCGCCGCTGAAATAAATCGTTTTTTACAGAAACCGGAAAAGCCTATTATCCTGGCCTTATCGCGGGCCGATACCCGCAAGAATATCGCCGCCCTGGTTACCGCCTATGGCGAGGACAAAGTGTTGCAGCAACATGCAAATCTGGTGGTAGTGGCTGGTAACCGTGATGATATCAACGACCTGGATGTGGGCGCGCAAGAGGTATTCAGTGAGTTGTTGTTGCTGATTGATCGTTACGACCTTTACGGTAAAGTGGCCTACCCCAAACATCACACTGCCAATGAGGTTCCTGTTATTTACCGCCTGGCGGCAGCTTCAGGCGGTGTATTTGTCAACCCGGCGCTGACAGAACCTTTTGGCCTGACATTGATAGAGGCAGCGGCTAGCGGCCTGCCCGTCGTCGCCACCGAAGATGGTGGCCCCAATGACATTATCAAGAATTGTCGTAATGGCTTGTTGATTGACCCTCTGGATACCGAGGCGATTGCCAAGGCCATATGCGCAGTACTGTTGCTTGAGGGGCAATGGCAGCAATATTCCTTAAACGGCGTGAATGGCGTGCGTGAACATTATTCATGGGGCGGCCATGCCAAGGCCTATATCGAAATGATACGCCCCATTATTGATAAAACAGCTGTGCCGTTAGTGCGTCAACCTCGGACCAGGCTGCCAATGCTATACCATGATCGGGCCATTTTTACCGATTTGGATCAAAACCTGTTAGGTGATCCGGAGGCCTTATCTGAGTTAATCGCTTTGATTCGCAACAAGCGGAAAAGTGTTTCCTTTGGTATTGCCACGGGCCGTCGCCTGGATTCAGCCCTGAAGATAATGAAGAAGTACGGCATTCCCGAGCCAGATGTATTGATCAGCAGTAGTGGCAGTGCAATTTACTACGCGCCCAAACTTACGGAAGACGCGGCATGGAGTTGGCACATCGAAAAGCAATGGACGCCGCAGCTGGTGAGGCGGGTGCTTGATAAGTTGCCAGGCTTAAAACTCCAGCCCAAGTCGGAGCAAAGTCGCTTTAAGATTAGTTATTACATTGATGCCGCTAAGGCTCCCTGTGTTGATGAGATCAAGCAGCTGCTGCATCAGGAGGAGCAAGCCGTTAACGTAGTGGCCTCGTTTGGTCAATTTCTGGATGTGTTACCGATTCGTGCATCTAAAGGTTTGGCACTGCACTATTTTGCTGCGCAGTGGGATATTCCACTGGAGCATATTCTGGTCGCAGGTGGTTCAGGTGCCGACGAGGATATGATGCGTGGTAACACTCTGGCGGCAGTGGTTGCCAATCGCCATAATGAAGAGTTGTCCCAGCTTGAAGATATGGAACGCATCTATTTTGCCAAGGGTGCATATGCTCGGGGCATATTGGAGGCAGTAGAACACTATGATTTTTTTGCCAGCTGTCGTGCTCCGGAAGTAGAGGTTGTAGAGGATGACTGAACCCCTGTTGTTGTGTACCGACTTGGATAGGACGCTGTTGCCCAATGGGGCACAGCCTGAGTCGCCGCTGGCGCGCCAGTATTTATCTCATTTTGTCTGTCAGGCCAAGGTTAATCTGGTATACGTCACTGGCCGTGATAAAGGGTTGGTGCAGCAGGCCATTACAGATTATCAATTGCCTCAAGCGGATTTTGTTATCAGCGACGTCGGCACCAATATCTACGATCTGAGACAGGGAGATTGGCTGGCTTGGCCCGAATGGCAAAAAGAGATTGCCCAGGACTGGCAGGGTAGAACTCATCAGCAATTGAAAGCGCTGTTGCTGGATATTGATGCACTACAACTGCAGGAAGAGGCTAAACAGAACACCTTTAAATTGAGTTACTACGTTGCTTTAGATGTTGAGCAAGAGGCTTTGCATCGCTCCATCGAAGCGCGCCTGACAGATGCCGGGGTGATGGCCAGTTTGATCTGGAGTATCGATGAAGCTGAACATATTGGACTGCTCGACATATTGCCCCAACGCGCCACCAAGTTACACGCGGTTGAGTTTTTGCAGCAAAGCCTTGCCATCGCACCGCAACAGACTTTGTTTGCAGGAGACAGTGGCAATGACCTGCCCGTGCTGGCCAGCCATATACCGGCTGTGTTGGTAAACAATGCCATGGAATCTGTTAAGCAACAGGCTATGGCCGAGGCGGACAGGCAGGGCAATTCTGCATTTTTGTATATTGCCCAAGGCGGCTATCTGGATATGAATGGCAACTATAGTGCCGGTATTCTGGAAGGCATCGCCCATTATCATCCTGATCTAAAACAACAGATTGCTGCCATGGTATTGGCTGAAGCAGAACGCTCTGAGTCAGGTGCTGCAAAGAAGGTGACTAATGATTAATGCCCCGCTAATTTTTGGTGAAGTGTTATTCGATTGTTTTGAAGATGGCGCAACTGTTTTGGGTGGGGCACCATTTAATGTCGCCTGGCATTTACAGGCCTTTGCCTGTACGCCGTTGTTTGTCAGTCGGGTAGGTGATGATGCGCTTGGCCGAGAGATAGACACCGCCATGCAACAGTGGGGCATGACGACTGCCGGTTTGCAACAGGATTTAGAGCATGCAACGGGCAAGGTCCAGGTCAGCATAAAAGATGGTCAGCCCAGTTATGATATTTTGACGCAGCGGGCCTTCGACTATATTCAAGCCGATGTTCTACCAAGCTGCGAACCTGCGCTGGTTTATCATGGCAGTCTGGGTTTACGTTGTCCTGAATCCGCCAAGGCCCTGGCTGAAATTCTAAAAGCCAATCCAGAGGCGCCTGTGTTTATGGATGTTAACCTGCGGCCGCCCTGGTGGCAGGTGGATCAAATCAGACAATGCCTTGATGCTGCTACGTGGGTCAAGATCAATGATGATGAGCTCGAAACGATCGTAGAAACAGAGGGAGATCTGCAGAAAAAGGCAGCGCTGCTGATGCAGTCTCATAACCTGGCGCTAGTGATAGTGACTCTGGGTGAACAAGGTGCATTTGCACTGGATGAGTCGGGTAGCGTTTTCAGTGTTAAACCGACTAAGCTCAGCCGGGTGGTGGACACCGTCGGTGCAGGCGATGCCTTCGCCAGTGTCTGTATTTTGGGCTTATTAAATGCTTGGGATATGGAAACCACATTGAGTCGTGCCCAGGACTTTGCTTCTGCCCTGGTGGAGCAGCAAGGGGCGACAGTTCATGATCGCAGTTTTTACCAGTCGTTCAAGATGCAATGGCATCTGCCAAATTAACTTTCATATAACTAAAAAATGATGCCAGCTTATGTATGAACAAGTTTCCCATTCTTTGCTCAACGACATCCTTGATGAGCTAAAACCGCATATCCGTAAAGAGGATTTGCGCCATTTCTATACTCGTTTGGGTGGAAACTTCTATGCCATTTATTCCTTGTTTCATCATCTTTACGGTAGTCGAGAAGACTTCAAGGTCAAGATGATCAAGCTGGTGGAGGTGATGGCGAATCAATATATCAAACGCAATGACGAGCTTAAACTTTTAGACGTGGCACGTGAAAAAGACCACAACTGGTTTCTTAGGCAAGACTGGGTTGGCATGGCCCTTTATACCGATGGCTTTGCCGATAACCTTATTGGCGTGAAAGAGCGGCTTCCCTATCTTCAAGAGCTTGGTGTCAATATGGTGCATTTAATGCCCATTCTCGATTGTCCTCGTGGGGCTAGTGATGGTGGTTATGCGGTCAGTAATTTCCGTGATGTTGATAGTCGTGTAGGTACTTTGGCCGATCTTGAATTATTGAGCTCATCGATGATTAAACGCAGCATGTTACTGGTTCTGGATGTGGTTGTTAATCACACCTCGAACGAACATGAGTGGGCAAAAAAGGCCCGCGCTGGTGATCCCGAATATCAGAATTATTATTACACTTTTGCAAATCGCGACATTCCCGATATGTTCGAAGAGACCATGCCGGAAATCTTCCCGGAAAATGCTCCAGGCAACTTCACCTGGGATGAGGCCATGGGCAAGTGGGTGATGACCGTCTTTAATAATTATCAATGGGATCTTGACTATAGTAATCCAGATGTTTTTATCAACATGCTGGATATTATTTTGTATTGGGCCAACAAGGGTGCCGATATCGTGCGCCTGGATGCAGTGGCTTTTCTGTGGAAGAAGATCGGTACCACCTGCCAGAATGAAAGAGAGGCGCATTTAATCCTGCAATTGATGAAGGATTGCTGTCAGGTGACTGCCCCTGGGGTCTTGTTTATCGCCGAGGCTATAGTCGCACCAGTAGAAATCACCAAATACTTTGGTGAGGATGCGGTGATTGCCAAGGAATGTGAGATCGCTTACAACGCCACGTTCATGGCCTTGCTGTGGGATAGCGTTGCCACTCGCAATGCCAAATTGCTCAATCAGGGAATTAAGAGCCTACCCAACAAATTGGATGGCGCCACTTGGTTAAATTATATTCGTTGCCATGATGACATTGGTTTAGGCTTCGATGATAACGATATTCGCTTGGCGGGTTATGAACCCAATGCCCATCGTCGTTTTTTGGTGGATTATTTTACCGGCGCCTACGATGACTCTATTGCCAGAGGTAAACCCTTTGGTCTTAATGAAAAAACTGGCGATGCACGCATCTCGGGTTCATTGGCTTCCCTGGTAGGGTTAGAGGTGGCGCAGGAACAAGGTGACCTTGAAGCGATTGATGACGCCATTAGTCGCATCCTGTTGTTACACGGCATGATATTGTCTTTCGGCGGTATTCCACTGCTGCACTATGGCGATGAAATTGGCATGCTCAACGATTACAGCTTTATGCAGGATGAACATAAAGAAGGCGATAACCGTTGGATGCACAGACAAAAAATAGATTGGGATAAGGCCAACCTGCGACATCAACATGGCAGTGTAGAACAACGCATCTTCGACGGTCTAAAAAAGATGATTGCAGTGCGCAAGACCATTGCGGCATTTGCCGATTTCAACAACCGCGTACTGCTTGATGTTGAGAATCCTCACTTGTTTGTATTTATACGTATTCACCCAGAACAATCAAACAACTTTGTTTTGGTGGTTGGCAATTTTGATTCAACACCACAGTATTTGGATATGAAAGATTTGGGTAGGCGGGGCATGTTTCAATATGGTCAGGTAAAGGATCTTTGTTCCGGTGAGACACCTGCGCTGTTCAAAGATCAGCTTGTGGTACCACCTTATCGCTTTTACTGGCTAACAGACCAACAGCAAAAATATGCTATTTGAAATATAAGCAGCCAATGATTTCGACAAGTTAACTTTAATGTGTCGTTGACCAAAACATTCAGATGTACAACATGAAAAAGTTTTTATTGTCGGCCTGTTCTTGATCTGCTTACTTATAAGGAATTTGCTTAGGATGTAAGGTATTTTCTTAGGCGAGTCTAAATTCTATCGCACTGAAAACTTAAAAGTTGTCGAAAATATTTACAGTTGTAGGCAGAAACAAAAATTACTGTGATGGGTGATTTTTATTAGCGACAAAAGTCATGCCGAATTTCTGATGTTGGTTCGCGGTACTTAATAACTTCGCAGACGGGAACCTTTGGTGGGATGACTTTCTTCTGCCTGTTGCAATTGTTTTAGCAGGCGTTGGCACTGGCGCACACTCATGCTGACTTCATAGTGCATCTCAAGATGGCATGCCAGCAGTTTGCCATCCCAGCGGTCGGCAGAGTGGCCAAGTGTTTTTGGTGGTTGAGCAAGTTGTTGTGTGAGTTTACGCAACGCGTCATGGTCGAGTTTGCTTGGCCTGCCTGGCTTATGATCATCCTGCAGACCTAAGACCCCATAAAGTTTGAAATGCCGTACCCAGCGGGCCACAGTACTTGGATTATCGTTAAACCACCTCGCCACTTCGTTGATGCCGCGTCCCTGGGCAACCAGCAGCAAGGAGTGTAATCGGTGTATGAAACGCATATCTGTTGATTGGTTGATTGCGTCTTCAAGCGCACGCGATAGTGTGTTTATGTCTCCAGCATCCAGCTTTGGCATTGCCTTACCCCCTGTAAGCGCCATTAGATCATTACTATTACATTTATAGTGTGTCCTACTGCTTTGGGCAATGGTTGGAAATACTTATGTCGCCGAGGCAAAGAACATGTCAGTGGCGCAATGCATGCATTATTTTCAGGCGAGTTCGGTTGGGTTGTGTTTGATTGAATGGATCCATACAAAAAACTCTTCAATTTATCCAAAATCAGGAGGATTAGAAGGATGAATACTTTAGGAACAAAAAAACTATTAGGGGTCGCGGTCGCTGCGACGCTGGGAATGGGTATGGCAGGTAATGCCCAAGCTGCATCATATGCTATTGCCTATGACAACATTTTTAACTGGAGTATTACCGATAGTGGTGGCGCTGCGCTAGTTCCGACGACAAGTCTTTATGATTCTGAGTCACATGCTGAGCTGGGGGCGGGTATTACGGTTGATGACAATAACGGCGCATCGCCGCCACAGAGTTCTTTTGCATTGCTGGGTGGAGCTGGCTTGGGTATTACCGATAACAATTTTGCCTTTGCTGGTCCTAACTCTCCTGACTATGGCCGCGGTGATGGTGATATACCCACTGGCAGCCAATCGCAAAAGATTGGTGAGGCCTACGTGGGTAGTGATGATCAGACAGCCGGTGGTGGTTCAGTTAATACTCTAGATTTAACATTTACCGTCGCTGCTGGAACCACTGAGACATTGACATTCATGTTTGAGGCGCAAAAGTACCTGGAGGCATGGACCACTGGTTCCACGGCATTGGACTTCGCAGAAGCTGATAACAATTTTAATATCACCATCACCGATGCGACAGGGGCTTCAGTGTTCGACTGGTCTCCGGATGGTGCTGCTGGGGGGATTAGCGGGGGGGTTGAGGCCGCTGATGCATTTGATCTCAGTCTAGATTTCTTTGCTAGCTCAGGTAACCCAGGTCCCTTGGTTTACAATCAGTTAGGCGGAGGTCTTTTTCAAGCAACCACTGGTTTGTTGGCTGCGGGTACATATAGTCTGGGCGTGAGTAATGAAACACATGCTCATGTCAGCACAGGCAGTGTGCCAGAGCCTGCAACACTATTGCTGTTAGGGGCTGGTCTGGCTGGGTTGGGTTACACACGCCGTCAGCGTAAGCTGGCCATGGCCTAGGATTCGCTTTTATAGGGATCAACCAAGCGGGGGCCTTTGGGTCCCCGTTTTTTTGCCTGAATCAATCACAGGCCTGTCTTAGAAAATCGGGGGCAATGTGCTGATGACAGGGTTGCCACATTGTGCTTAAGTCTGGCAAAGGGATCAGACAGTTCGGGGAGAGATGATGAAAGTCTATTCGAAAAGCAGCAGCGCCTTTGGCGCACTTTTTTTGAGTCTGGTGATCTTGGCCGGTATCTCCGGCCAGGCATGGGCCGCTGACCCACCGGATTGGCAGTCGGTTCAACAGGCCAAAGACTACCGTGATGCGGGTAAGCTGGACGCAGCCGTGATCGAGTTCAAAAACGCCTTGCAGGAAAATCCGGAAAATATAGAGGCGCGGCTGTTGCTGGGCCAGACCTATCTACAGATGAATAAAGCGCCGGAGGCGGAAAAAGAGTTACGCCGCGCCCGTCAGTTGGGCCTGGATCGGTCGGCTGTCGTTGTGCCTCTGGCTGAAGCCTACCTGATGCAGGGCAAGTTTTTCGAACTGCTTGAGCATACGACGGTTTCCGATGGACTTTCTGATGATATAAATGCTGCGATTTACGCATTTCGTGGCGAAGCGCACTTGGCCGAGGGAGATCTGGCCGACGCGGCCGCGGCTTTACAGCAGTCCTTGAATCTGCGGCCGAAATTAAGCTGGGCGCTGTTGGCACAGGCCCGTCTGGCCATGATCAAGGGGGATCGGGAAACTGCCAGTGACAATGTGAATAAGGTGTTGGATAGCGATCCCACTAACGCAATAGGTTGGAGTCTGTCGGGGGATATGGCGCAGTCGCAAGGTAATCTTGCCGAAGCCGAGGCAGCTTACAGTCAGGCCATGCAAAACAGTTTTGAGCACAGCCTGGTGCAGTTAAAACGGGCGTTGATCCGCATAGAGCTTAACGATTATGCCGGTGCTGCTGGTGATGTTGAGGCGCTGAAAAAGCTTGTTCCAGATCACCCCGGTGTCAATTACGCCGACGGGCTGCTGAGCTTTCGTCAGCGTGATGTGGCCAAGGCCCAGGACGCCTTTGAGCGTGTTATCAATCAACAGCCACGCAATCTATCGGCCATGTTTTATTTGGGCACTACAAGTTATATGCAGGGAAACCTGGAGCAGGCGGAACACTACCTGGAACGATATGTTGTCGCCCGTCCCTCTGCTGCCAGGGCGAGCACGCTGCTGGGCATGACCCGTCTGCAGGGTGGTGATTTCAAGGCTGTGGAATCGGCGTTGAGACCTGTGCTGGCTAGTCGTCCTGATGACCCATTGGTGTTGAAAACGCTGGGCAAGGCTCTGGTAGCGCAGGGCAAGGTCGAGGAAGGTAATGAATATCTGGCCAAGGCAGTTGCCTTGCAGCCGGATTCCGCCGGTGATCGTGTTGATCTAGCAATCAGCCTGTTGCGCCTGGGGCAGGAGGAGGCCGGTATCAAGGAGCTTGAAACTGCCATCGACCTGAATCCGGACATGCGGCAGGCGGATATTCTGTTGATCAGGGAACACCTGCAGGCCGGCGAGTTTGATCAGGCGTTGACAGCTGCCGAGCGTCTGGCGGACAAGTGGGCGGACAGTGCTGCACCGGTGATCCTGAAAGGAATGGCGTTTGCCGGTAAAGGGGAATTAGAAAAAACCCGCGCTGCCTTTGAACAGGCCCTGAAAATTCAGCCGGGCGAGGCCTCTGCCGCGGCCAACCTGGCGGCGTTGGAGTTGAAAGATGGAAATACCGAAAAGGCTCGTGGTTATTATCAACAGGTGCTTAAACATTATCCAGGCCACCTGCAAACCCTGTTGAAACTGGCGCGGATGGAGTCACAGCTTGGCAATGAAAAGGAATCCCGTGCGCGGGTGGATGAAGCTATTCGGACCAATCCGGGAGCGCTACAGCCGCGAGTTCTGCTGGCAAGAGTTCAGTTGGGTGAAGGCAAGCCACTGAATGCCTTGTCTACGCTGAAAGAAGTTGAGAATAAATACTCTGATAATCCAACCTTGTTGTTATTGCTGGGCGAGTCGCAATTAGGGGCAGAACAAGTGGCCAGTGCAGTACGAACATTTCAGAAATGGGTTGAATTGCGGCCAACGTCAGCCCAGGCACATTATATGTTGGCCACTGCCTACTCGGAGAATAAGGATCAGGCTGGTTTGCGAGAAGCGTTGTTTAATGGTCTTGAGCTTCAACCGAACCATCCCATGTCCGGACGGGTAATGGCGTTATATGTGGCATCAACTTCTGGGGTGCAAGAGTCTGTCAAACGTGTTGAGGAGCTCAAGCAAGTCCAGCCAGAGCATTCGATGGTTGCAAGTCTTGAAGGTCAACTGACCATGAAACAGGGCAAGCCTGACAAAGCCATCGCGATCTACAGTCGATTACACGACAGCTTTCCTGAAAATGGAGCATGGGTAATGAAGCTGGCCCAGGCGCAATGGCTGGCAGGTAAACGAGAGCAGCATTTGGCGACACTCACGGACTGGCTGAAGAATACACCGGCGGATGTTTCAGCCCAATTCATGTTGGCCAATAGCTACTTGAAGCTTGAGCGTAAAACCGAGGCCACGGCGGCTTTCGCCAAGTTAGTTGAGTTAGCACCCAACAATGTGTTGGCCCTCAACAATCTAGCCTGGTTGTTGCGTGAGACCAATCCTGAGAAAGCCTTGGCATATGCCGAAAAGGCAGATAGCCTAAACCCCGGCGATCCGTTGGTTATGGATACGATGGGTGTGATTTTGGTGCAGCAGGGTAAGGCGAAAAGGGCTACAGAAGTGTTGTCTGAGGCGGCAAAAAAACGTCCGGAAATGTTGTCCATCAAATATCACCTGGCGCAGGCACAGGCGGCGCAGGGTGACAAGTTGCAGGCCCGAAAAGTGCTGCAGCGGATATTAAAAGATGGCCGCGATTTCCCTGAGAAGCATGAGGCGCAGGCGTTTTTGGCTGAGCTGGAAAGATAGAACGATGCGCGTTTCATTCCGGATGAGGCTAATCCACTTCTGTACTGAACTCGAAAGTGGCGATATAGCTTGTTTAGACAAGACTGTTTCGGGCTTCGGTTGGCCAGATCATCATAGCTTATCTTTATTAAAGAGCGCCTATGGCTCTAGGCAACACCCTGCATATGTTTGTAATGAGTGTTGATAGTGCGCGACTTAAGCAGCAGTGTTTCACCACTCATTGCCGTAGGGATTTCAATTCCCATTAGTTGCAATACAGTCGGCGCCACACTGGCCAGTCCGCCGCTGCACGAGAGTTGCCAAACCTGTTCATCAACCACCAGGCAGGGCACGGGGTAGGTGGTGTGTTGCGTTTGTGGGTCGCCGGTGCCTGGATCGATCACTTCTTCGCAATTGCCGTGATCGGCTGTCATTACGATCGAGTAGTCAGCGTTTTGAGCAGCATCGAGCACACGTCCTGCGGCATGATCCAGGGCTTCAACAGCCTTGATGACGGCCGGCATGTTGGCGGTGTGGCCGACCATGTCGCCGTTGGCAAAGTTGACCAGGATAAAGTCATATTGCTCGCTTTGAATGGCTTCGACTACGGCATCGGCAACTTCCGCGGCACTCATCTCGGGTTGCAGATCATAGGTCGCCACTTGCGGTGAGGGGATTAGTTTTTGTGTTTCACCTGCATAGGCTTCGCCGCGGCCGCCGTTAAAGAAATAGGTGACGTGGGCATACTTTTCGGTTTCGGCACAATGGAACTGTTTCAGTCCAGCGTTGCTGATGACTTCACCCAGGGTTAGGCTGGGGCGATCAGGAAAGAAGGCACAGGGATAATCAAAAGACTGAGCGTAGGGCAGCATGCAGGTGACCCTGGCCAGTTTTGCTTCATCACGCTCAAACTGATTAAATTCGGCATCAGCTAGAGCGGGCATGATCTGCTGAACACGATCTTTGCGAAAATTAAAACTGATCAGCTGGTCGCCGTCTTCAAAGCCAGGTGAGTTGGAGATGATCACCGGCTGTATGAATTCGTCATTTTGATCCATGGCGTAGGCGCTTTCGATGGCGGCATAGGCTGATGTGGCAGTGCGGCCTTTGCCCTGGATAATTGCCTGCCAGGCAAGTTCGATTCGGTCCCAGCGGTTGTCACGGTCCATGGCGTAATAACGGCCCATGATGGTGGCGATGGTGCCATTGGCCGCTTCGAGCGCGGGTTCGACCTCGGCAAGAAATTGTAGGGCTGATTGAGGCGCGGTATCGCGGCCATCGGTAATCATGTGCAGCAGAGGTTTGACGTCATGGTGCTGGCACAATTCGATTAAGGCAATGAGATGCCTCAGGTGGCTGTGGACGCCGCCGTCTGATACCAGTCCAAGCAGATGCAGTGGCCGTTGGGTTTCAGCAGCCTGGTGTAAGGCCTGATTAAAGGCTGGGTTATTGGCAAATTCGCCATTTTCGATGGCGTCGTCGATCAGCACCAGATTTTGTCGCACTACGTCACCGCAGCCCAGGGTGATATGTCCCACTTCTGAATTACCCATCTGGCCATCCGGCAGACCAACCGCTCGGCCTGACGCTTGTAATAGTGTGTATGGGTGGTTGGCAAAGTAAGCGTCCAGTGCCGGGGTATTGGCCTGGGCGATGGCGTTGTTTGTTTTTGAGGGGCTCGAGCCAAAACCGTCGAGTATGACTAATACGACAGGGTGGCGAGGTGTGTTGAGACTGCTGGACATCGGTAATCCTAATCTGGTGTTCACTTGTTTGTTAAAAGAGCAAAATTTGTACCAGTCAAACGAACACCTGTCAGTAGCGAGGAAAAGCTAATTAATTCAACTGGTTAGCGATGTAGGGTGTGAGCTTGCAAACTGACTTGCCAGTTGGTATTCGCACCACTGTCGGACTTTAGTGTGCGGTTATGCACAATAGTTGATCGCTTAAGTGGGATTGTGAAGTTGCTGGATTAATAATCACAATCGGCCGGCCATCAAAATCTCACGGCGCGCATTTTACATGGCTTTGCTCAGGAATACTTGCGATATTTTTATGGCAAGCAGTTTGTCAAGCCTGTTGCAGCAGACTGGCACGAATACATTGCAGTACGCCGTAGTCGTATTCGCCTTCTAGCGTTTCATAAATCGGTTTGAGTTTGCCATCCTCACTTTGATCAAAGGCAAACTGGATTGCTTTGAGCTGTTTGTCATCCAGTTCGATGGTGTCAGCCAGTTCTATCTCGCCTTGCTCGATGGCCTTGGCCAAATGGTTGTAGACCGTGGTCAGGGTCAGGTCGCGCTGGTGGGCGATGGCTAGTGGCGCCATGCCCTGGCTTAGTAGCTGGATGGTTTCATCTATAGTGTCGGTAATCGGCGTCGGTTGGCTGTGTTCGATCAGCACATCGAGAAAGGCCTCGCCGTAGCTTTCCAGCTTGCGCACGCCGATGCCGGTGATGCGGCCCAGCTGTTCAAGGCTCTGTGGCTGGCGCTCCACCATGTCGGCCAGAGTGGCGTCGTGAAAGACGACATAGGCTGGCACGCCCTGTTCATCGGCCAGCCGCTTGCGGCAGTCGCGCAGCGCATTCCATAAATTGGTGTCGGCCTGTTTGTTGAACTGGGCGGTGTTGCGCTTGCGTTCGGCCTTGCCAACCGCCTTGGCCTGTTTGCGCAGCAGCAGTTTTTCCTTGCCCTGCAATACGGGGCGTGCAGCTTCGGTCAGGCGCAGACTGCCGTGGCCTTCTATGTCGACATTGAGCAGACCGCGTGATATCAGCTGCCGAAACAGGCCGCGCCATTCAGTGGCCGAGTGTTCCTTACCAATACCGTAGGTGCTGAGCTGTTCATGGCCAAATTGTTTGATGCGTTGGTGATCGCTGCCGCGCATAACGTCAATTAGATAATTCACACCAAAGCGCTGACCGGTGCGGTGCACACATGACAAGGCCTTTTGCGCCGCCACGGTGGCGTCCCAGGTTTCGGGCGGGGTGAGGCAATTGTCGCAATTGCCACAGGGCTGATCCAGCTTGTCGCCAAAATATTGCAGCAGGGCCTGGCGGCGGCAGCTGGTCAGTTCAGACAGTCCCAGCATCGAGTCGAGTTTGTGGCGTTCAATGCGCTTGTGTTGTTCGTCGGCATCGGAATTTTCCTGCATCTGTTTCAGGGTGATGACATCCTGCAGACCATAGGCCATCCAGGCATTGGCGGGCAGGCCATCACGACCGGCACGACCGGTTTCTTGGTAGTAGGCCTCGATGCTCTTGGGTAGGTTGAGGTGGGCGACGAAGCGTACGTCCGGTTTGTCGATGCCCATGCCAAAGGCGATGGTGGCGACGATGATGATGTTGTCTTCACGTAGAAACCGTTCCTGGTTTTGTTGTCTCACAGCAGCAGGTAGGCCGGCATGGTAGGGCAGTGCCGTCAGGCCCTTGCTGGAAAGCCAGGTCGCTATGTCCTCGACCCGTTTACGCGACAGGCAATAGACAATGCCTACATCACCTTCATGTTCGTTGTGGATAAAACGTAATAACTGCTCGCGGGCATTGCCCGAGTTTTCACTAATGCGATAGCGAATGTTGGGCCGGTCAAAACCGCTGTTGAATAGCTTGGCATCTTGCAGGGCCAGGCGCTCGATGATTTCATTGCGGGTCGGCGTATCGGCGGTGGCGGTTAGGGCGATGCGTGGAATGTCGGGAAAGCGCTCATGCAGGGCTGAGAGCTGAATATACTCCGGGCGGAAGTCATGCCCCCATTGCGATACACAGTGGGCCTCGTCGATGGCAAACAGGGCGATTCTGATTTGCTTGAATAGCTCCAGGGTGCGGCCATTAAAGAGTCGCTCTGGCGCGACATAGAGCAGATCCAGCTCACCATTGAGTAGCTGGCCTTCAATCTCGTTCATTTCGGCGCCAGTTAGACTGGAGTTGAGATAGGCCGCCTTGACGCCATACTGGCGCAGGGCCATTACCTGGTCCTGCATCAGGGCAATCAGCGGTGAAACGACAATGCCGACGCCATCACGGACAATCGCCGGGATCTGATAACAGAGTGACTTGCCGCCGCCAGTGGGCATTAATACCAAGGCATCGCCGCCATTGACGACCTGGTCGATTATCTTGGCTTGATCAGCGCGAAACTGCTCATAACCGAAAATGGTTTGCAGGGTGTGCAGGGCTGGGGAGGTCTCTGGTATGGTTGAATTCATGGCGGGCATTATAGCTGCTGGATGAAACCAGCGACATACTAAAATTTAGACGATGAATTTTTTAAGTTTATGAATTTAAGTGATATTTTGTAAGTTTCTGCAATTTAACTGGTTAAGGGTAAATATTAAGGTTGTAGTATTATTAATCGCTAATGTATTTAGAGGTGAAACTCTATAGTTAGAACCTGTCATAAATGATGATATGTTCAGAATAAACGCAGTTTAATTATTAATAGTATCTCTTATGTTGGTAAAACACGTTCAAAAGTTTCTTGATAAGCATTTCGAAGAAACATCAGAAGACAGTGAGTTGCAGCAGTACGATGCCTTGCTTAGGGAGGTTTTTGGTGGCTATCAGACCCTGTCCAAAATTCTTGATGTTAGTAATGACATTCTCAAGATTGATGCAATTCAACTCGGAAGTGATGAGGCGCTTCAAGCCATTATTGCAATATGCCAGGAGGCAATGGGGAGTGATACATCCGTCATAGAGTTGTATGAGCCTCAGTCAGACGAGCTTGTCGGGGTGGTAAAGTTTGATGCTGCTTACAATCCTAATGGGTATTTTCGTATTCCACTGTCAGAGAACTCACTTTCAAGTTTGGCATTTAATGAAAAAAGGGTGATTGGAATTGATGATGTGGTCAATGATCCCCGGGTGAGTCAGCGTATCCGTAAACATTTTGATGCCTTGTCTGGTATTGCAGCACCATTAGTTGTTGAGGGAAAGTCGATAGGCGTATTGCTTTCCATGACAAATAAACAGCATCGCAGTTTTTCAGAAACAGATATTTCATTAATGGAAGGGCTTGCCAATGTGGCTGCACTTGCGGTGCATACACAGATGCTAATCGTAAGTCGCAATGAGGCTGATAAACGTTTTCAGCGTCTGATTGAGCTGGCGCCTATCTCAATGATTCTGGTTGATATGGATGGTTCCATAATTGATGCAAATCATGCCGCCACTAAATTACTTAGGATTGAGAAGTCAGATATTGATGGAAAATACCTGAGAGATTTTTTTGAAAATAATGCAGATAAGCTAATGGAGCATTTCCAAACCAGTTCTGATGGTACATCGGTATGTATTAAAACCAAACTTTCGAATGAGCTTGATGAGAAATTAATAGTTGAAGTCGATGCCAATACTTACACGTTTTCAGATAAGGAGGTGATACAGATTTTTATCCGCGATATCACTCAGGATCATCACTTGGTAGAGGAAATGTCCTATCTTGCCCGTCATGACCCATTGACTGGGTTGATTAATAGAACTGAGTTTGAAAAGCGGTTAGCTGAGTCCTTGGAAAAATCAAGAAAGAATGGCGCTGAGCATGCTGTTTTTTTTATTGATCTTGATCGTTTCAAAATTGTGAATGATACCTGCGGGCATCTGGCTGGAGATGAATTGCTAAAACAAATTAGCAACCTTATAAAAACTTGTATTCGTGGTGTAGATAGCTTTGCCAGAATTGGTGGTGATGAGTTCGCTATTTTATTGAATTCCTGTAATGAAGAGAAGGCAATTGCTATTGCAGAAAATATCTGCAGACAGGTAAAAAATTATCGTTTTGTATGGGCTGAAGAGGTGTTTGGTATAGGTGCCAGTATTGGCGCTGTGTTGATTGGAAAGCATAGTTCCAGTCTGGAGGATGTACTCAAATTTTCTGATACTGCATGTTATGTGGCCAAAGAGCAGGGACGAAATCAGGTTTATTTGTATCATGAACATGATGAAAACCTTGAATTAAGACAAGGAGAGATGAGTTGGGCCAATAGAATTAAACGTGCGCTTGATGATGAAGGGTTTTGTTTGTTTGAGCAGGAGGTTTTGACTGTTTCTGTTGAAGAAGGTGAGGCTTCATGGCGGTCGATTTCATTAAGAATGAAGGCTGATGGAGGTTTTTTCTTGCCGACAGCATTTTATCCGTCAGCTCAACGATATAACCTGGTCGTTGATATTGATCGTTGCTTGGTTGACCGTTCTTTTAAATATATTGGCAATAAATCCAGTGATGAAAAAAATGAATTTTATTTTATTGGGCTGTCATCACAGTCATTGAATGACGAGAATTTTATAGGGTTTCTGACTGGCACTATAAAAAAATATGGGGTGAACCCAGAAAACATATGCTTTCAGTTAAAGGAGTTAGAAATAATCTCCTGTCTTGGAAAAGTGGAAGCGTTTATTGTTGATATGAGGGAAAAGGGCTTTTATTTTTGTTTGAGTGGTTTTTCCGGGGGCTTTGGGACAATTTCACTCCTACAAGGATTGTCTCTGGATTTTATAGAGGTCGATGGTTCCGCAGTGGATCAGATCACTCTGGAAATGATCGAGGCAGTATGCCGTATTTGCCACATGGAGGGTATCAAGGTTATTGCGGATTCTGTTGATGATATTGAAACATATAATAGCCTGGGTGATGCTGGGATTGATTGCATAGTGGGAAACAGTGTCTCGGAACCAAGCCGAATAGACTGATCTTTCGCCCGCCTGACAGATAAAATTGTAGGCTGTGTTTTTCCATAGCGTTATTCAGATACTTACGCCAAACTAAGCCATGTCAATGCAGCTTCCAGAACTTCTCCATGGTCAGGTAGGTGAACGAGGCCGTCCAGGTGATCATCATCAGGCCGATCAGTGACTCCATGCCGGTCAGCAGACGTAGCCCCTCCAGGGGATAAAAATCGCCAATCCCCAGCGTGGTGTAGGTGGCCATAGAGTAGTAGAAATAGTCATAAAAACTTGCGGCTTCCTGCCCCCCGAGACTACCGCTGCCAATCCATTCGGCAATCACCTGATAGCTAAAGGCATATAGCATGATCTCAATTACATGGGCGATAAAGGCGGTGTAAATTACCACTAGAATACGCTTCCGCGGTGCAAAATTGAGTTCCATCAAAGACGTCAGACGCAACGCTTCGTAATGGATTAAAACCACGATTCCTGCTAGCAGGGTGGCAATGCTGAACTCAAGCAGGGTATTCAATGCGGATTCCTTTGTTGCTGATTTTTACAGGGCTAACTATCAGTCTAAGTAAAACAATTAGTCATGGCAATTGAGTGATGAGAAAGTTTGGAATGGGGTAACAGTCTCTTGCTAGGCTATGCCTTCTTCCTTAGATGATTCATTTTTCGTTCTTTCAACCGGTAACATTGTGCACCTAAACGATCCGGGTAGCTTTGTTACCTCTGAGTAATCAACCAGAATAACCTCGATATCTTTAGATTCCAGCAACGCAGCCAAGCGATGACTTCTTTCACTCATTACTACCTTTCGAGGCGAAATTGAAAAAGTGTTGATTTCTATATTTTTTGTTTCATCAGAAGTGGCTTCAATCAAGTCGAAGTTGTTTTCTAGCCACTTTAAGCTCTTTGGTTTAAAACTCTTAGGGTGAATTATACCCAACCCCTTGGCAGGAATATTAAACTTAGTATCTAAGTGAATTATTCCTCTATGCGAAAACTCAATAGTCATCACTTCTCGCTCGATTCCCATTACTTCTAAATTTTTTCTTAAACAGTCAACTCCCATCTTATCGGTTTCTTCACCAAGACCAACAATCACATTCTCTTCATCTATAATTACGTCACCGCCCTCAATCACTCCATTTTCCAGGTGGGCAACTTTAGAAAATCTAGGGATTATGGTTTTTAATCCTTCTAGCTCACGCTTTCTGTAATTTCTCCTTGGATTTGCGCAGAAAAAAGTATCGTCAATCGCAAACCCTATGTCCCTTGTGTAATGTTGCGTAGAACAATTGGGAATTTGCTCCGCTAGTAAAACCTGAACACCATTGGACTTCAAAATATCGATAAACATCCGTTGCTGATCGAAAACTTTTTCATGGTCATAGAAGATATTAAATTTGTTATACATGGCCTGATACAAAAGTGCTGTATCAATCCCGCCATAACGTATGGCAGAAATAACAGAGGATGGATTGGGTAAGCACATCACAACTGTCTTCAGCGTGGCAGTTTCGGAAGGGATGTTCACTAATATTTTATCAAGCCCTACTTTATTCATGAATGTTCCACAATATTTTTAAGTATCACTACCGTTCACCATGCCCGAAAAGGCCTAACACTGGTAGGGTCGTAGGTTGCAGCCGCAGTGCATATAGGGTGTGCATTTCTTGGCGCACCCCAACATGTCCAGATTTATGGGGTCGTGTTGTCTTGGGAAATACGTGGGGGGTGCGGTTCACTTACTCTAACCTACGGCTCTGATATGTTTTTGAAACACCAATGCCAAGGTTCATATTGATATCCCCAAGGATTGCCAATGGGATAAGAAAGATAGTAGCCGAATTCAAAAGCATATTTATTGAGCCAGGCATATGCGGCGCTTTCATCAAACTCGATTTCAAGTGCATGACTACCTGGAGTTGAAAGATCGACGGCGCATCCTGTGTGGTGTTCGCTAAAGCCCGGTGGCGCACAGCTTGTCAGGATATCTTCGATAGCCATACCAGCGTCGAGTTTTCGGCGAACTATCTCTGCTTGTCTTTCGATGCTGCGAAAAGCAGAGATGATGAATAGATCAATACCATCTGAGTGTGCTGTTGCTTTGAGATTCCGCCATGCTTCTGCGGCCGTTAGGATAAGTAAATGGTCTCGGCCATCGACTCCTATTTCTGCACTTTCGAGGGTTGTCGCTTCTTTGAACGCTATCAATCCGCGAGCCGTTATCAATTCGCTAGATATTCCTAGTGCTTTAAGGTAGATGTTGTTGGTCGTGCTGTCTGATACTCGCATCTGATAAGGCCGTAAGTTGGAGTAAGTATTTTTTAAAGCATCATCACAATATGTCCAGATTGATGGGGTCGTGTTGTATTGAGACATACGTTGGGGTGCGTTTCTCTTATCCCAATCTACGGCCCTACAAGATGCTAGCACGGATGGATGGCTCGCCGTATGAAAGATGCGAGTTGGGTTGTTTTTTAAAGTAGCCCGAGGGTCTTGGCATGAAAGCGTAAGTGGTCGTTAATAAATGTAGCAATAAAGAAATAGCTATGATCGTAGCCTTCCTGCATCCGTAATGTCAGAGGGTAATTAGCAACTTTGCAGGCATCGACCAAGGCATCCGGCATTAATTGCTCATGTAGAAATTTATCGTTACTGCCTTGATCAATCAATAATGGCAGCTTTTCCTGTGCCTGCTGAATTAGTAGGCTGGCGTCATAAGCCGCCCACTGTTTCTTGTCATCACCGAGATAGGCATTGAAGGCGTTTATTCCCCAGGGTGCCTGTGTAGGTTGGCAAATGGGTGCAAATGCAGATACTGAGGTATAGGTGGTTGGGTTTCTAAAGGCGCAGACCAGAGCGCCATGGCCACCCATGGAATGACCGCTAATGGCTTTGCGCTGGTTCAGTGGAAAATGTTGCTGCAATAGCGCTGGTAACTCCTTGGTGACATAGTCATACATGCGGTAATGCTGGTTCCAGGGTGACTGCGTGGCATTGACATAAAAGCCTGCGCCGGCGCCAAGTGCATAATTGTCATGCTCCCCGGGCAGGTCAGTATTGCGTGGGCTGGTATCGGGGCAGACGATGGCCATGCCTAGTTCTGCAGCCAATTGTTGTGCACCGGCTTTTTGCATGAAATTTTCGTCGTTGCAGGTGAGTCCCGATAACCAATACAACACCGGGACTGTCTGCTGCTCTGCTTGTGGTGGTAAAAAAAGGGCGAATACCATATCGCAATTTAGGCTGGTCGAGTTGTGCTGATAGCGTTTTAACCAGCCTCCAAAGGATTTAGTTTCGCTAATAAGTTTCATGGTTGTCTGCCTGGCTGCGGATATTTAGAAATTAATCACTGAACGAATACTGCTGCCAGCATGCATTAGATCGAAGGCCTTGTTGATGTCTTCCAGGGGCATGGTATGGGTGACCATTTCATCAATCTTGATCTCACCACGCATATATTGATCGACGTAGGCAGGTAGTTCCGTACGGCCTTTCACACCGCCAAATGCTGAGCCACGCCAGACCCGTCCGGTGACCAGTTGAAAGGGCCGGGTACTGATTTCTTGACCGGCGCCGGCAACGCCGATGATGACGGACTCACCCCAGCCTTTGTGACAACACTCAAGCGCTGAACGCATCAGGTCAACGTTGCCGATGCACTCAAAGGAGTAATCGACGCCGCCGTTGGTGAGTTCAACAATGACATCCTGTATGGCCTGGTCATAGTCTTTGGGGTTGACCACATCAGTGGCGCCTAGCATCTTGGCCATATCAAATTTATCTTCATTGATATCTATGGCAATGATGCGGCTGGCCTTTGCCATAACCGCGCCTTGCACCACACTTAGGCCTATGCCGCCCAGGCCAAATACTGCGACGGTGGAACCGGCCTCGACCTTAGCTGTATTCAAGACCGCACCTATGCCGGTGGTAATGCCACAGCCAAGTAAGCAGACCTTGTCCAATGGTGCAGATTTATTGATTTTGGCCACGGCAATTTCCGGCACAACAGTGTATTCAGAAAAGGTCGATGTCCCCATGTAGTGATATAACGGCTGACCTTTGAGTGAGAATCGAGTTGTCCCATCGGGCATTAAGCCCTTGCCCTGAGTCGCACGAATAGCCTGACACAGATTGGTCTTGCCTGAACGGCAGAAGTTGCATTCACCACATTCTGGAGTATAGAGGGGGATGACATGGTCACCCACTTGGAGTGAGGTGACGCCAGCGCCGAGCTCTTCCACCACTGCGCCACCTTCATGACCGAGTATGGCAGGAAAGATACCCTCTGGGTCTTCACCTGACAGAGTGAAGGCATCGGTGTGACAGACGCCTGTGGCAACCATGCGTAATAAAACCTCGCCCTGCTTAGGGCCTTGCACGTCAATCATTTCAATTTCAAGCGGCTTGCCAACCTGTAGGGCCACGGCTGCACGTGATTTCATTAGGGTTCCTTATCTTATTGAGTGTCTATATTTTTAGCTGCATATTTAGGCTTGTCCAATTGCCCGCGCTATGAGGCGGTCTACAGATAGAATGGGGGCCTTGGTAGTAAACTCATTGACGGCTATTGTAGATGAAATAATGCTGGCACATCTACACTGACGCCACTCAATACTGGGAATGTGTTGCTTGGCAGTGTAACGTTTATCTACTACATGGGCGATAAAGGCGGCATAAATTACCACCAGAATGCGCTTGCGCGGGGCAAAGTTAAGCTGTGCCAGTGAAGTCAGGCACAGTGCTTCGTAATGGATAACAGCACGATTCCCGCCAGCAGGATGACAAGGCAATGCTGAACTCAAGCAGAGTATTCAAAGCGGCTTCCTTTGTTACTTCTGTTTGCGAAATCAGCTATCAGCTTAGGTAGAACGGTTGGTCATGGCAATTGAGTGGTTGATCCGTGATGGAAAAATGTGGAACGAAAATATGGCTTAAAAGGTTGACTTGGGATCACAGTCGCTTGTTATGTTCCATTTACCAACCCTACTTCAACTGCATATTCTTGGTTTTCAAAAATTGCCATGGCAGTACTCATTCTTTTGAACCCATGCCTTTTGTAAAACGACTCTTTTCCTGGTACTGAGTAAAGAATTATTTTTTTATGGCCCTTAGATGATTCAACGAGCTTTGAAATGATCTCGGTTCCGACTCCGGTTCCCTGAAATTCAGAGTTAACCGCAACATCACAAATATATGAACAATCTACTCCATCAGCTAACGCACGACCAGCGCCAACAAGCCGACCTGAGAATAGAACGAAGAACTTGTACATGCTGTTCTTAAACGCAATTTCTAGGTCATCCGGCTTTTTATCACCAAGCGGTGCGAGCCTGTACATTTTAGAAAGCTCTTCCCAATCAACTCCTTCGCAGGATGACTTCCATTCAAGTTTCAATGTTTCTCCCTCTTTGAAACATAGCGAGGCTGTAGAAAAACTATCAGCCAATTTTTTTATAAAAAAACACCCTAAAAAGCGCGCTCGTACGTGAATTTCAGGTCTATTAAGTGCTGCAACTATTATTTAAAGTGACTCTCCGGACGAAAATATTTTATAAATTTGTTGTGCAGGGGTTTTTCTACAGCTTGACCGCGTTTTATGCCTGGTGAACATAGAAAAAATAACTATTAACCATTCAATTAAGCAAATAACTCAGACAAACCTAAAAAACACTAAAACCAGTTACCATCTTTTGGTTTATTTGTACCCCATAGAGAGCCAAATAACTCCAACATCTTTTCACTGCCTAGAAAAAAACCTAACACCCCAGAAATGATTGAAATAATAAACAATAGAATCCAGTACCACTCAAATATTACAATATTCCACGGTGCAATCGGTCCTCCCCCCCTTGAAGTCATAGCTATAAGAACTATTCCTGTAATAAACATCAAAAAAACGGAACATGTAGCTGTGACTATTCTATCCCCAATTGTTATCTTGTTAGAGTAATGTCTATTAGTTTTCATATTAGGCATAACGAGGCTGTAGAAAAATGCATTTCGATACCATGAATCTCCCTCAACCAATTGGTTATTTCATTTTGCCTATCTTCGATCACTTACTTTAAAAGTTCAACAAAAAACCACACCCCATTTTTCTTTTCGTAAATATCCGCCCTTGGGTCGCCAAATGCGGTGTGTTTCCGCCCT
>Ga0316207_10001368_pt1 | contig 30499 bp, 20 predicted proteins | sample 6weekpyrite_MG_FD_204943 | JGI IMG/M metagenome (GOLD analysis project Ga0316207, IMG submission 204943) | Microbial mat bacterial communities from mineral coupon in-situ incubated in ocean water Damariscotta River, Maine, United States -... | ecosystem: Environmental > Aquatic > Marine >...
GGCTGCCATCGGCGCGGCGCAAATCGTAGGGCAGCCCGACCGGGCTTTGCTGATACAGCACCGCGTAATGGGTCAGCGCCACCAGATAGGTGCCCAGATCGTTCAGATGGATCGGATCGCGGGCGCCATCATCGCCAATGGCGAACAGATCCTGCTTGCCGGCCATCCCGTCCAACCCGCCCAGCCCCTCGACCGCGCGCACGAACCGCGCAAAGACCTGCCCCGCCGGGATCACATAGATCGGGTTGCGCGCCGCGTCCGCCGCGATGGCGCGCAACAGGATCTCGTCCTCCCAGTAGCGGCCAAGATCCTTGTCCAGCCGTGCCAGCCAGCCCTCGGGATCGTCGATCCGGGGCCAGGTTTCGTAAAGATAGATGCGCACCGCCGGGTTGCCCCTGCGCGCCAGGCCGGCCCAGCGGGCCAGATATTCGGCAGAGTTCTGGTATTTGATCGCGTCGCAGATCTCGACCATTTCGGTGGCGACGAACGCATCGTATTCGCCGCTGCTCAGCGCCCCGGTGGCGTCGCGGTAACGCTCATGCGCGTTCTCGGCGTCAAAGCCGTTGATCGCGACGCCGGGCTCCCAATGCGCGCGCAGCGGCGTGCCCCAGCCAAGCTGGCTGTCATAGCTGTGGCCCGCGCCCGCCAGCTGCGCCAGCATCGCGGGCATGTCGCGCCCGACCAGGCTGTGGCCCAGATGAAATACCCGCATCCCGGCCTGTGGCGGGGCAAGCGGCGCAGCATAAAGCGCGCGCGCCTCGGCATCCGCAAGCCGCGGCGCGCCGGGACGAAACAACACCGCCGCCGCCGCCAGCACCAAAAGCGCCAACCCTGTCAAAGCCTTGAGCGAAAACCGGCGTGTCACTTCATGCCTCTCCTTCATCGTGGCTTTCGTCCGTGCCCGCGCCCTTGCCAAACAGCTGCGCCAGCACGCCGGCGCGTTCAAGATGCATCGCGACATGGGTGTGGGCGCAGGCCCGGTCACGGGCCGCAAGACCCATGTCGCGCAAGCGGCCCGATGCCGCAAGACTGGTGCGCAGGCAACCCGCCAGCGCATCCGCATCGCCCGGTGCCAGCAGCCAGCCGGTTTCGCCATCTTCAACGATTTCGCGGTTTCCGGCGGTATCGCTGGCAATCACCGGAACCGACTGGGAATAGGCGTCGAAAATGATACGCGGCTGCTCGTCGCTGATGCCGGGGACAATGACGGCCTGGTAGCGGCGCAGCAGCGCAAAGAACGCCGCCCCATAGGGCACCGGATCGGGCAGGCCCAGCCGGACGTGGCGCAGTTGGCCTGCAAGCGTTTCGCATTCCGCGCGCAGCGGCCCGGTGCCGACGATATCCAGCTGCAGGGCGACGCCGTCCGCGTCCAGCCGTTTCAGCGCCTCTTGCACGACACCGATGCCCTTCTCCGGGATCAGCCGCGCCGCCAGCACGAACCGGGGCCGTTCCGGTGCGGCGGCCCAGCCTGCAAGGGCATCGGCCTGCGGCAGGATGTCGGTTTCCGCGATCCAGCTTGCCGGCGCCACCAGCAGATGCGCGCGGCTGCGCCCCTTCAGGCTGTCCCGGTAGCCGCTGTGGGTGAAGATGCCCAGCCGTGCCGCCCGCACCGACCAGCGCGCGAAGGCCTCGGTCAGGCGCGCGCGCAGCCTGGTCTTCAGGCTGGCGCGGGCGGGGTCGGCAAGCCGCCAGAACGCGCTTTCGATCACGACGATCAGGGGCTTGCGCAGCAATGCAGCCAGCGGGTTCACCACCAGCCCCGGCGGGATCGGCCAGCCCGCGACACCGCTATGCACCACGTCACAGCGCCGGATCGCGCGAAAGCTGCGCAGCAGCGTTCCGGGCAGTGCGATCAAAGCCGCAAAGAATGACGCGGGCGCTGGCAGAGCCACGAATTTCAGGCCGGCCATGTCGGCGGGCAGTTTCACCAGCCCGGTCTGCCCCGAATAGGGTTCGCACGGCGCCAGCACGGTCAGATCGTCGATATAGTCCAGATGCGCACGCAGATCGTGCATCCACAGCGGATCCAGCCAGATCGCGCCGTCCGCACCCGCATGATACGGCACCGGCACCACCAGCAGATAGCGCAGCCCCGCCAGCGCGCGCGCGGCCCCGGCAAAGGGCGCGGTTGCGGATATGCGCGCGGCCTTGTTCATGCCGCGTCGCCGATCGCCCCGGCCAGGTGGCGCGAAAGCGTCGCCACATGCGGTTGTTGCAGCATCGACAGATGCCCGCCCGGCACCTCGATCAGATCCAGCCCGCCCGCCGCAACGCCACGCCAGCCCAGCCCCGAGGCAATCGCTTCGGGCGCGTCGAAAACGCTATCCTCGGCGCGAAACAATGTGATGCGGCGGGGATAGGCGACGGGGTCATATTGCTCGATCGCAAGCGTGTTGGCGGCGACGAATTTCTCGACCGTGGGATTGAGCGTGCCCGCCAGCCCCAGCCGCGTTTCCCATTTGATCCGGGATTTTTCGGACCAGTTGCGCAGGCCGTCGATCCGGTTGCGTGCCAGTGTGCCAAGATAACCCGGTCCGGTGCGGCGCAGCAGGCGCAGATGCGCCGCCAGACGGTCGCGGCCGGTCAACATGGGGCGCCCACCCGGCCCGGCGGCATCGAACAGCGCCAGCAGCGCCACGTCGCGGCCCGTCGCCAGCAGTTGCTGCGCCAGTTCAAAGGCGATGTAGCTGCCCTGGGACACCGCGGCCAGACACAGCGCGCCCTCGGGCTGATACCGCTGGATCTGCCGGGCATAGAGGCTGGCGGTTTCCACCACCCCGGTAGGTGCGCCAGGCGTCAACGGCCCGACGCTTAACCCCAACAGCGGCTGTTCGGTGCCCAACTGCTCGGCGAGCGGGCGGAAAAAGCATTCATTGCTGCCCAGAACATGCACGCCATAGATCGGCGGACGACTGCCAAGCGGTTGGATCGGAACGATATAATCATCCGCCTGGATTTCATCGGGCGCCCCAATCGCCTGCGCAATGGCGCGTGGGCTCGGTCCCGCGTGTAACGCAGCCACGGACAGGCGGCAGCCGAATGCCATCTCGATCTGCCCGATCAGACGCACCGCCAGCAGCGAGTGACCGCCAAGATCGAAAAATGATGCATCCGGGCCGACCTCGGCCTGCCCCAGAATTTCGCGAAACATCCGCCGGATCGCCGCAACATCCGCACCGCCCTCGTCCTGCGCCGCAACGCTGCGCTGCACCGACTTTGGGCGCGGCAGCGCGGCCAGATCGATCTTGCCGCCCGGCGTTTTTGGAAAGCGGTCGAGGGGCATGATCCGCGGCACCATATGCGGCGGCAGCCGGGTTTGCAGATCGGCGCGCAGCCGGGCGGCGTCAGGCGCATTGACGCCACGGGCGGGCGTGACCCAGGCCAGCAGCCGCGCCGTCGGCTCGCCCGCACCATCCACCGCCGCCAGCGCCAGCCCGACATCTTCGCACGCTTCCAGCGCCCTTTCGATTTCGCGCAGCTCGATCCGGTAGCCGCGCAGTTTCACCTGCCGGTCCGCGCGCCCGCCGAACCCTAGCGCGCCGTCGCCGCGCCAGCGCACGATATCGCCGCTGCGGTACAGGCGCGGCGCATCGCCCTCAGGCAGGTCCGGGGCGGGCAAGAACGGCGCGGGCAGAAACCGCGACGCCGTCAAGTCGGCGCGGTTCCAATAGCCCTGCGCCACCGCCGCCCCGCCCAGCCACAGCTCTCCCGGCGCGCCGCGCGGCGCAAGCGAGCCATCGGGCGCAACGACATAGGCCCGCGCATGGCCCAGCGGGCGGCCGATCGGAACATCCTCGCCTTCGGCCAGTTCCCCGGTTTGTGCCGGATCATAAACCGTGGCGGTGATCGTCGCCTCGGTGGGGCCATAGCCGTTCAGCCAGCGCAGACCGGGCTGCATCGCGCGCCAGCGGGCCAGCGCCTGGGGCGACACCGCCTCGCCGCCGACGATCACCAGCCGCACCCCGGACGGCAGCCGCGCGCCACTCAGTTGCATGTGATCGACAAGCGTATGCCAAAGCGCGGTCGGCAGGTTCAGCACCGTCAGGCCAAGGGCGCCCGCCTGTTCCAGCAGCTCCGCCATGGATTGCGCCATTTCCGGGCTGCGCAACACCAGTTCGGCGCCGCACAGCAGGGTCGGCAGGATTTCCTCGATCGACACGTCAAAACTGAGGCTGGCGAATTGCAGCACCCGGTCGCCGGGCACCAGCGCATAAGCCGCGCTGACCGCCGCGATATGCGCCGCCAGAGCACGATGCGAAACCATGACGCCCTTGGGCGCGCCGCTCGAACCCGAGGTATAGATGACATAGGCGGTCCGGTCGGCATCGCGGCGCGTCGGATCGGGTGTGCCTTGGGTCGTCGGTTCGGCCGGATCGAGCCGATCCAGCAGGATCGCCTTATCCACGGCACTCTCGGGCACGCAGGTGCGGTTGCTGACCATCAAGGGGCTGCGCGAGTCGCTCAGCATGTGCTGGATCACGGGCGCCGGATACCCGGGGTCGATGGGCAGGAAGGCGGCTCCCGATTTCAGGATGCCAAGGGCTGCAATGACGAACTCGACCGAGCGCGGCAGGCAGATCGCCACCAGATCGCCGGGACCGACGCCGCGCGCCATGATCATCCCGGCCACCTGGTCCGCGCGCGCATTCAGTTGCGCATAGCTCAGCTGCGCCGGGCTGCCGGCTTGCGAAAGAGCAATGCCGCCGCCATGCCGCGCCGCCTGCGCCTCAAAGCCAGTGGCAACACAATGTGCGGGATTATCGGCGGGCTGCACGCCCGCATCGGGGCGTGCGAGCGCATCCAGAGCGGCGGCTTCATCCCGGCCCAGCATGTTCAGCAAGGCCAGCGGCGTGTCGCCCGGGCAGGTCACGAAACCGCTCAGAACATTCAGCGTATACTCCAACAGGCGTTCGGCCACGTCGCCAGCCAGCTTGGACGGGTCATGTTCCAGCCGGAACAGCATGGCATCGTCCTGATAGACCGCCAGGCTTAACGGCAGCGCGCCCTCTTCCAGCACCTCGAACCGGCGGCTGGCCCAGACACCGCCCCGCGCGCGCAGGGCGCTGTCATGCGTGGCGCGTTCAAACATCACCGCGCTGTCAAAAAGTGCGGCGCCGCCGGGCAGGCCGCACCAGCCCGCGATCTCGGTCAGCGGCGTCTGTTCATGCGGCCGCACGGCCAACTGGTCGGCGCGCACTGCGTGCAGGACCGTGTCGATGGTGGCCCCGAACGGCGCGGCCACGCGCAGGGGAAGCGTGTTGATCAGACATCCGGCAACGGACTCTGCGCCCTCGATCAGGTGCCGCCCGGACCGGGTGACACCGATCACCGCCCCGGCCCGCCCCGTGCTGCGCGCCACCACGATCCCCCAGGCCGCAAGCACAAGCGTCGCCACCGTGGTGCCGCTGGCCTGTGCCTTGCGGTGCAGGCTTTGCCCAAAGGCGATGGGCATGACCCGGTCGACGATCGCCTTGCGGCCGGGTTGCGCAATGCCGGTCGGGCGTGGCCCGGCCTGTGGCGCGATGTCGATCCCGCCGGGCGCATAAACCCCGGCCAGGCTGGCACTGAAATGCGCTTGCGCCGCCGTCAGGTCGATCTGGTGCAATGCCCGGCAATGATCGCCGAAACCGGGGCGCGGCGCGGCTTCGCAAGGGATGTCGATGCCCGCGCAAAGTGCGGCGTAGCGATCCAGCACCTCTTGCAGCAGCGCGGTAAAGCTGCGCCCGTCCAGCAGCGCGTGGTGGAAGGTCCAGACCAGGACCGAGCGGGTTGCGCCCAGCTGAAACCAGGTCAGGCGCCAGGACGGCGCATGGTTCAGATCGCACCCGCGCAGCCGGTCCGCCGCCAGCCAGTCCTGCAACATGGTTTCCTGCGCATCGCCGGGGCGGTCTGACAGATCGACGGTGTCGAGCACGACCGTGACCTCGGGTTCCACCACCTGCACCGGGGTGTCGCGGCCCTGCCAGTGGACGGCGGTGCGCAGGATGTCGTGCCGTGCCGCCAGATCGGCCCAGGCGCGACTCATGGTGGCAATGTCCACCGGCTCGTCGCTCAGGCGGCAGACCAGCTGTTCCAGGTTGATCCAGGGCGCATCGGCCATGACGCTGTCATAGATCATACCCAGTTGCATCGGCGTCAGCGGGTAGCTTTCGGGCGTGCCGCCCCCGCCGACCAGGAACTCAGGCGATTCGGCAACGTCGCGCGGGCTGGCCACATAGGTCATTACATCGACCCTCTACCGGTCTCGCGCGCCTGCGGCTTTGATGCGCGCAAGGCCATGCCCGTGACGATCAGCCCCCCGGCCCGTACAAAGCGTCCCGACAAGACCTGGCCGGCACGAAACCGCCCGGTGTTTTGGGTGAATGTCGCATCGTAGGAACCTGATACCAAATCTATTTTTACCGATATCCGTTCAAATCCGATAACCCGCCGCGTCAGCGGGTACTGGCACTTATAAGCACTTTCCTTGGCCGAAAAGATCAGTTTTGCCAGGTGGCCCGGATGCCCCTGCGTCTGACGGGCCAGCCAATCCCGTTCGCCCGCCGTGCAGACAAAGCCAAGCAGCGCGTCCTCCAGCGGCGTGTCGGGTTCGACATCGACGCCAAGGCTGGCCACATCCGCACGGCGCGCCACGGCGGCGATACAGGCGGTGGCGCAATGGCTGATGCTGCCGGTCAGGCCCGGCGGCCAGATCGGGGCGCGGTCGCTGCTTTGCCCGATCGCGGTGGCGGGTTGCCCCAGCCGGGTCATCGCCTGTCGCGCGGCAATGCGGCCTGCCGCAAATTCCTGCTGGCGCGCGGGCACCGCACGGGCAATCGCGGCGCGCTCGATCGGCCAGACCGGTCCATGGGCAAAGCGCGGATCCAGCGTCGCCACCGCCACCTCGGGGCCAAACAGCCGTCGCGCGGCGGCGCCAAGGCTTATGCCCCCGGATATCTCGGCGCGCGCGTTCATCCGGTCTCCATTTCACGGCGGGCACGCATGGCGCGGCGTCTGGATATGGCGCCGGATTGCACCGGTTGCGCCCGGGACGCACCCGCCTGCGCATCGGCCCCGCCCGCGCTGCCCGGCGTTTTCGCATCGATGTAACTTGCCAGCGCGCGCAGCGTCGGATGGGTGAAGATATCGGTGATCGACAGCTTTGCCGCTGCGAAGGTTTCGCGCAACTCGCGATGCGCCTGCACGGCCAGCAGCGAATGCCCGCCCAACGCAAAGAAATTATCCTCGGCGCCGATCCGCTCGACCCCCAGCACCCGCGACCAGATCGCGGCGACGGATTTTTCAGAATTCGACCCGGCGGCGGCGGCAAGCATCTGCGCCGCCTGCGGCTTGTGCGGCCTGATCGCGGCCAGCGCGTTGCGATCGATCTTTCTGTTCGGTGTCAGCGGAAAGCTGTCAAGCTGCGTGACATGCGCAGGGATCATATGCGCGGGCAGCAGCGCCCCAAGCTGGCGTTTCACCTCGGCCTCGGACACCGGAGCCGGCGCCGTGACAAAGCCCGCCAGCCGGATGTCGCCCGCCGCCTCGCTGGTGACGACCACGGCCTGCCCGATGCCCGGCAGACCGCCAAGGGCTGCCTCGATCTCGCCCAGTTCGATCCTGTGGCCGCGGATCTTGACCTGAGTATCGCTGCGGCCAAGGAACGCCAGCTGCCCGTCCGCCATCCAGCGCACCCTGTCGCCGGTGGCGTACATCCTGCCGCCCGCGATTTGCGCGAACGGATCCTGCAGAAACCGGTCGGCGGTCAGATCGTCGCGCTGCCAATAGCCCTGCGTCACGCCTTCGCCCGCGATGTACAATTCGCCCGCCACGCCAACCGGCACCGGCTGATGTGCGTCGTTCAGGACATAGACCCGCGTGTTGGCAATCGGGCGGCCGATGGGTGCTGTGCCCTCGCAATCTCCCACCTCTGCCGTCGTCGACCAGATCGTGGTTTCGGTGGGCCCGTACATATTGCTGATCCGGGCATCGGTGGCGCGGCGCAGATCCTTGGCCAGCGGTCCGGGCAAAGCCTCGCCGCCGACCATCAGATGCCGGATCCGGCCCAAAGCGCCGCGCGCCTCATCGTTCATCGCGATCATTCGCGCCATGCTGGGCGTGCATTGCATATGGGTGACGCCATGTCGCAGAATCTGCGCCGCGATCGAGAAATCATCCTCCGCCAGCGCGGTGTCGGCATTGGCCTGCGCCAGCACCTCGGCCAGTGGGCGCAGCCCCTCCATCACCACCTTGGGCGCGATGCCATAGTCGATCAGGCAGGCGACCTCGTCCACGCCGATACGTTTCAGTTGTTCGATGCGGTCCAGACAGTCCGGCACCGTGCCAAACAGGCCGGAGTCCTCGAAATAGCGCTGAAAGGCGAAATCGAGGATCGCCTCCAGCTCGTCCTCGCTCAGCGTGCCAAGATCCATCTCGAACGCGTTGTTGACACCCTCGGGGCGCTTGAACGCCGGGAACACCCAGGCGAATTGCTTGATCAGACCGGCGGCACTGCGCAGGTAATCCTTCATCGGCTCGCGCGCGATCTGCCGCGCGGTTTCGCGGTCCTCGGCCACAAAGGTGTGCAGCATCAGGGTGACGGTGTGATCCTTGGGATCATGCCCGGCCTCGCGCAGCGCGCGGTGATAGAGCGCGATCTTTTCACCAACCTCATCAATGCTCTGGCCCAGAAGATGGGTCAGCACATTGGCGCCGATGGCCCCGGCCTCGACCCATGTGTCCGGGTTGCCCGCCGTCGTCACCCAGATCGGCAGTTCCGGCGACACCGGCCTTGGCTGGGTCACGACGGCATGCGGTGTGCCGTCCTGCAACGGAAATTCCACCGCCTCGCCGCGCCACAGCTTGCGCAGGGTCTGGATGGCGTCAAACATCGCGGGCTTGTTCTGCGGCGGCGTGTTTTCGGGGCGCAGCACGAAATCGTTGGGCTGCCAGCCCGAGGCGATGCCCAGCCCGGCGCGCCCGTTGGTCAGGTTGTCGATCACCGCCCAATCCTCGGCGATGCGCGCCGTGTGATGCAGCGGGGCTACGCAACTGCCCGCGCGCACGCCGATGTTCTTAGTGACCGCCGCCACCGCCGCGCCGGTCACAGAGGGGTTCGGATAAGGCCCGCCAAAGGCATGAAAGTGCCGCTCTGGCGTCCAGACCGCGCAGAACCCATGCGCATCGGCGAATTTCGCGCCTTCCAGCAGCAGTTCGTATTTTTTCGGACCCGGCCCGTCGTCGTTCCCCCAGTAAAACAGGCTGAAATCGATCTTGCGGTCGCTGACGCGGATCGGGCCGTTTGACACCATGCTGCGGTCGGCATCGCCGCTGAGCACCAGCTTGCAGCCGCGCGCCAGGGTGTAGAACAGCTCCAGCACCGAGATGTCAAAGGACAGGCTGGTCAGGGCCAGCCAGACCGATTGTTCGACCTCCCCGATGCGGGCGTCCATCCCGGCCATGAAATTGGCGACGTTGCGGTGGCTGACCATCACGCCCTTGGGGGTGCCGGTGGAGCCAGAGGTATAGATCAGATAGGCCAGATCATCCGAGGTGACGCCACTGTCCATGTCGGTGCCGGGCGCGGCGTCAATGCGGGCGTCGTGGTCCATGACCAGCAGACCGGCCCGCGACTGCGGCAGCTCGGCCACCAGATCCGATTGAGTCACGATGACCGGTGCGGCGCTGTCGGCCAGGTAATGCGCGATCCGGTCCTTCGGATAGGCCGGATCCAGCGGCACATAGGCGCCGCCCGCCTTGAAGATGCCAAGGGCGGCCACGATCAGATCGGGCGCGCGGCGCAGGCACAGCCCGACCGGCGTGCCCGGGCGCACTCCCATATCGCGCAGCACATGCGCCACCTGATTGGCGCGGGCATTCAGCGCGGCATAGCTGATTTCACCTGCTTCATGGATCAGCGCGGTGGCGTCCGGGATGCGCGCCGCCTGCGCCTCGATCGCACCGTGGATGGTTTGCTTGCCGTCAAAGTCGTTTTCTGTTTGATTCCAGAAGTGTATAAGCCGTTCCTGTTCAGCCTCCGGCAATTGCGTCAGCCGGTGCAGCGGCAGGGTTTCGGCGGTGTCGGCGGCGGCAAGCCCGGCCATATGCTCCAGCCGCGCGACCAGCAGGGCCAGATAGGCGGGTGTCACGCGGGCAGCATCGCAGATCAGCACCGGCGCGCCGTCCGGCGGGCAGACGATCGTCAGGCAGGTGCCGCCGATCAGATCGCGGCCCACAAGGTTCAGGCCGATATCCGGCGTACCGAACGGCGCGATGCCGGGATCACGCGCCACCAGATCCGACGCGAAGGCCGGGAATTTCCCGATGAAGGCCAGGTGATCGGTGATGCACGCAACAGCATCGCCGAACGTCGCGCCCTCGCCTTGACCGCCGACGCGCAACGGCACCCAGTCGCTAAGAACCCCCGGCGCGGCGTCAGTCGCGCCCGCCCGGATGGCGATTTCCCCGGCATCATCATCGCAACTCAGCGCGGCCCAGGCGGCGAGTGTCGCGATCAGGCGCGGCCCCCTCAATCCTGTGGGCAGGGTCAGCTCATGCTGCTCCGGCGTCGCTCCGCCGCCCGCAGGCTGCGCCAGCGGCAATTGCAGCGCGCGAACGCCGTGCAGGCGCTTGCGCCACCCGGATTCGCCCTTGATTGCCTTAATTGGCACCCCGGCCTGATCCGGCGTGCCAAGGCGATCTCCAATCGCCGCCACCGCCATCGGATCGACCGGCCTGCCCTGAGGGTCGCTCAGCCCGGCAAGCCGCAGTGCACCCGCACCGGCAGCGACGCTTAGCCCGCTGGCATCGACGGCAAACACGGTTCCCAGGGTGGCGGTTTCGGCATTTTCAGCCAGCTCGGCCTGCCCGACCAGCAGAAGGCGATCCCCGATGCGGATCTTTGGACAACACAGCGGGTTCCAGTATTCGCCATGATCCAGCGCCCGGACCAGCGCCAGCAAATCCAGCGCATCGCGGTTGAAATCGAGCTGGCCAGCAGCGGCGGGCCGGGCATCGCGCGCAAAATAACTGCGCTGGGCCGGATCCTGCGCAACGCGCGTCGGCAGCCCGGTTTCCAACTGGCTGACAACGCCGGCAAAGCTGTCCAGCCCTGCCGCGTAACATTTGGAATTCAGCGAGAACGCCGTGTCTTCGGCATCTATGGCGAACCGGCGTGCCGCGACGATATCGCCGGTATCGATACCGCCCTCGATCATGTGCCAGGTGATGCCATAGTCGGGTTCGCGGTTGATCAGCGCCCAGACCGGCGCATTGATGCCGGCGTACCGTGGCAGCGGGCCGTCGTGAAAATTGATCGCGCCTCTTTTGGGCAGCGCCAGAACCTGATCGGGGATCAGTTTCAGGTTGGCGATGCTGAACAGCCAGTCAAAGGGCCGCGCGCGCAGCCTGTCGGCCAGCCCGGTATCCAGTGTCTCGACCGGAATGTCGTGCCGCCTGGCCCAGCCGCTGATATCGGCGTTGTCGGTGATCACCGCCACAATCGGACAGCCGTGGTCCAGCAGCAGATCGCCACAGCCCACCAGCAGCGATTCATTGCCGATCAACAGGGAGGAAAACGGCTTTTTGTCAGGGCGTTGCAGCATGACTTTAAACTCCTGTCTTTTGATTGGATGCGCGGCGCATCGGTGACGCCGGCACGAGTCGCGCCCGCCGCAACGCCCCGCGCCAGGCGGCGCGCAGGTCGTGACCCAGCAGGTCGCGCAGGAATTTCGGCGGATCGACTCGCGGCTTGCCCGAAAGCAGCGTGCGGGCCCGGTACAGCAGCCCGCCCGCCACATGGGCCAGCGTCGATAGCGCGGCATAGCCGGCACCGTGGGTCTTCACAAAGTAATGCAGGCGAGAGTCAAACCAGTATCCAGGCGCGCGCCGCCAGGTCTTCATGCCGGTCGAGGCTGAACCGATATGCATGACCGAGCTTTGCCGCACGTAATCGGTCTGCCAGCCCGCGCGCGCGGCGCGGCGGCACAGATCGGTTTCCTCGAAATACAGAAAAAATCGCTCGTCAAACAGGCCGATCCGGTCCAGCACATCGCTGCGGATCATCAGGCTGGCCCCCGCCAGCCAGTCCACCCGCCGCGTCTGGCCGGGGATCGGAAGCGGGACGATGGAGTTGCGCAGGATCTGCGAGACCGGGCCGGTGCAGGCCGCACCCTCAAGTTCGCCCGCGATCGAGGGAAACCGGAACGCGGTGCTGTGGGGCACACCGTCGGGGCCGTGGATATAACTGCCCGCCAGCCCGGTATCAGGATGCGCCTGTAAATGATCCACCAGCGCGCGCACCGACCCCGGGTCGGGGAAGGCATCCGAATTCAGAATATAGACCAGATCGGGCCGCGCACCGCCGCGCAGACCGGCGCGGATGCCGGCATTGTTGCCGGCGCCAAAGCCGCCGTTGCGCCCGGCCTGAATGACCCGGACCCGCCCGTCCTGCGCCCAGCCCCGATCGGCGGCCGCGGTTGTCATCATCTCGAACGAACCATCGCCGGAGTCATTGTCGACAATCGTCACCTCGGCGGCCATGCCCTGCATCTCGCGCAGGGCAGCGGTGGCCGCGCGCAGCGTCAGCTCTGGCGTGCGATAGTTCAGCACAATGCACAATAGGGTCGGTTCAGGGGTCATCGTTACTCCGCGGCTGTGGCGGCCCGCCAGTCGGGCGCGCCGGAACGAGGGGTGACGGTTTGCTGTTCGGCGGTCGCGATACAGTCGCGGATATGGCGGGCCAGAACCCGCACGTTGGGCTCCAGCACCATGGAATCATGATCGCCGGGCACTTCCGTGACCCGAAGGTTTTCCGCCGATTGCGTCCAGTCATTGTCGGGCAGCACATATTCGCGTGCGGCACTGACCCACTGCCCGCCGGTGACCCGCCACTGCCGGTCCAGCGGCGGGCGGAACAGCGCCAGCGGCCCGGCCCAGGGACGCAGATCATAGCTGGCGACAGCGGTTCTGAAAGCGGCCTCGATCTCGGCATCGTGGAACTGCGGCGGACCCGAGGCGTCGCTGCCCGTGCCGTGCCGCGCCCGCTTTTCCAGCTCCCAGCGCAGCCGGTTTCCCGCCCATTCCGCCAGATACCCCGGACCTTTGCGGCGGATTTCAGCAAGCTTTATCAAAGCCTTGTCACGGCGAGACAAGGCGGGGCGCACCGGCAGCGGCGTGTCCAGCATCACCAGCACCGACACCTCGTCGCCGCTGGCACGCAACTGCTGCGCCATTTCATAGGCGGTGATGCCGCCGCCCGAAAAGCCGCCCAGCAGATAGGGGCCATGCGGCTGCACAGCCTTGATCTCGGCGATGTAATCGGCGGCGGCCGCTTGAATGGTTGCGTGCGGGGCGGCATCGCCCAGCAATCCGCGCGCCTGCAAACCGTAGAACGGGCGATCCGCGCCCAGCAGATGCGCCAGATGGCGCAGGTTCAGCACATTGCCGAACATCCCCGCAACCATGAAGAACGGCGGCTTGCGCGCGCCCTCGCCTTCGTGCATCGCCACCAGATGGGTGAAGCGTCGGGATGCGGGGCGCGCCGCGTCGCCGTCGCCGGTGCCGGATTCAGAGTCGATGCCAGTGCGCTCGGCAATCATGGCCGCGCATTTGGCGATGCTCGGCGCCTGAAACAGCACCGAGATCGGGAATTCGACCCGATAGGTTTTCTTGATCATCGCGAACAGGCGCACGGCGATCAGCGAATGGCCTCCAAGATCGAAAAAGCTGTCATTGGCGCCGACTTTCGACACGCCCAGCAGGTCCTGCCAGAACCCGGCCAGCGTACGCTCGATGTCGGTTGCGGGCTCGACGTAATCGGTGTCCACATCGGGGCGGTCGAACGTGCGGCCCTGGCTTGGTTCGGTGGCCGCGCTCTGGTCGGCCTGCTGCTTCAGCGCGTCCAGATCGAGCGAACTGACGATGACCTGCGGCCGCCCCTGCCCCAGCGCGCGCAACAGCGCCTCGGCGCCTTCGGCAGGGCGGATGCCTTGTGACACCGCATGGGCCAGCCGTTCCTCGGCGGCAGAGATCTGGCCCGCGCCGCTGGCAGCATCGTCGAATTCCACCCCGCGCGTCCACGGTCAGGGCATTGGCAAAACCAGCCGCATCGTCCAGCCGCTTGATGGCAAAGCCCTCGATTTCCAGACAGACCTCGCCCTGTGCGTCACTGACGGTCACATCGAAACTGGCAAACCCGTCCGCCGCGTCGCCGCCCTGCCCCAGCCGCACCCAGCTGAGGATATCGGCGGGCAGCGGTTTCACAACCCTGACCTGCCCGTAGGACACCGGCACCCACAGATGGTCTGGCGCGTAGCCCGGGATCAGGCCCATCGCCCAGCCGGTGGCCAGATCCAGCAGCGCCGGGTGCAACAGATAACCGTCGCGCAGATCCTGCCGGGCGGCGGTGGGCAAGGTCAGGTGCGCCAGCCCCTCGCCCGCGCCATGCTGCATCGATTGCAACACGCGCCAGCGCGACCCGAAGGCAAGATGCGCCTCTTGCGGCGAGGTCAGCGGAGCATCTGTGACGGCGTCGGCCTCTCCCAGACGCGCCGTGAGTGCCGCGATGTCCAGCCGCGGCCCGGCCACGGGTGGCGCCAGCGACAGACCCAGCCGCGCCCTGGCGTTCAGCTGAAAGCCCCGGCGCCCGTCGACCTCGACTTCGCTGAGCGCCTCGAATTCATAGCCTTCGTCGCTGCGGCTCAGGCGCAGGCGGATCTCGCGCGCTTCGCCGTCGGCAACCGCCATCGGCCGGAAGAAATAGAGATCGTGGATGGAGAACGGCCCGATTTCGCCATGCGCCGCCAGCGCCTCGGCGGCCAGTTCCAGATAGCCGGTGCCGGGCAGCAGCGCGTGGCCGTCTTTCGTGCGGTGTTCGTCCAGTACCCAGCGCGTGTCCGTCCCGTAGCTGGCGCTGAACAGCCGGTTGCCCGCCGCATCATGCGTTGCCATGTCCAGCAGCGGCATTCCGGCGGGCGCGGTATCGGCAGGCAGTGGCCCGCCGGCGCAATGCGCGACGGCCTTGGCGGCCATGCCGACCTCTGCCCACACACCCCAGTTCAGCGACAGCACCTGGGTTGCGCCGGTGCTGCGTGCCGCAGCGAAAGCATTGAAATACTCATTGGCCGCGACATAGTCGATCTGCCCTGCCGGCCGTGTCACGGTGCTGGTCGATGAAAACAGCACCATCAGGTCAAGCGCGCCGTCCGGGAACAGCGCGTCCAGAACCCGCAAGCCATGGATTTTCGGCGCAAGCACATCCTCGACATCCAGCACGGTCTTGGTCAGCAGCGGCGCGTCGTCGATCGCGCCCGCCGCGTGAATCACGCCATGGATCGCGCCAAAACGCGCGCGCGCGGCGTCGGCGGCGGCGCGCATTTCAACCGGATTGCAGACGTCGGCGGCGGCGACCATGACCTCGGCGCCCAGTTGTTCCAGCCGCGCCACGTCTCGGATCCGGCGCGAGGTTGCATCGAACGTGCCGTGTTGGCGCAGATATGCGGCCCAGCCGGCCCGCTCGGGCAATGCGTGGCGGGACAGCAGGACGATATTGGCCTGATACTCGGTGATCAGCCGTTCGGCGACTGACAGGCCGATGCCGCCAAAGCCGCCGGTGATCAGGTAGGTGCCGCCCTTGCGCAGCGGCAGATCAGCGGTCGGCGCCTCGTTCAGATCGGTGGCGCGATGGGTCAGCGCGAAACGCTTGTCGCCGCGATAGGCCACGGTTGCGTTTCCGGGCGGGGACAGCAGATCCTCCAGCAGGCGGTGGACCAGATCGGAAGGCGCCGGGGTGCCGGTTTTTTCGGCGCGCTTGCCGCGCCGCAGCCGGTCGGAAAACTTCGGCGTTTGCGCGGCTTGCGGCAGCTCGATATCCAGCGTCGCGCAGGTGACGCCGGGCAATTCGCGCGGGATCACGCCCGCTGGCCCGGCGATGGTGGCCTTTTCCGGATGGGCCAGCGGCTCGTCGCGCACCTGCGCCGCGCCATTGCTGAGCACGGTGATGTGCAGCGGGCCAGGCAGCGCCTCGTCGCTGATCGCCTGCGCCAGATACATCAGACTGTAAAAGCCGCATTCCTGCGTGCGGTCGAAAAAACTGCTGCCGGGACGGTGGCTTTGATCCGGCGTGATCAGCCAGCAATGCGCCACCCGGGTCGGCGCGATGCCCTGCGCCATCAGATCGCGGATCAGCAGATCATAGCCGCTGCGCCCCTGTTCGGGCGCGATGCTGTAGGCGTCGGGCGCGGTGCGCGCGAAGGTATCGCCGGGATGCACAGTGACGACCCTGTGGCCGGCCTGTTGCAATTCAGTGGCAAGGGCGCCGCCGATCCCCGCGTCATCAACAAAAACCAGCCAGGTCTGCCCGGCGGTTTCACGCAACGCCGCCTCTGGCTCGGTCGTCAGATCGCATTCGGCAAGCTGCTGGCGCCAGACCGCGCGATAGCCCCATTTGGCGATGTCGTCCTGCCGAACCAACGGCGCCGGCGCCTCTGCCCGAAGCTGTTTGCCGGGCTCGATGAAATAGCGCGCCCGCTGGAACGCATAACCCGGCAGCGGCACCCGCCGGCGCGGCGTCTCGCCCCAGATCTGGTCCCAGTCGGCGATGACACCGACCGCCCACAGCCGGGCAATGACACCGACGAAATACATGTCGTCGGCGATCGTCTGATCGGGGTGGCGCAACGAGCTTAGCACCTGATTGGCGGCGACCCCGTCCTGCATCTGCGCCAATGAACTCAGCGCCTTGCCGGGGCCGACCTCCAGATAGACGCGGTCAGGATCCTGCGCCAGCGTGGCGATGCAATCGGCAAACCGCACGGTGTGGCGCAGATGCGCGACCCAGTAATCCGGGTCGGTGGCCTGCGCATCGGTGATGAGCTGCCCGGTGCGGTTGGACAGCAGCGGGATCGTGGGCGCTGACAGCCTGATCCGGCCCAGCAGATCGCGGAAACGATCAAGGATCGGGTCGAGCATCCGCGAATGTGCGGCTATGTCGATGGCGATGCGCTGACAGGTTACGCCGCTGTCTTCAAGCCGGGCTTGCAGCGCCTCCAGCGCCGCCTGCGGGCCGGACACGGCGCTCAGATCCGGTGCGTTGATCGCCGCGATGTCCAGATCGTCGCCCAGCAGCGGCGCAAGCTGGTCCGCCGCCATCGGCACGCTCAGCATGCCGCCGGCGGGCACCGTGTCAAACAGCTGACCGCGCAGCAGCACCAGGTCGATGCAATCCTCAAACGAGATCACCCCGGACAGGCAGGCGGCGGTGTTTTCGCCCATGCTGTGCCCGACCAGGGCCGCCGGGCGTACGCCCCACGACATCCACAGCTGCGCCAGTGCATATTCCACAATCATGATCAGCGGCAGCTGCACCGAGGGCTGTTTCAGACGCTCGGCGGCTGTGGCCATGTCGCCGGGGTCAGGTAGCCAGAGCGCGCGGATGTCGTAATCCAGCTTGGGCTGCAACAAGTCCAGCCCACGATCCATCCATTCGGCGAACACCGGCTCGGTCTCGTAAAGATCGCGGGCCATGCCGGGGTATTGCGCGCCTCCGCCGGGGAACATGAACACCGTCCCGGGCGCCTCGCCGATGACGCTGTGGCGGAACACGCGATGCGCATCGTCACTGTCCAGCAGATCGGCGGCCTCGGCGTGGGTTTCGGCAACGACGACGCGGCGATGCTCAAACGCGCGGCGGCCGTTTTGCAGCGTATAGGCCACATCGGCCAGCGGCTGTTCGGGATGCGCGCGCAGATGCGCCGCCAGTGCCGCGGTATTGGCGTCCAGCGCGGCGCGGCTGCGACCCGAGATCGACAGAACCTGAAACGGCCAGTCTGAGCCAGCCGAGGGCGCACGCGCAGGCGCCTCTTGCAGCACCACATGCGCGTTGGTGCCACCGACGCCCAGCGAATTGACGCCGGCGCGGCGCGGCCCCGCGTGCGACACCCAGGGCGTCAGCGCGGCGTTGACCTGAAACGGGCTGTCGTCGAAATCTATGACCGGGTTGGGCGCCTCATAGCCCAGGCTTGGCGGCAGTTCGCCATGATGCAGCGCCAGCGTGGTCTTGACCAGACTGGCCACGCCTGCGGCCGTATCCAGATGACCGATATTGGTCTTGACCGAGCCGATGCGGCAATAGCCGGTGGCATCGGTGGTTTGCCGGAACGCATCGGTCAGCGCCGAAACCTCGATCGGGTCACCCAGATAGGTGCCGGTGCCGTGGCATTCCACATAATCGACCGTGTCCGCGGTGATGCCCGCCGCCCGGTGCGCCATGGCGATCGCTTCCGCCTGCCCGGTGACGCTGGGCGCGAGGTAGCCGGCCTTGGCCGCGCCGTCATTGTTGATGGCGCTGCCCTTGATCACCGCCCAGATATGGTCGCCGTCGGCGATGGCGTCGTGCAGCCGGCGCAGCACCACCGCCCCGGCGCCGCTGCCAAACACCGTGCCCTGGGCGCGGTGATCGAAAGCGTGGCAAAGCCCGTCGGGCGACAGGATCTCGTTTTCCCGATAGAGAAAGCCACGGCCATGCGGCAGCTCTATGGTGACGCCGCCCGCCAGCGCCATCGCACAATCGCCGCTGCGCAGGGCCTGACAGGCGTAATGCACCGCCACCAGCGAGGTCGAACAGGCGGTCTGCAGGTTGATGCTGGGCCCTTTCAGGTCCAGCACATGGCTGACGCGGGTCGACAGGAAATCCTTGTCATTGCCGGTGTGGCGCAGCAGGAACATGCCGACATCATCGACCAGATCGGGGTTCGAGCAGATGTTGAAATAGAAATAGCTGCCCATGCCGCAACCGGCATAGACCCCGATCCTGCCGTCCACGGTTTCGGGCGGATGGCCGGCGTTTTCCAGCGCCTCCCACGACACTTCGAGGAACTGGCGGTGCTGGGGATCCAGAATTGCGGCTTCTTTCGGGCTGAACCCGAAGAAATCGGCGTCGAACGTATCGAAATCGTCCAGAACCGCCGCCATTGGCACATAATTGGCACGGGCGATCTTTTCGGCGGACTCGCCCGCCGCAAGCAGGGCGTCCCGGTCCAGGTGGCGAATGCTTTCGGTGCCGTCGCGCAGGTTCTGCCAGAACGCCGCAATCGAGGGCGCACCGGGCACATGCACCGACATGCCGACAATGGCGATGTCGTCGCTTGAATCCATATCGCTTGAATTATTCGTAGACATCTGGCTGCTTTGGCTAACTCGTCACGCTCCCCCCACCGGAAGCCACCCTATGACTTAGTCAAACGCGCCGCCCCGGCATACCGGGCTGTGAAATACATTGCCACATTCATGCCATTTTTCCCGGTTTTTAAGGGAATATTAGGAAATCGGAGATCGAGCGTCGTGTTTCCGTTTCACGGACAGAGCATTGCGAAAATCGCGATACACATCGGGTTTGGAAATAGTGGAATTCCGGTACGCGAATCTGATTTTTTTCAAACGAACGCCCTTAAGTTGCTTATTGTATTATATATTCTACCTTTGGTTTTTTACACAAAGACCAGGAAATGCCAGCATCGCACACCAAGGCGATCAATTTTGGCCTAAAGACGGGTACGCGGGCCAGAGGGCGCGGCAAGCCCGCCGATTACCGGATTGATGCGCAGGGCGGCGCCGGCATCATCGGCCCGGCGCGCCGCACGCCGCAGTTCCGCGTGCCCCAGAACCGCACCGGCCAGCATCCAGGTGATCGGCGTCAGTGTGGCATTCAGCAGCATGTCGATCATGTTGATCGCAAGGATCAGGGCGATTGCGGCGACGGGCCGCGACAGGCCACCTTCCCGTAACCGGAACGATTCCACCCCCAGCAGCAGGATCGGCAACGACAACAGGCCGAATTCGCTGACATAGCCCAGCCAGCCATAGGTGCCGAAGGCGATGATCCAGCGCCCGTCGGGGATGGTCAGAATTTCGCCCGATTCGGAATCCAGCAGCAGGTTCCGTGACCAGCCGCCCCAGCCGAACCACGGCTTTTCGGCGGCGCGTTCCAGCAGCAGCGTTTCGTTGTCAAAGCGATAGGCTAGCGAGGCCGCGCGCTCGGGGCTGATCGCGCTGGCCCAGCCTAGCAGTTCGTCAACCGGGACATAACCGCCGCCACGCAACAAGGGATAGATCGTGGCGATCAGCGCGAACGCGACAGCAACACCGATCTGAACCCGGGTTCCGGCAAAAAACACCAGCGGCGCCATGCTGAGGCCATAGGCCAGGCTGGCCAGGCTTTTGCTCAGGTACAGCAGGGCGATCAGGTAGAGCATGGCAAGCACCAGGCGCGGCCGCTGCGCGGCGTCGGCACCGCGGGCCAGCGCGGCGGCGGCCAGCACCGTGGACATCACGAAAAACGCCAACCACAGGCTGTGCGGCAGAAACACGATCGGGCGGAACCCGTCCTGTCGGATGGTCTGGGCGAATTCATGCTGAAAAAAGCCATAGACCCAGACGTTGATCTGCGGGCTCAGCCGGATCTCGATCAGCGAGGGCACCGAATAGACCAACCCGGCGATCAGCAGCGCGATCAGAATTTCCCGCATCCCGGTCTCGGTTGCCAGAAACTGCCGCGCCAGCAGGAATGGCAACAGTGCCAGTATCTGATTGCCCAGCACCGAGATCACATCGCGGATGCTGAGGCCCGGCAATTCCCATGCCTTGAAGATGATCGGCTCGCTGCCCGGCAGCACCGTGAACACGGTCGGCTCCATGTTGGTCAGCACCGTGGGAATGGCGCTGAGCACGAAGATTGCGACCAGCAGCCGCGCCAGCCGGTTTTGCGGCAGAAGCGCCAGCTTGCGCCCCAGAACGGCGGCCAGGATGAAGGCCGCGCTGAGGCTTGGGATGATGGTTTTGTCAAACGACGGGAGCAGCGGCAGATTGAAGTTCGCCACCGGGGGCAGCAGCAGATAACCGCCCAGCAGCGACCAGATCAAGGCGCGTTCCACGCTGGTCCGCCGGAACAGCGCCAGACAGGCAAGCGGCCACAACAATAGCGCCAGATATGCAAGACCGTTCGGCATCTGTCGTCAATCTTATCCGGAATCCGTTCATTTCGGGCTGTTTAACCTACAGGATCACGCCGGGGTTTGACAATAAAAACCGGTTCTTCAAACCTGCTTGCGGCTTGCGCCGTGGACCCGACTTGTCGGGCTGCGGAGCGTTCGGGAAGACAGCCAAGCTAACCGGGAACGGGGGGAACATCAGGTGGAATTCAGCGTGGGTTCGGGATCCGTCCGCATCAACATGCCTAACCGCGCGGCGTTGCTGGCCGAAGTGCGCGCGCGGCTGGCGGCGCACAAGGGTTTCGCGGTGGCGACGCTCAATCTGGATCATCTGGTCAAGATCGCGGTGTCGCCGGTTTTTGCGCAGGCTTACGCCCGGCAGGATCTGGTGGTCGCCGATGGTCGCCCCGTGGTTTGGTTTTCACGCCTTGCCGGACAGCCGGTGCAACTGGCGCCGGGGTCCGAGCTGATCCTGCCGCTGTGCGAGACCGCGCAGGCGATGGGTGCAAAGGTGGCGTTGGTCGGAAGTTCAGCCGAGGTTCTGGCAAAGGCATCGCTGGATCTGCGGGCCGCCGTGCCGGGGCTGGATATCTGCGCCACGATTGCGCCCTCGCAGAATTTCGACCCCGACGGGATCGAGGCGGCGCGCATCCTTGCCAGCCTTGACGGGGCGGGCGCGCAGCTGTGTTTTCTGGCGCTGGGCGCGCCGAAACAGGAACGCCTTGCCGCGCGCGCCCGCGATCTGGTGCCCGATATCGGATTCGTGTCGATCGGCGCCGGGCTGGATTTCATTGCCGGTTCGCAAAAGCGCGCGCCGCGCTGGATGCGCCGTCTGGCGCTGGAATGGCTGTGGCGCGCGCTGGAAAACCCGGCCCGGATGGCGCCGCGCTATGGCCGCTGCTTCCTGATCCTGCCCCGGCTGACCGCCGCCGCCCTGCGCATCCGCCTGCGTGGTATGTCCCGGCCCTGAGCCATCGCCTATTTGTATTCGAACAGTCCCGTCTTGCGGCGACGCAGCCGTCCCGTCCAGTAATCCAGTACGCCCAACGCCTCGGGGAACTTGCCAAGGACCGTAAAAACCGCCCGCTCCCATGCCAGCCGCTCGCCTGCGCCCCAGCGCCATGCCAGCCGCAAAATCTGTGCCGGATAGGCCAGCAGCAACAGCGCAGCCGCCGGTATGATCAGCGCCGCCAGCAGGCCAGCCAGCGGCAGCACCAGCCCCCACAGAACCGCGCGCCGCGTTTCCGCCACCCAGTGCCGATCGGGCGCGGCACCATGCAGCGCGGCGCCTTCGGCAAAGGCGTGACCGGCGCGCCTGCTGCGCCGGACCCACTGGCCGAACCGGGTGATGGCGGCGTCGTGCCAGGTCATTTCCGCATCCAGCCGCCACACCTGCCAGCCCGCGCGGCGCAGCCGCAGGCACAGTTCCGGCTCTTCGCCCGCCACCAGGTCATCGCGGTAGCCGCCGGCAGCGGCCAGCGCGCTGTAGCGCATCATCGCATCGCCGCCGCAGGCGCGGGTCTGGCCAACCGGCGTGTCCCATTCCAGATCGCACAGCCGGTTGTAGACCGAGGCTTCGGGAAAGCGTTCACGCCGCCGCCCGCAAACCACGGCCACCCTGGGGTGGCCCATCAGGAATTCCGACGCCGCCGCCACCCAGCCCTCGCGCAACATGCAGTCGCCATCGATGAACTGGACATAGCCGGGCGGCCCCGAGGCCAGCTCCGTCAGCCCGGCGTTGCGCGCGCGCGCCGCCGTGAAGGGCTGTGTCATGTCCAGCGCAACAACGGTCGCGCCGTGGTTTTCCGCCGCCGCAAGGCTGCCGTCGGTCGAGCCGGAATCGACATAGACCACCCGCCGGAACTGCCCTTGCAGCGAGTTCAGGCAATCGATCAGACGCGCACCCTCGTTGCGCCCGATAACGATGCAGTCGATCTCGGGGCCAGGCACCACACCGGCCGCCTGTGCGGATTTCACTTTCTGGCCCTGAGCCGCGCCTGCCATCCGAAGCCACCTTTCCCCTGCCGGGATGCGTGTCTTCGGGTTGCATTGAACGGCCTGCCCGTCAAGGCTGCGCAATCCCTGACCGCCACCGAATGCGGACAGAGGTCAGACGGTCAGACGCTCTCCTGCGGCTGCAGGCTCATCGCGTGCCCGGCGCTGTCGCCGGCACTGTGACCGGCCCCTTGCCAGTCCAGCCGGCCGCGCAGCGAGACCACGCTGCCGAGGATGATGATCGACGGCCCCACCAGTCCCGCCTTTGCCGCCCGGTCGGGCAGATCGGCCAGGGTGCCGGTGACGGTTTTCTGCGACTCGCGGGTGCCGTTTTCGATCACCGCCGCCAGCGTGTCGGGGTCGGCGCCGCGGGCGATGGCCTGCTCTGACAGGGTGCGCAGATTGGACAGCCCCATATAGATCGCCACGGTCTGGGCCGGACGCAACAGCACCTCCCAGTCAAGATCAAGCACCCCGTCACGGCCATGGGCGGTGACAAACAGGCAGGACTGGGCGTGGTCGCGATGGGTCAGCGGGATGCCCGCATAAGCGCCGCAGCCGGCGGCGGCGGTGATGCCGGGCACCACCTGAAACGGAATGCCCTCGGCGGCCAGCGTCTCGATCTCCTCGCCGCCGCGCCCGAAAATGAATGGATCGCCCCCCTTCAGGCGCAGCACCCGGCGCCCGGCGCGCGCGTGGCGCACCATCAGCGCGGTGATGTCTTCCTGTGCCATGGTGTGCTGGTTGGGCAGCTTGCCGACATAGATGCGTTCGGCATCGCGGCGCAGCAGGCTCAGAACGCCCTCGCCCACCAGCCGGTCGTAAAGCACCACATCGGCGCGCTGCATCAGACGCAGCGCGCGGAAGGTCAAAAGGTCGGGATCGCCGGGTCCGGCACCCACCAGATAGACCTCGCCGCCCGCTTCGGGTTGCGCGCGCGTCGCATCATCAAGTGCCGCATCCAGCGCCTGTTCGGCGGCCTCGGGTTTACCCGCGAGAAACAGATCGCCCACCGGCCCGTCGATCACCCTTTCCCAGAAATGCCGCCGGGCGCGGCCCTCGGCAATCCGCGCCATCACCCGTTCGCGAAAGCCGCCCAGAAACTGGGCAAGCCGCCCGTAGGCGTGTGGCAGCATCGCCTCGATCCGGGCGCGCATGATCCGGGCAATGACCGGCGCCGCGCCAGCGGAAGAAATCGCCACCACCACCGGCGAGCGGTCGACCACCGACGGCGTGATGAAATCGCAGGAGTCAGTGACATCGGCGACATTGACCAGGGCCCCGGCGGCGCGGCCCAGCGAGACCAGCCGCGCGTCGCGCGCCGCATCCTCGGACGCGCCGTAAGCGATGGCGCAGTTCAGGAAATCGGCGGGTTTGGGCAGCCGCCGGTGCAGCGCCAGCCGCGTGTCGCCCTCCAGCATCAGGCATTCCTCGCCCGGCTCGGGATCGAACAGCCGCACATGCGCGCCCGCCGACAGCGCCCGCTCGACCCGGCGTGCGGCGGCGGTGCCGCCGCCATCGACCAGCACCGGCTTGCCGCGGATATCCAGAAAGATCGGCAGGTAATCCATGCTTTGTCCTTTGCTGCGTTCAGTCCGCTCCGCCGGCCCAACCGGCCATGTCGGCGGCCATTGCCGCCGCCGCGTCGCGGTCGAGTTCGACAATGGTGATCCGGCGGCCCTCGCGCAGCACCAGGCGCAGCATTTCCAGCCCGCTGTCATAGCTCACCCGCCGCAGTTCGGCGTGACGTCCGTACGGCAGATCAAAGGCAGAGGCCGAGGTGACCGTGCCGTCAGTCATAGCGCATTCCCCGGGTGAAGGCGGATTCCAGGATCCATTCCCATTTGCGCGGCGTGTCGCGGTAATCCGGCTTGATGTCGAATTCGATGAACATCTGCCCGGATTCGCCTGCATGGCGCACCAGCAGTTCCAGTTCCTGAAAACTCGCCACCTCGGGGTGCCCGATGATCAGATCGCTCAGCTTGGCCATATGTTGTCTCCGCTGACCCTGTTGTGAAAGCGCACGCGGTAGATCAGCCTTGCCGCGTCGCTGCTGCCGTTCGTGTCGTCAAATGCGGTGCGGTTGTGCAGCACGTTGTTGTTCAGCACACCCTGCCCGGCCGCAAAGCGCAACGATATCATCGCCGGATCGCCCGCCGCCAGAATGCCGCGCAGACAGTCCGCCGCCGCACGCGTCGCCGGATCGTCGCGCCAGAGGATCGAGCGGGTGCGCGCGGTATAGCGCATCACCAGCCGCCCGGTCGCCGCATCCACCGAAAACACTGGCCCGACCGAGGCCGGGCGCAAGCTTCCGTCATCCTCGCGGTTTTCCGGGATCGTCATTGCGTCGGGCTGCATCAGCGCCGCGATATGACCCGGATCGGCGTCGCGCAGGCGGATATAGGCGATCTCGGGATCGAGAAACTGGTTCTCGCCGCCCGTGGCCGCCGGTTGCGCGCAATGCAGGATGAAGGCGCGGATCTGGTTGTCGGCCGCGTTGTAATAGCCATCGGTGTGCCAGTTCATCGCCCGGCGCGAATAGGGGATATAGCCGCGCTGGCGCGGCGCGTCGGAGTATTTCAGCGCAACGATGCCATGGTCGCCGGCGGAGCGATGCCGTTCGGCGATGCGCAGACCCAGCGCATCGGCCAGCCCGCGCAGGGCGGCGCGCAGGCCGCGTTCGGTCCCGGGCTGGCGGTCGGCCTGATAAAGCGCGAGATTCGATAGCTCGCATCTGCGGATCAGCGCCTCACACTCGGATTTGTCGGGATTCGCCAGATCGGCGATCTTTACAAAACCGGTCCCCGCGTCTGCGACGTTTTGTGCCAGCTTCGCCGCGCGCCAGGATTCATAAGCAACGCCCGACTCCAGGCTCCAGACGTCATGCCATTGTAAATCCGTGGTTTTTTCCAAACTAGCCTGCAATTTACGCAATATCCCGACATCGCCGCACCGCATCGCTCATGGGGTTTTCCGGCATTTTTCATTTCCAAAATTCGGTGTTTGCCTTTTTCGTATATTCAACTATCGTAATGTTTAAATCAACCGCATTCGATGCGATGCAGCCCTGCACCGACCAAGGCGGAAGGATCTCCGCCAACCTATGCCGGGAAGCAACGAAAGAACGAGCTGAAACGACCGCGAACAGGAAACCAGGGAGGACGACATGAAAGACGGCGATTCCGTTGACGACAAGGTCGAAGACAAGCACCCGACCCCGATGCTCGACCAGTTGGAGGATGGGCCGTGGCCCAGTTTTGTAACCGGGCTGAAGCGTCTGCGCGACGAAGGCGCACCCAACAACCAGAAGATGATGAACGATCTGATGGGCCAGTTGAACCATTCCTACGAAGAGCGGATGGGATTCTGGAAGGGCGGCACGGTTTCGGTCTATGGCTACGGTGGCGGTATCATTCCGAGGTTTTCCGAGGTTGCCGAAAAGTTTCCCGAATCAAAGGAATTCCACACGCTGCGGGTGATGCCGCCCGCGGGCTTTCACTATTCCACCGATATCCTGCGCAAGCTGTGCGACGTCTGGGAACGGCACGGCTCTGGCCTGATCGCGTTTCACGGCCAGTCCGGCGACATCATGTTTCAGGGCTGCACCACCGAGAACACCCAGAAGGCGTTTGACGAGCTGAATGAGCTGGGGTTCGACCTGGGCGGCGCCGGTCCGGCCCTGCGCACGGCGATGTCCTGCGTCGGCCATGCCCGGTGCGAGCAGTCCTGTTATGACGAGGTGCGTGCGCACCGTTCCGTCATCAACAGGTTCCTGGACGAAATGCACCGTCCGGCCCTGCCCTACAAGTTCAAGTTCAAGTTCTCGGGCTGCGCCAACGACTGCGTCAACGCCATCCACCGCGCCGATTTCGCGGTGATCGGCACCTGGCGCGACGACATGAAGGTCAACCAGGAGAAGGTGAAGGAACATATCGCCGAGAAGGGCCGCAAATACACCATCGACACGGTGATTTCGATGTGCCCGACCCGCGCGCTGAGCCTGAACGACGACGATACGCTGGATGTCGACAACAAATCCTGCGTGCGCTGCATGCATTGCATCAACGTGATGACCAAGGCGCTAAGCCCGGGCGACGACAAGGGTGCCTCGATCATGATCGGCGGCAAGCGCAGCCTGAAGGTCGGCGATCTGATGGGCACCATGGTCGTGCCGTTCATGAAGCTGGACACCGACGAGGATTTCGAGGCGCTCGAAGAATTCGCCGAAACCTGCATCGAGTTCTTCGCCGACAACGCGCTGGAGCATGAGCGGATCGGCGAAACCATCGACCGCATCGGCCTGCCGACGTTCCTGGAGGCAGTCGGGGTCGAACCCGACCCGAACATGGTCAACCACCCGCGCACCTCCAGCTATGTGCGCACCGACGATTTCGACGTCGAGGCCGAGAAATGGTTCGAGCGCAAGGCGCGCGAGTCGGGAATGACGGTCGGATCAGACAGCGACTGAGGTCAGGCAACAGGCAATTCGGCGGCGCCGCGGCAAGGCCCGCGCGTCGCAGGGAGGAAAGACATGGATCAGCAAACTCAAGAAAAACCGCGCACCCCGGACGAGGTCGGCGTTCCCGACCCGTTCCAGTACATGCACCCGGTGATGAAGGACAATTACGGCAACTGGGACTGGCATGACCGGCCGCGTCCCGGCGTGCTGCACCATGTCGCCAAATCCGGCGACGAGGTCTGGACGGTGCGCGCCGGCACCCAGCGACAGATGGACCTGTTCACCATCCGCAAGCTATGTGACATCGGCGATGAATACGCCGACGGGCATGTGCGGTTCACCACCCGCTCGAACATCGAATACATGGTGTCGGATTTCGCCAAGGTCGCCCCCCTGGTCTCGGCGCTGGAGCTGAACGGTTTTCCGGTCGGTGGCACCGGGGCGTCGGTGTCGATGATCAGCCACACCCAGGGCTGGCTGCATTGCGACATTCCGGGCACCGATGCCTCGGGCGTGGTGAAAAGCCTGATGGACGAGCTGCACAAGGAATTCGTGCAGGAAATGATGCCCAACCGGGTGCGCATCACCACATCCTGCTGCCAGATCAACTGCGGCGGTCAGGGCGATATCGCGATCAACGTGCAATATACCAAGCCGCCCAAGATCAACCACGATCTGGTGGCCAATGTCTGCGAACGCCCCGCCGTGGTGGCGCGCTGCCCGGTGGCGGCGATCCGGCCGGCGATGGTCAACGGCAAGCCCAGCCTTGAGGTGGATGAAAAGAAATGCATCTGCTGCGGCGCCTGCTATCCGCCCTGCCCGCCGATGCAGATCAACGGTGCCGAATCCACCAAGATCGCGATCTGGGTCGGCGGCAAGCATTCCAATGCCCGATCAAAGCCGACCTTCCACAAGCTGGCGATCGCCAACCTGCCCAACAACCCGCCGCATTGGCCCGAAGTGACCGAGGTGGTGAAAAAGATCGTCGCCGCCTACAAGGCCGACGCCAAGCACTGGGAACGCATGGGGGAATGGATCGACCGGATCGGCTGGAACCGGTTCTTCGAGATGACCGAGCTGGCCTTTACCAAACATCATCTGGATACCTGGACCGGCGCGCGTCACACGATGAACCATTCCGCGCATATCCATTTCTAAGGGGGGTGCGGAGTTGAAAATCGGAGTAGTCGTCAGCGAGGGGCCCTATACCCATCAGGCGGCCGACAGTGCCTATCACTTCGTCAAGGCGGCTCTGGCCGCCGGACACGAAGTGCCGCGGGTGTTCTTTTATCACGACGGGGTCAACGTCTCGACCCGGCTGAGCGTACCGCCGCAGGATGAGCGCAACATCCAGGTGAACTGGTCCGCCCTTGCCGCCGAACACGGCACCGATCTGGTGGTCTGCATCGCCGCGGCCCAGCGGCGCGGGCTGCTGGACGAAAACGAGGCCAAGCGGCAGGGCAAGGATTCCGACAACATCGCCGAGGGGTTCCGGATTTCGGGCCTCGGCCAGCTGATCGAAATGGGCATCCAGACCGACCGTCTGGTGACTTTCGGGGACTGAGGGAAAACGTAAATGTCTGAAGAGATAAAGAAATTCCTCTATGTCAACCGCAAGGCGCCCTATGGCACGATCTATGCGCTGGAAAGCCTGGAGGTGGTGCTGATCGGCGCGGCCTTCGATCAGGATGTCAGCCTGGCGTTTCTGGATGACGGCGTCTTTCAACTGACCAAGGGGCAGGACACCGGTGCGATCGGGGTCAAGAACTTCTCGCCCACCTTCCGGGCGCTGGGGGATTACGAGGTCACCAAGCTGTATGTCGAGGCTGAATCGCTGGCCGAACGCGGGCTGAGCGCGGATGACCTGCAGGACATCACCTATGAGGACGAGGATGACGACTGGGCCGAGAAACCCTCGATCCGGATCGTCAACCGGGCCGAGATGGCCGATATCATGGCCGATCAGGACGTGGTTCTGAGTTTCTGAGGGAAAATGAAGATGTCAACGCTGCACACGGTCAACAAATCGCCGTTTTCGACGCAAAGCCTGCAAAGCTGTCTTGGTCATGCCAGGGACGGCGACGCGGTGCTGATGATCGAAGACGGGGTCTATGGCGCTATGACGGGCTCGCAAATGGCAGACGCGGTCGCGGCGCGCGGCAATGCGGTGTCGCTTTACGTTCTGGGCCCCGATCTGACAGCGCGCGGGCTGGACGCCGGGCGTCTGATCGAGGGCGTCACGGGCGTCGATTACGCGGGCTTTGTCGATCTGGTCGCCAGCCACGACCGCACCCAGGCCTGGCTTTGAAAATTCCCGGACCATCCGGGGCGAAACTGAAATCCAAGGAGGAACTGCATGTCATATCAGTATAACGGACACACCGTCGAACATGACGAAGAGGGCTATATCACCACCCTTTCGGACTGGAGCAAGGAACTGGCCGATGTGATCGCCAAGTCCGAAAACATCGACATGGACGACGAGCACTGGGAAGTCGTGAACTTTCTGCGCGACTATTACGAGGAATACCAGATCGCCCCGGCGGTGCGGGTGCTGATCAAGTCGATCAAAAAGTCGATGGGTCCGGAAAAGGGCAACAACAAATATATGTACGAGCTGTTTCCCTATGGCCCCGCCAAACAGGCATGCAAGATCGCAGGCCTGCCCAAGCCCACCGGTTGTGTCTGATATCCGCAACTGAGGAAAACTCAGCAATCACAGCCTGTTAAGGGGGGAGGTTCGCGTGCTTTCGATCATCTATGCGCTGTTGTTCTACGCCGCGACCCTGATGCTGGTGCTCGGGCTGGCGCTGCGGATTCGCAAATACGCGCGCACCCCGGCACCCCTGAAAATCCCGGTCACGCCCGCGCCGACCACGCGCTCGGGCGTGATCTGGCGGATGACGCGCGAGGTCACGCTGTTTGAAAGCCTGTTCAAGGCCAACAAGTGGATCTGGCTGTTCGGCTGGGTGTTCCATTTCGCCCTGCTGCTGGTTCTGCTGCGCCATCTGCGCTATTTCACCGATCCGGTCTGGATCTGGGTCAGTTTCATCCAGCCCTACGGCACCTATGCCGGGTTCGC
>Ga0316207_10001369_pt1 | contig 30498 bp, 24 predicted proteins | sample 6weekpyrite_MG_FD_204943 | JGI IMG/M metagenome (GOLD analysis project Ga0316207, IMG submission 204943) | Microbial mat bacterial communities from mineral coupon in-situ incubated in ocean water Damariscotta River, Maine, United States -... | ecosystem: Environmental > Aquatic > Marine >...
TAATCATATTGTCTACAGAAAGGATGTGTTATTTGTCGCCGCGGGATTGGGAGGATTAAAAGTAATCAAGGTCGATGATTCTGAAGCAGGTGACGATGACGATGACGATGACGATGACGATGACGATTAGACTTGTCTAACAAATTTGCTTAAAAATCTCCAAAAGCCATAATATTTTTGTCTGAAACCAGCAATCATTTTCTTTGATTGCTGGTTTTTTAATTATTACGGCTAAATTTTCGGCATTTAGATTGGTTTTATGGTCTTTATGTCTGCTGAAAAAGTTTAAATAAAACAATATCTAGCAATACCTTTTGCTCAAATTATTGACTTTTAGGTATTTTTGTTATACATTTGTATTACATGGTGTGTTTTTTAATGTCTGCGTTACTGAAAATAGATTATACTGCGATATATATGTTTAATTTTGTATAACAACACTCACATAGATGAGACTGTTGTGCCCATGTGTGAGATAATGTGGACAATGTTCGGAGGTTGAAAAATGGGTGATATGAGTTCTAATAATCCAAGAAAGCACGGTGAAAAAATGCGTCAGAAAGCCATGGCAATGGCGATGAAACGCAAAGAAGAATACCTTGGTGCTAGAGTGCCGAAAGCACTAAAAGATCGTGTGATTGCAAAAGCTGATGAAATGAATATTCCTGTTTCATTATTAATCAGAAGAGTGTTAGAAGAGGCGTTTTCAGATGGCAGTGAGAGACCAAATGAATGGAGTTTCTTAAAATCACCAGAAATTGAAAATAAATCAAATGATGTTGACAAACTTGCCGATATTATTGGTTGGAAAGTAATGGAGGTGAATCAGGATCGTAGTTGTGAACGTTGTCGTGAACCTTTGCCTAAAGGTTCAGAAGCTGATTTGGGTTTTTCAGCATCTGATAACGGTTACGTGATTGTTTGTCATACATGCAAAACGCAATTAACCAATACCTAGTATTAATCTTATTAACAATATCGATAATCATCTCGCCGAATATCACATTTGCAGCGACGAATGATATTGATATAGCTATTCCTGATGATTTAGATGCCTTGCTTGAGGCATCTCAGCCTTCCAAGCACATTTTTGGTGGTTATTTAAAAAATGAAACTGCCTATCGTTTTGATGAGCCGCGAAGCTTTACCAAACTTCGCAATGTCCTTTCTCTAAACTGGCAATACCAAATATTGCCAAAAGTTAAGTTTTTCAGTTCTGGTTGGGGTTATTACGATCACGTTTACGATTTATTTAATTATGACACCATTGCCGCGCGAGATGTGCGAAACGATAAAGAACCCTTAGTTTTTATTGACCAGCTGAAAAAAGAGAAAGACGATCGAAGAGTTGAATTACGAGAAATGTATCTTGATACATATTTCGATAACTTAGATGTTCGAATCGGAAAGCAATACGTTGTATGGGGTGTTTTAGAAGGTATACGTATTGTTGATGAAATAAATCCTATGGATTTTCGTGAATTAATAATTCCCGATTTACTTGATTATCGTATTCCGTTATGGACATTGAAAGTCAATTATTATTCAGAGAAAACAAGCTACGAGTTGTTATGGATACCTGAATTAAAGTTTCATCAACCTGCAGCAGCAGGTTCAGAGTGGGAGTTATTTCAAGTCTTGGACTCAACTACTGAACCGGAAAGTTTTAATCCAAAGTATTCTGAAGTTGGTTTTAAAATAACACGTGATATGTTTGATGCGGAATTTTCCTTAAGTTATTTTTATACCTGGGATGATTACCCAACCACATTTCGAATTATTTCTCTCGACGATGTTCGAAGTACGGAACCAACACAAAATTTACCAATTTTCCCGACTTATTCACGCATGAGTATTTTTGGTGCAACAATGACAAAAGAAATTAAAGGGGATATTTTAAAAGCAGAATTTGCTTTTATCACAGACAAATATTTTGCCATTGTCGATAAATATACCAATGGTTTTTTAGATGACGATGGTGATGTTAAAAGAAATCACATTCGTTGGGGGGTGGGTTATGATTTTAGTTTTTGGGGTGCAGATATAAGTCCGGCAATAGCGCAGTGGGTTATTCTTGATTATGAAGATTATATTTTGTCTGATCAGTTTGATACCACATTTAATTTATTTTTGCGTAAGCCTATTCAAAAACATTCTGCGGTTTTTACTTTATTGATAATTCGACTTATTAATTTTGAAGAGACTTATATTAAACCTCGACTGCTGTTTAATTTAACAGATCATTTTCAAATTACATTAGGTGCTGATGTTTTTATCGGACGAAGAACATCATTTGGCCGAGAGGCAGATTCGGCTGCAGACGGTGGATTAGTGACACCGGAGCAGCGCGCTCAATTTTTGGGCAATTTTAATGAAAATAAACGTATTTCCGTGGAGTTTAAATATAATTTTTAGTGACGCTTTATAATATGGCTAATAAATAGCGGCATTATTAGTGCTTTATCAATAAGATATCTTTTTTTTGTGGCGATTAGTAAGTGGAATTGCTGGTACATTAGGAATGGAATGAAATGTTAGAGAAAATTTATTCGTTAGGATTTAACTTTCCGAAAACAGTAATCGCTGTTATCGCCGGTATAACTGCATTATTTGCCATGCAGCTCGATGGATTACGATGGGAGACCGATGCTAGAGTTTATCTACCCAAAGGTCATGAGGCCATTTTGTATGATGAAAAAGTAGATGAGATTTTTGGTGTTAAAGACACACTGATTGTTAGCATTGTTAATGAAAAAGAAGGTATCTACAATCCAGAAACATTGGCGCGAATTGCGAGGATAGCGAAAAAAGTTGCTACGTTACCCGGTGTATTGGCGACCAGTGATATTGATATCGCATCCATTGCCACTTCAACGGTATTTGAAGGAGATGAGACTAGCATTGGTGCACGTTCTATTATGGACAAGGTGCCACAAACCCCTCAAGAAATTGAAGCGCTAAAACAGCTGGTTGAATCCCATAAAGATATTTTGCATGGCAACTTAGTGTCAGCAGATGGCAAAGCTGCAATGATACGGATTAAAATCAAAGAAGGTCAGCAGCATCGATATCAGACTTATTTTCAAGTCAAAAATCTTATCGCGAAAGAATTGGGTGAAGAACCCGATTGGGGTCCATGGGGTGCAGGAAATACTGATAGTGATGGTAAGTGGGCTGGCAATGAATGGACAAATGCTGACGGTACAGCGAAGAAGCAAGCTAGTGCTGAATGGGAAGGAAATAAATGGGCTAATGCTGATGGTACCCCAAAGAATATTGTTGAGCAAAACTCAGAAATAAAGGATCCGAATCAACAAGACAAGGACTTTGCAGGCAACAAGTGGGTCAATACCGACGGAACACCTAAAGCCGCAGCTGCTAAAGTTGAAAAAGAAGAAGCGGACTGGCAGGGCAATAAATGGGTGGCTGAAGACGGTTCAGCGAAAACCGATCCCACGCAAGCCGACAAAGATTTTGCGGGCAACAAATGGGTGAATACCGATGGCACCCCCAAAGCCGCAGCCGCTACGGCAGAAAAAGAAGAAGCGGATTGGCAAGGCAATAAATGGGTGTCTGAAGACGGTTCAGCGAAAACCGATCCCACGCAAGCCGATAAAGATTTTGCGGGCAACAAATGGGTGAATACCGATGGCACCCCCAAAGCCGCAGCCGCTACGGCAGAAAAAGAAGAAGCGGACTGGCAGGGCAATAAATGGGTGGCTGAAGATGGCTCGGCGAAAATCGATCCTAACGAAGCCGACAAAGATTTTGCGGGCAACAAATGGGTGAATACCGATGGCACCCCCAAAGCCGCAGCCGCTACGGCAGAAAAAGAAGAAGCGGATTGGCAAGGCAATAAATGGGTGTCTGAAGACGGTTCAGCGAAAACCGATCCCACGCAAGCCGACAAAGATTTTGCGGGCAACAAATGGGTGAATACCGACGGAACACCCAAAGCCGCAGCCGCTACGGCAAAAAAAGAAGAAGCGGACTGGCAAGGCAATAAATGGGTGGCTGAAGATGGCTCGGCGAAAATCGATCCTAACGAAGCCGACAAAGATTTTGCAGGCAACAAATGGATGAATACCGATGGTACGCCCAAAGCGACTGCTGCCAAGGTGGAAAAAGAAGAAGCCGATTGGCAGGGCAATAAGTGGGTTAATCCTGATGGTACGCCTAGACAGGACCCAAGTAAAGCAAGTGAAGACTTTGCTGGAAATAAATGGGTAAATGCTGACGGAACACCAAAAAGTGCTGCCCAACAATCGGAGAAAGTGGAAAGTGATTGGGCAGGTAATCAGTGGTTGAATATGGATGGTACGCAACGTAATGCATTGTTAGCGAAAGGTTTACCTGAAGGTGAGGAATGGCAAGCAAGTGAATTTTCGGTAAGTACTTCCAAAAATGACAGTCCGGCACAGGTAAGCTCTAGTATTCCTCAAGCTGATCCGAGCAAAGAGATTAACGATGTTTTTTATCTGGCGGGGCGTCCGGTTATAGAAGTTTCGTCCGGATTGTATGCGATGGCGGATATGGAAAAAATGGTGCCACTGTTAATTGCGGTAATGGCATTAGTTTTACTCATTGTATTTCGTACATGGCGCGGTATGTTGTTGCCAATCTTTGTAATGACTGCGGCAATTATTTGGACATTTGGATTAATGGTTGTAACCAATGTCCCCCTATATACTATCTCAACCATGTTGCCGGTTATTTTAGTTGCAGTGGGTATTGGGGATGGAGTACATCTCCTTAGCGCATACTATGACAAGGTATTACATAATCCTCAAGAGTCATCTTATAACATTGTTAAAAGTGCTACTTTACGATTGGGTCCGCCATTAATAATGACTTCGGTAACAACGGCGATTGGCTTTCTTGCTTTGTTCTTTGCAGAAATGCCGCCATTTAAGATCTTTGGTATTTTTGCTTTAATTGGTATCTTATTCTCATGGTTTATTAGTATCACGTTATTACCAGCTATTTTAACGTTGTTAAAACCCAAAGTTGGCAATTATCTCGCAAAACGACGTGCGATACGTGTGTACGAAGAACAAAATCGCTTGTCACTCTTTCTAACAAACTCAGGTCGATGGATAGAAGCTCACCGCAGTAAAGCAGTTGTTATATTACTAGCGATCGTAATTATCTCTGTAGTAGGTACATCACGATTATTTGTTGATTCAAGTTGGATGAGTGATTTCCGCGAAGATACAGATATAGCTAAAGCAACTAAAGTTTTAAATGACAAGTTCTCTGGGTCAATTTTTTTGAATGTGGTGATAGAAGCCAAGGGAAATGATGCATTTAAAAATCCTGAATTATTGTTAAAAATGGAAGGTTTGCAATCCTATGTGGAAACCTTGCCATTTGTCGGTGATAGTATCAGCGTGGTCGACTATATTAAGAGTATGAATAAGTCCCTGCATGCGGATGATGAAGCTTTTAACGTCATACCTGATACTGCAAAACAAATTGGTGAATATTTATTCTTATTCTCTGTTTCTGGTCGACCACAACAACTAGATGAGGTGGTGGATTACGATTATAAAACAGGTTTGATTACTGTCATTATTCAAACTGATCATACACGAGATCTAAAACATATAATGGACTCGGTTAATTCTTATGTTGATAAAGAATTTACAGATTTAGATGTGGATGTCAATTTGTCAGGATCTGGTAATAATTCTTTTGTTTGGGCTAAGTTGCTCATTGATAGTCAAACAACTGCAATCGTATTGTCAAAAATTGCTATTTTAATTGTTGCAACATTGGTTTTCGCATCCTTTATTGCAGGTGTTTTTGTGGTGATTCCCGTGACGTTATCAACCTTGTTTGTTGCCGGTGTGGCTGGTTTGTTATCTATACCGCTTGATGTATCAACTGCCTTAGCTGCAGGTATTGCCATTGGGGTAGGTGTAGATTACGCGATACATTATTTGTTCAGATATATAAACGAGAGAAAGCAAGGTCAAGATCATGAACAGGCAACAGCCAGTACTTTGCGGACCACGGGGCATACCATTGTTTTAAATGCCACGGTTGTAACTGTTGGATTTTCTGTATTGCTCTTTTCGCAATTTCCTCCTCACACCAAGTTGGGGTTGTTTGTGACTTCTTATATGATTATGAGTTGTCTTGTTGCGATCTGGGTGTTACCTGCCTTAATTTCATATTTTAAGCCAACGTTTGCTAAATCCGAGGAAAAATGAAATTCGTAAAATATACATTATCGTTGTTATTGATGATATTGGCAGGAAGTGTTCTTGCCAAATCAGATGATACTGGTTGGGTGTTTTCCCCGGTAGTGGGGATAAATCGCCTGGCACTGAATGTATTTTACGATACGGTATATAATGCACCTTTTGTTGGTACGGTAAGGATCACAACGGATTTGCCCGAAGACGTGGAGGGTGAGTCGTCCTATCCCTCAAAACAGTTTCATTTTGAGAACAATTTGCAAGCCCGTGCAATCGATGTTGAAGCGGGTTTAGAAATGCGCCGCCGCTTTGGAACTCGCGATGATTTTTTTATCGGGATAGGTGCCTGGGAAACTTTGGCTGAAGCTGGCAATATCACCGTAACATTTCCATTACAGGGTCAAGTTAATAATCGGGCAACATTTCGTCGCAAAAGTAAACTCTCTTATACAGAATATTATCTTGGCATTCGGCATTATCTAACTGAGCGTAGAAAAAAATTTAATACTTATATGAATTTGAGTTTGCGCGAAATTTTCGATGTGGATTACGAAGAAACTAATGTTTTTGAGTTTATTAGTGGCGCACCTCAAGGATTTAAACGGATATTTATTTTTAAGTCCCAAGCAACAGGATTTTTGATGTTTCAGTTTGGGATGGGCGCAGAATATCGTTTTGCTGAGCGATTTTCTATAGCTATGGAAGGAGCGTATGCAGTACATATTAAATCCGGTGCGCTAAAGGGTGTTAATGTCAATAATGATTATAATGATGGTGATGGTATTGAATCAGAACCTCTTGTTATAAAGCCAGTAAATACTTTATTAGAAGCAGGTGCTCTTGATGGTCTTGGTGAAAATTATAACAAAGTTGATTTGAGGTTTGATGGATGGCACCTGCTGGCTAAATTCAACATAGAATTTTAGATATTTTCCATATTGTTCAGTTAAATAATCATTTTTGTAAGAGTGTTAAGATCGATTGCTAATGTATGAAATAAAACTGTCAATTACTGACGGAAAAAATAAGATAATCTCCGGGCGAATATTGCGCTATTTACAATATTTGCTTTTTGTCATGGCTTTTTTATTTTGTCATAATACGCTTGCAGACACACCGACAATTAAAAAACTGATTGATGATGGGATTGAGTTGTTACTCAAGAAAAAATCATCTGCTGCTTTGCTGAAATTTGAAAAAGTTCTTTTATTATCGCCTGACCACCCAGAAGCCTATTTCAGAATAGGGCAAACACATATTCAAAACAAGAAATTGGATTTGGGTATTAGTTTTATTAAAAAGAGTATTCGCCAAAAACCACGCGATGTAAGGTACAGTTTATATATATCAAACATATATGAAAGACTAGGAAAAGTTAAAGAAGCTCAAGACGAATATCAGCGCATTATTGATACTGGCACGAGAGACCCTCGAATTAAAGAGGTGGAAAAGTTATTGGCTTTGGCTTCAGGGCGATCATTGGCTCAAAAGGGAGAGTTAAACGCGGCTTTGTTGATATTTAATGGATTAACGCTGGAATATCCCAATGACTCGCAGGTTTTATATAACATTGGTAATGCGTATATGTTGTTAAATCGAACCGAAGAGGCAGAAAGAACATTTACCACTCTATATTTAGAAAACCCAAAAAATGCGACAGTGAATATGAGTTTGGCAACGATCTATGATCGAATTAGACAGCCTAAACGTGCGATGAAACATTTGAAGAATATTATCGATTTGGGTAAGAAAGATGAATTAACTAAAGCGGCAAGTGTGAAATATCATATTATAGATGGTCGTGAAAAGTTAGCAATTAAAGACTGGGAAGGTGCGCTAAAGTCTTTGCAAATTGTTGTCAATCTTGATCCAAAGCGCACAGAAGCTTTTTTTAATATTTCTATGGCGAATTTACAGCTTGGAAACACGCTAATGGCTGAGCGAGGTTTTTTAAGCGTATTAAAAGTTAATCCTAACGACTTTTCTGCACGTCTTAATTTGGGGCAAATGTATTTTGATTCGGGTAAAACCGAAGAAGCAAAAAAGCAGTTCCAATATATTATTGATAATGATTCTACAGGACGTTGGGGAAAGCAAGCAAAAATTAGAATGAATGTATTGCATACTATGATTGCAGATAAAGCTTTGAAAAGTGGAGATGTGGCAGAAAGTTTGGTTGAATATGAAAAAGCGTTGGATTATTTTTCTGCTAATGTGAAAGCGAGTTTTAACCGAGGGATGATCTTTATTCGACAGAAAAAATTTGGTGAAGCACGTGTCGAATTTGAATCAGTGATACGCCATAGTCCCAAAAATCTTCGTGGAAGAATTAATTTGGCGAATGTTTATGAACAATTAAATATGTTGTCAAAAGCAGCAGAACAATATGAAATGATAATGCAAATTGATAGGAATAGCCGAGAAGGTCAATTTGCTGCTGGTAAATGGAAAATTACAAAAGCGAGAGGTTTGTGGGCAGATAAACGTCTCGCTGAAGCCGAAAAAGTCTTCGCGGAACTTTCAGTTGAGCAACCAAATAATTTTCAGGCATTTGCCTTTTTGGGTATTCTTCAGGCCAGCAAAGGTAAGTTGAGAGAGGCGGCGATTTCATATCATAAAGTGCTGGACTTACGACCCACAAATTATGCAGTTAAAATCTTGTTAGGTAAGGTCTATGAGCAACTCGGAATGGATTCTCTGGCTGCAAACGAGTATCGTGGAATTATTTTTGCCGGTGGCACTATACCTCAAGTACCTGAGGCAGAAGCTCGATTAGCTGCAGTCGAAAGTCGGTTAAGTGGTTTTTCTAATTCGTTAAGTTATCAATTTGTCTATGATAATAATTTAAACCTAAATGATCAAAATCCCACTGAGGAAATACGGTCAGACTTGGCGCTGAGTTTTATTTATGCGTTAAAAACCCGCGATGATTTAAGTTTTCGTATTAACTGGAGTCCGACGTATTCTGCCTATCATTTGAATCAAACAGATTATCTAAGATCCGTTTTGCAATCCAGTGTGATATATGGAACACCAGATGAGAATTGGAATGCGTCCCTAATGCGGCAGGATCAGGATAGTTTGGTTAATGATGAAAGATTAAGTGAGGCAACCTCACTTTCATTGGGGCGTGGACTGAAGGTTTTTGCTAAACCGCTTTTAAACCTAACACCTGTAGGGTTTGATGGTGAAAAAATTGCAACATCGATAAATATGAATAGTAGTTTGCGTTATATTAAAACATCGAGTTCAACACCTATTGAATCACTGACTGCTAGTTTAGCATTGTCAATGCGTCAGTCGTTACGGTGGGGGGTGAGTGCAAATTTGAGCTATGCTTTGACACTTCATCGCAATTTGAATAAAAAAATTGTTCCAACACCAACAGGGCCAGTCCAAGTTGAAGTAGACAGCACTACAGGTTTGGAAACAGAAGTTGTTCGAGAGGTTATTACTTACAATCCTTTTGACTATGAATTTAATAGCCATTCAGGAAATTTAAATTTAAGCAAAGTGTTAGCGCCCGGATTATTTGGCAGTATATTATTCAGCGGCGTATTGTCTGGTTACGCTAATTTGGACTCAGGTTCAATTAACCGAGATGAAGATGCAAAGCGTATTAATTTTACTGCAACTATATCACCTAGTCTGAGTTATTCGTTTTTTAAAGATTTGCGATTTGTAGTTAAGGCTACTTTGCAAAAAAATATCTCTTCCTTGCCTGTCGGAACCAGTGCTAAAAGGTTAAGTGACGAAGAAGTCATTGCTTCTTTTCAAAGTACTTCATTAGGTAAATATACACGGTACTCTGTAGAAGGTGGTTTTGTAATGAACTTCTAACCTATGTTTTTCAAGCAGGTTAGCTTCTTAATCCCGCGTAGCTTTAAATGCGGTAATTGACCAGTATAAAGTACCTAAAGCAAAAGCTAATGTAACAGCAAATCCCGTAACAAACTCAGATAATATGGGTGTTGGGGACAGAGCTGCTCGAACCGCACTCACGGCATATTCAATGGGGTTTACAATAGCGATTGTATGAATCCACTCAGGCATAAATTTTTCTGGGACCATGGCGGTAGAGAAAAACATGAGGGGCAAAGTCATTAAATTGCCCATAATGACCAAAGGCTCTTCACGTTGTAAAATAATTGCAAGGCCGTTGGATAGACTGGCGAATGCAATGCCCAGTAGTAAAATCACTAACATAGCTAATAAAATATATAATGGATTGTAGCTGGTCGTTGCACCCATAATCCAGGCGGCAACAAGCACTATCATTGCTTGCACAACTACTTGTACCGCAGAATGTAATACTCGACTCAAGACGATGGCTGTTCGAGATGCAGGAGAAACTAACATCTTATCTATCGTGCCAGCACTGATTTCTCTAAGTAAGCTTACCCCAGCCCAGGATGAGCCAAATAGCACCGTCATAATTAATACACCCGGCACAAAATAGTTAATATATGAAGTGGCTGGGAATCCTGGCAATGTTGCAAAATATTTGAACAAAGAGCCAAAAATAAATAACCATAACAAGGGTTGTATTAATGAAAATAGTGACCACAACGGCATACGCATGGAGATTTTGACGTATTTGTTAAATAAATACCAAGTATCAGCTAGCATGAATTTTCCTAATATGAATGTTTATAACTTGAAAACAACAGTTTGTTATTTTTTATCCCAATATTGTTGAGATTGTTCAGAAGTTGAATCGTCTTTAGGCCAGTTTGTATTTTCTTGCGGCCATTCTTTTTCGCTTTTTTGCTGGCCTTGTTGCCAACGAGCATTTTCATCTTCAGACCATTGTTGATTTGAATCTGCTGATTGCTGAGCAGTTTCATCGGATAACTTATCAATATCAGCTTTATCTTTATTATGCCATGCGGCAGACTCCTGCTGATTCCATTGCTTGTTATCTTCCCATTTAGCGCTATCTTCATCACTCCATTCTTTGTTCTTATGCCACTCGGCTGCTTCATCTTCCGTCCATTGTTTTTCTGAATCAGACTCGTTAGATTGCGCGGCATCATCTTCCTTCCATTTTTTGGCCCAGCTACCACCACCTTTGCCAGCCCATTTTTCCCACCATTTCTCTTCACCTGCATCGCTGATTGATTCAATGCTACTGCCGGTGTATTGAATAAATACATCATCCAATGTGGGGCGAGAGAAAGACACGTTGTTAACTTCCGCGTTTTCGCTGTGGCAGTCTTCAATCAGTTTAACAATAGCTGCTGCACCATTGGAAACATAAAGATGTAATTTGTCATCTTCCCACTTGCTGTCTTTAACAAAACTATTATTGTGTAAACTTGTAGTAAGGGAATTTTTATCTTTAGGTTGGTTAATATGAAGGGAAACGACATCACCACTAATTTGATCTTTTAACTCGTCGGGTTTACCAATGGTTTTGATTTCGCCTTTGTCGATGATGGCTACTCGATGCGCCAATTTATCTGCTTCGTCGAGATAGTGAGTTGTTAATAGGAAAGTCAATCCCAATTCTTCATTGAGTTTGCGAATATAGGTCCATAAACTCTGTCGACTTTGCGTGTCCAGCCCTAGTGTTGGTTCATCAAGAAAGAGAATTTTCGGGCGGTGTATCAATGCGGTTGCTATGTCTAATTTGCGTCGCATGCCCCCGGAATAAGTAGAAACAAGATTGTCGAGATGGCCCGAAAGGGAAAAATAATCCGATAGTTCATCAATGCGTTTGTGAATATCTTTGCTGGTCATGCGGTACAGATGACCTTGAAGGATGAGATTTTCTCGCCCGGTTAAAAAATAATCCACCCCTGTCTCTTGAGCAACATAACCAATGGATTGGCGAACTTTGTCAGGATCAACGTCAACGTTAAATCCAGCAACGGTAACTTCTCCATCATCAAATCCGCTGAGGGTCGTTAATATTTTTATGGTAGAGCTTTTGCCGGCACCATTTGGGCCTAATAGAGCGAGAATTTCGCCTTGTTTGATATCTAATGCAAGTTTGTTGACGGCTTGTGTGCCAGACGTATAAACCTTGCTCAGCCCTTTGATACTTATCATGTAGTTGCCTGTATGCTTATTAAACTGTTTAGTTTGGATCTGACCTTTTACTCATTGGTAAAAAGTACATTCACCTGTTTAAGGTATAATATTGGGATGTGCAATCTTACACTTTAGTTATTTACTTGAAAATGTTAATTATTGTTGATTTATGAAGCCTAAGCCAAGTAACAAAACTATAATGCTGCTTTAAGATACAATTATTGCAACGATTGAGCTACATTTTGACATAGTAATGAATTTTAAAGCTTTTTGTTTGACACATAGAGCCTCGTTTCGTAAATTAGTTGGCATATAATCAATAAAGTATAAAAGCTAGCATACTGTATAAAATGCAAGCGAATAATACTAAGAAGAGTGTGTTAAATCAAACAGGTATTCAAAACATGAACGCGTCAAAAGGGAAAAAGGCATCCGCTGGCGCGATTAAACTATCACTGCTAGGTCTCACTTTAGGTGCGGTTACCTTGTCTTTGCTCAGTTTTATTAGCCATGCTGATGGATGGTTGCCTAATAGTGGTAGCGCCAGTGGTCGTACTGGAGCGTCCAATGTAATTTTGAATAATGAAATTTCATCTGATGGTCTGCGTGTGGGAGGTATAGCCAATACGCGTCATAATTTGACTATGTCCTACAATGGACAGAATCAGTTAATGGATGCCTACCGTAATAATTATTACGAAATTTGTGTATATTGCCATACGCCTCATGGTGCTAACTCTACTGCTGCTGCGCCACTTTGGAATCGAACAGTTACACAACGTAGCTATACTTTATTTAATCAAGATAACACTCCTAGTCAGACGAATTTTTTTGAACCGACAATGTTAGACTTAACCTACACGCAACCTGGTCCAAATTCTTTGACTTGTCTGTCTTGTCATGATGGTGCGACGGCGATTGATTCCATTATCAATATGCCGACACAAATGACGGGTGAATATCGGGCAGGTTACTCTAATAGTGCAGAAACATTAGTGGATAGTGAATTTCTTGATGCCTGGAGTGGTAATAAACTTGCGCAGGAAGGTAAAGGCGCTGGATCACCTGCTGATATTAATTCTGATACAGGCGCGCGTAGTGGGCAGCATGCTGGTTTTAATAGTCAAGATTCGAGTTTATGTATTACTTGTCATAATCCGGGTAGTACAGGTGTTTTTAGCGCGCCTGATTTTAAATTGTTTTCAATTGGTGATCGTTATGTTTCTGGTGGATATAATAAAGCAACAGGTGAAACTGATACCACAGCTAATCTAGCTCAGCGAAAAGGTTATCTGGCAGATGATCATCCTATCGGTGTGAAATATCCTGAAGAGTTTGGGCCTGATGTAGACTATAACGAGCCTGATGTAAAAATTCCGAAAATTGCTTTTTTTGATAATAATGGCAATGGGCATGCAGATCCGGATGAAATTCGTTTATACGATTCAGGTGATGGCTATGAAGTGGAATGTGGTTCCTGTCACGATCCTCATGGAATAAAAGTTAATGTTGCTAATCAAAATGAAATTATCCCCAGTTTTTTACGTGTTGGAAGTTTTGTAGGGACAGGGTCAATTGATGGTACTGGTTTGACAAATGATATCAGTGCGAATAGTGGCAGTTCGCTGTGTTTAACCTGTCATGTAAAATAAAGTTACTATTCTGTGCACCTATCTTTTTCCTCAGATGGATTTCATTTCCGTGCGCATTTGAAACTCACCTGCGAAAAAGTCTGAGCCCCTTGAGCAGTAAAATTCGAGTTTTATTTTAGTGACTAAAAAACTTCTTATTTAGAACACACTGGGCAATTAGGGTCTTTTTTCAATTTCATTTCACGCCATTCCATGTACATCGCATCAAAAACGATTAATCGTCCGCATAAGTCTTGTCCCATGCCTGTGAGCACTTTAATTGCCTCTGTGGCTTGAATCGAGCCTATGATGCCCACCACTGGCGCTAGGACGCCACTGCTTGCACAAGTTTCCCAATGGCCTTGTTCTGCTTCGTCTGTTTCTTTGTAAAGGCAGTGATAGCATGGGCTGTCTTCCCTATCAGGCCGAAATACGGTGACTTGGCCTTCGAAACGAATGGCTGAGCCGGAGACTAAGGGTGTTTTTTCTTCGACGCATATGCGGTTGAGAAAAAAGCGGGATTCAAAATTATCGGTTGTTTCTAAGACCACATCTGCCAGTTTAACTTGCTCACGTAGTTTTTCTTCGCTGAGTTTTTCGTCAAAGACAGTAATTTCGATGTCAGAATTTAGATTTTCTAAAGTTTCTTTGGCGGATTCAACTTTTGCTTTTCCCACATCATCATTGCCATGTAAAATCTGACGTTGGAGATTGTGTAATTCCACGTGATCAAAGTCAGTTATTACAATGTGTCCAACACCACTGCTGGCGAGGTACATTGCTACCGGTGAACCTAATCCACCTGCACCAATAATCAGCGCTCGAGATTGAGTAAGCTTTAATTGCCCCTCATAATCCATTTGAGGTAACATCATATGGCGGCTATACCGTGTTAGTTCTTTGTTTTCCATGTTAGTTTTTCCAACTATAAGCGACGACCGTGTTTAATGGAGTGCGTCCATCATCGGCCCATCCGCCGACTAAATAAATTGTGTTATCTATGACTGCAATGCCCATTGCTGCACGGGGCGAAGGCATATCAGGTAACCGTTGCCATTGGGTTTCATTATTCGGGCATATCGCTGCGCGAGGATGAATGTTGTCAGTGCTATATCCACCAAAAAAGAAAAAATCGTCATCTACGTTGCACATGCCTTGTCCCGCTGCAGGCCAAGGCAATTTAAGCGAATCGTCTTCATGCCATTGATTAACTTTAGGGTCGTAGTTTTCAAAAAAATCAAAATTATTAAAACCTTCTGGCCGAAAGGCAACACCACCTGAAGTGAAAATTATACCGTTACGCGTCAGTGCATTTGCAGCAAAACGCGGTGTTGGCAAAGGACTGATTTCTTCCCATGTTTTATCACCTGGCGACCAACGCTCGCAATAGTCAAATCCTGGGTCTGTTTTTGGTCCACCGAGACAGGCTTCGGGATGATGGCCGCCAAGAATATATATTTTATCGCCCAGCAAAGTTGCTGCTGGATAATCATGGGGTTGATTCATGTCCGGGCCAGTTTCCCAGCTATCTGTCTCGGGGTCATATATTTCTGTCGTTTTTAGAAATTGAAAGTTCCCATCAGGTTTTTTATATCCGCCACCAATGATATAAATTTTATTATTTATTAAGAAACCTGCTGTGCCTGAGCGTTTGGTAGGCATGTTTTTAAGTTCGCTCCATTTCTTGGTTTTTGGGTCATAACATACGCAGGTGTCTAGGCTTTTAAAGTCAGGTCCACCCCCACCAAAAACATAGAGCCTTCCTTGATAATTGATTACCGGTGCATGGGAGCGAGCAATTTCCATTGGTACAATTTCTTCCCAAACACCATTTAATTTCCCCATTTGATATCCTTTTTCAATGTATCGTTTATTGATTGTTTATAAGCGGCTTAATGAGCAATATTGTTAGCCCCGATATTTCGTGTATTAATGAATCATTTGGCTAGTCACTAATGCACATCTTCTAGCTTAGCTTGTAAAGTAACATATTAAAATATATTAAATTTTTAAATTTATGCACAGTCGAAGCTTCTATAAACTAAACTTTACTTATGTGGGTGAGTAAATCAAACATCTAGGATTAAGATGGATCCTAATTCATTGTAGGAGTAAGGATCCTGTATAAAATTCAATAAATCCAGCAGTTGTACGATATTACCTATTGTATGTTCCTTTAATAGGAAAACATCAGTAACGGTAAGTTAACTTATATGTATTTCAAATGTATTGCTAAGTAACGAATTTTGTTAAGGATTAGCATAGAAAATTATACGAATACATGGGATAATTTACCTTTAATTGAAAGCGGCCAGCATGATTACGGCGATTAAATGTACTAATGTACGTATAGTCGATTTTGCTTGTGCGAGTCAATGTATTACGATAGTGTAATACATGAGAAAAATAGTAGGTTATTGTGGGCTGCTGTTTGATTAAGTAGTCAGATGCGCAAAATTATTTCTGGTAATTGTTGGAAATATGAATAGAAAGGTTCGGGGGTGAACACGTGCTAATGAACGAGAATGCCAATAATGACAAAAAAAATGCAAATGCTGATGAGCAGAATGCATCGTCATCCTCGTCTGTAGCGCATCAGTATGCGCCATTACAAGATACATTTGGTAGAACATTTGATTATGTTCGAATAGCAATCACAGAAAAATGTAATCTTCGATGCACATACTGTATGCCAGAGGAAGGTGTAGACTTCAAACATGGTGAACAAATTCTCACAGCAGATGAGATTTTAAGAGTCATCAATGTGTTAGGTCGTATGGGTGTAAAAAAGGTTCGATTTACTGGTGGAGAACCGCTAGTAAGAAAAGATATTGTTAAACTTGTAGAAGGTGCTGCAAATACACCAGGTATTCAAGCAGTGCACATGACAACAAATGGTATTATTTTTCCAAAATATGCTAAGCAGTTGCGTGAAGCGGGTTTGACGGGTGTGAATATCAGTCTTGATACGATTCAAGAAGATAAGTTTAAAAAGATTACTCGTCGTAAAGGTGAAGATAAAGTACTTGATAGTATCAAAGTAGCTCAAGAACTGGGTTTTCCAAGAGTAAAGGTCAATAACGTCGTTATGCGTGGTTTTAATGATGATGAATTAGATACCTTTTGTGAAATGACAAAAGATAATCGCGTCACTGTTCGTTTTATTGAATTCATGCCTTTTGATGCAGAACAAATTTGGGAAACAGGTGAGCATTTTCTTAGCGCAGAAACCATGATTCGACATATTAAGGGTAAGTATCCTGATATTGAATTGGCTTCGGGAACGCGTACCGAACATCATATTTTCCAAGTGCCAGGTTACAAAGGAAAAATAGCGATTATTCCAGCTTTTACCCGTAGTTTATGTGGGAACTGTTCACGTATTCGTTTAACCGCTGATGGTGGAATTCGAAACTGCTTGTATTCAGATGAAGAATTTACGTTGATGGATTTAATAAGAAATGGTTGCAGTGATGAAGACATTGTTGCGAAATTTCGCCGAGCGTTTAAATTGAAATCGAAAGACGGTTTTGAATCTCGTAAAAAAGCTGCCATGAAAGAACAAACGATCCAATTTACTGGGCGTAAAAGTATGACGCAAATTGGCGGCTGATCTGTTAGGTTGTGTTGCACTTAATGTCTATTGCAAATAGCAGCACAAGTATTTTTTAAATGAATTAATGAAGCCTAACGTTATTTACGTTGGGCTTTTTACTTTTTTACCATTTTTAAGAGAGATGTATTCATGGATAATAAATTAACTCATTTTAACGCCTCTGGTGAAGCTCATATGGTTGATGTGGGATTAAAAGAAATCACGACTCGTGAAGCTGTTACCGAAGGTCGAATTTACATGGAAGCGGAAACGCTAAAGTTAATTATGGAGGGGTCTCATAAAAAAGGTGATGTGTTAGGTATTGCACGAGTAGCGGGCATTATGGGCGCAAAAAAAACTCATGAACTCGTTCCATTATGTCACCCCTTGTTGATTACGAATGTTGAGTTGGATTTAAGTGCAGACCCTGAAACAAATTCAGTCTATGGAACCTGTAGTGTTCGCTGTAATGGTCAGACTGGTGTAGAGATGGAAGCATTGTGTGCGGTACAAGTTGCATTGCTAACTATCTATGACATGTGTAAAGCGGTGGACCGAGGTATGGTAATTACAGATGTCGGTTTGCTTAAAAAGTCTGGTGGTAAATCGGGCACATGGGAACGTGACGCGGAATAACTTGAGAGACTTTGTGAAGGGAAAAAAATGAAGATATCTGTAAAATATTTTGCCAATATGCGCGATAATATGGGTAAAGCCGGGGAATCAGTTGAAATAAATGACGGCGCTAAAGTATCGGATGTTTGGTCATCGGTGTCTGATGCGACGATGCCCGAAAATACTTTAATTGCTGTGAATATGGAATATACCAACGCTGATCATGTGTTAAATGATGGTGATGAATTAGGTTTTTTCCCTCCAGTTACAGGTGGTTAATCATGAAAGTTGTGATTCAGGAAGCTGCGTTTGATCCTTGGAAAGAAGTTTCTACATACCAGGATGAAAATATTGGTGCAGGTAAACATGGTGCTTCGGTAACTTTTGTTGGTAGTATGCGTGACTTTAATGATGGTGTTGAAGGTCTGTCGCAAATGTATTTGGATCATTATCCAGGTATGACAGAGAAGCATATTGAAAAAGTGATTCAGGATGCGCTCGATAAATGGGATATTATTGATGCTATGGTGGTGCATCGTGTTGGCTTGATCAATCCTAATGATGCTATCGTTTTGGTTGTTGTTTGGTCTGAGCATCGCGCGATGGGTTTTGATGCTTGCCGTTTTATTATTAACGATTTAAAACACCGTGCGCCATTTTGGAAAAAAGAAGCGAATGAAGATGGTGATCGTTGGGTAGAAGGGAATACCGTCGATGAAACAGCTGATATTCATTCAGCAGAAGTGGCAGCAACAAAAAAGACTGGTTAAATTAAATTATAAAGAAATAAAAAAAGGCGCGGAAGCGCCTTTTTTTATTTCTTGATCCAGACAAGAATTCGATTATTCGCCGGCATTTCATGATCGTCCTTTAATAACAACCCATGTCTTTCGGCAAGCAAGACTAAGTCTTCAAAATTTCTTATGGCGCTGTTTGGGTCTCTGTTTTTTAGCCAGGTATCAAAATTTTCGTTACTCTCACTCGTGTAGTTATTCCCGTAATTAAATGGGCCATATAAACAGAATGGTGAATTGGTCTTGAGAATTTTTCCTATACCATCGAACATGACTTCAACTTCGGGCCAGCTCATAATGTGTACAGTATTGGCACTAAAAATTCCGCTATAAGCGATGTTTGGCCATTGTGCGGAGACATTTAAGTTAATTGGTTCAAGAATATTGTTACAGGGGCTATCGTTTATCCATTGCCGAATACCCAAAAGGTTTTCCGCTTGTTCGCTAGTTTGCCAAGTTAAATGAGGTAAATGTTCAGCGAAGAAAACCGCATGTTGACCGGTGCCGCTGCCAATTTCAAGTATTAACTCACTATCTTGAAATTCATGTTCGATAATTCCCAGAATAGCGTGTTTGTTCTGCTCACAAGAATCTGCAAAGGGTTTTTGCGTCTTAATAATAGTAATCCGATAATGAAATATCGTAATGTATAGCATAAATTAGAGGTAACTGCATTCTGCTTGTGTTATGTCTTGCGACTCAAATACTTAATTTTGGCTGTTGGAAAATGAGTATTCAGTAGCACCTAATTCTGTTTTATCGTAAAGCGGGTAGGACTCTGAAACCTTTAAAATTAATCTAAACTATATACAAAAATCTACATTTTTGCGCTAAAGGAATTTGTTCTAATTTCGATAATATTATAGCCATTTAACGATAAATGTTAAAAGTAAATTGATTAAGTATCACTTTGGTTAATTGGAGACGGATTTAATGTCAATCATTGAAGTACCCATCGATAAAGTTGTACCGGGAATGTATCTAGTCGGAATAGATATTTCTTGGATTGGTAGCTCTTTTTTAAAGCATCGGTTTTTGATTAATTTACAACTTGATATAGACACTTTGAAAAAAGATGGCGTAAACATTGTTGATGTTAGTACCGAAAAAAGTACAATCCCATGTGAAGGTTTGGGCTTTAAGGTTAAAAAAACAACTTCGAAAACAGCTTCAGAAGTGCCAGCCAAAAAAACTGTACAACCTGTGCAGTTTTCAAAAGAAATTGCGGCGGCAAAAACTCTGCGCAAAGAAACAGTCGATAATTTAAAAAAAATATTCATATCTTCAAAAGAAGGTAAACCGGTAAGACAAGAAGACATTAGTTCAATTGTCAATGAAAGCCATGATTCTATATTGAGAAATACACATGCTTTACTTTCATTGTTCCACAGTGAAGGACAGCAAAGTGATTTAGAGAATCATAGCTTTAATGTCATGTCGCTTGCTATTATGTTGGGTGAACGTGTGGATCTTAGCGATGAGGAAATATCCCATCTTGGTTCTGCCGCATTACTCATGGATATTGGTTGGAGTGAATTGCCCAGTGATCTTTTTAAAAATGGCTCTCCCTATACTGATGAAGAATTTGAAATAGTTAAAACTCATGTTGATCTCGGTGTAGATATATTGGAAGACGGTAATATACCGCCTGAAGTGGTTAGTCTAGTGGCCAAACATCATGAACGAACGGATGGGAATGGTTATTTTTTTTATGAAGAAAGTGACATCCCGCTTATGTGTAGAATTTTAAGTATGGCTGATCATTACAATAGTCGTATTCGGGGTTATTATGATTCACCAGCTATGATACCCTCTACAGTTTTGAAAGATATTTACACCAAAGCGAAAAAAGGTTCTCACGATGTGGCGCTTACAGAATTATTAGTTCAGTTAGTGGGTATCTTTCCAGTTTCTAGTGCAATTCAATTAAACACAGGCGAGAAAGGTTTGGTCTCTAAAGTAAACTGGCGCGATGCAATGAACCCAACAATTACACTTTTTTACGATAAGTTTGGTAAAAAATTACCTAGACCAAGAAATATAGATCTTAGCCGGCAAGATAAATCATCATTGAATGTGCGAAAAATAAAAACGTTATTAAATGTTAACGATCGTGGTGTTGATCCAGCCAATGTATTGCATTTCAATATTTAAAAATCTCTATATTTTAACTTAACTAACAATAGCAATAAAATTAGCGCAAATGTGAATTCATAGTGTTTTATGCTATATACCATCGGGGTGAGTATGATGCGAGTCATTTGGCGTAACGAATCATGTTTCGCAAGAAAATTTGCTAAAGGTGGGGAAAATTCGTAGTAATAGGTAACAAGTGATTTTCCCCAATCATATTGCAATAAAACATCATCACGAAATTGTCTCAATATTTTTACTTCAGGCGCTAAAAAAGACCCGTAGGCAGCAGTTGCGATAAAACATTTGGAATTACTTTTTTCTGTGCTAGTGGCATTAAGTCCGGTACCCCATATGGGAATTGATAACTCTGGAACCCCAAGTGCATTAGATTTTATTTTGACTATTGCTTGTAATTCTGTGGCAAGTTCAGGCGCAAAATTTATAACAAGTGAGCAATTAGTGCCAGCTTCAAGCTCTCGTTCTGAACAAAGATCTCGGCCAATTGAAAAGTGCTTATTTAGTGGTTGGTCATTTGCATCAGTAATTTGTATTAGTTCAATAGATAAATCGGATTTACCGGTATTTAGAATCCGCAGAGTTTGATCGTAATTTTCTGAATTAACAAATAAACTGTTATAAGGGATTTCTAAATGGCTAACGCTGATATCGGGGAATTCGATAGGTCCACGTACTGGCCAAGTATAGGCGATTTCAGTTTTTTCAGTTGCCGGAAATATTTTTCCAGATTGTAGTGAAACTGCCCAAGCGCTAGTTTGTGGTGTATTGTTGGCAGAAGTGGAAGTCCAGAAGAGCTTATCTGCAGTTACGCTAAAAGGATGATTAGAATCAATTGCTGGATCACTTTCACCGTAGTTAATTAAGCTGCGTAATTCGTTTATATTAGGAAAACGCCATGTCTCAGCTTTATCTTCAATAATTGTTGGTGTGTAATTGGGGCAATTAATGAAAAAAGGTGTTGAGCTAATTCCTTGATGAATACTATTGCTTGCACTAATCCAGTTGTTTCCGTTTGGATTGGCACAATTGGCATCTTGTAACCACATTAATCCCGTAAGTTTATCTATTGCCGTACCTAATTCTGTTGTCACAAAACGCGGGTTAGGCGGGGTTATTCCTTTCTGGAAATCACCATCATCATTGTCTAAATAACTTGTAGATTGGCCGCTTGCAAAATAATTGGGTTCTGTCGATGAACGAACAGCTGAAAAAATAAAATTGAGATCTGTAAGAGATATTTTTTCGCTAACGGATATTTCACCAGTTCTTAAATTAACCGTCCAAGCTTGATCGGGATTTGCAGCAACACTTGTTGAAGTCCAGACTGAATTAGCAACGATACCGATCTCTGAAAATGCACCAGATTGATCATCAGGGATAAATAGCCATTCGCTGATATCGGTATTGTTTGTTAAACCTGCTCGAAATAAGCTTGTCAATTCATTAATATTCGGTGCTCGCCAGTCTTCATACCGTGCCGTATATTCTTTACAGGGGGTTGCAAGTGAATGGTCATTGAGAGCAATAGAGAAAGCAATTGATTCTTGCCATATAGATGTTGCTGCACCAGAAATAAAATTATTAGCACAAAATGAATCCTTGACCCACATTAGTCCTGTAAGATTATCTGTGAGTGTTCCATCACGATTATCAGTAAAGCGAGGTGATGGCCAAGCAACTCCAAGTTTTAATTCGCCATCGTCGGCTTTGGTTTCAGAGTTTGTTTGCCCTGTCTGTGCAAGATCACTAACAGCGAATGCGTATTGTGGAAATGAAAGGAGATAGATAACGAATAGTGTAAAAATTATTTTTTGCATTGCTGGAATGTGTTATTGATCTATGACGACAGCTTTTGTCGCTTTTCTTGTTGCTTCAAGCGCTTGGCTTTCTCGCCAATCACGATCTTGTTTTATATCCCAATCGTAATAATTTACAGAAAAAACACGTTTGTCTTTTTTATGATAATTCAGTGTTACAACAGAATTTTGATCTTCCCATTTTAATTTTGAAACATCGTTAAATGTGCCGAGTTTAATTCCTGGCCCACCAAATTCATTTTCGAAATCTTCATTGAGGCTAAATAAATCTTTATCGACAGTGCTGACAGAAATTAGATAAAGCCTGCCTTCATAAAAAAAGACATCAGCACCATCTCCATCGGCTTCTAAATTATATAATTGCCCACGACTCAATGTTGTAAACGTTTCATTTTTGATGCAAATTGCACAATTCTCTGGTGTTATCCCGGTTAAGCGGGTGAAATCTTTCTCGCTCATCCCTATTTCTAACGTGCCGAAGCTGCGTGGTAGCTCTACATACCCACCTGCGAATGTTATAAAAGGAGTACACAATAATACGACACATGAAATAACCATTTGAAAGCATGATTTATTTAGCATGATTTATCCCTCACGAATATTTTCATTGTTAGTGTTATTATTATGAGAATTGATCATTAATTATTCGCTTACAGCCTTAAACTTGGCTTAATAAAGCATTTTCGTGCTCATTAATAATGCAGAATTATCAATCTGTTAGAAGGGAGTGTTTTATGGAAATTGCTAGGAGAGTAATATTAATCCGTCACGCGGTTTTAACTGCGTGACGAATTGATGTTGGTTTTTGAGTTATTCTTTAAGCCATTGGGCAACGTTTTTAGCGTAATAGGTTAAAATACCATTCGCACCTGCGCGCTTCATAGAAAGCAAAGACTCTAAAACCACAGCTTTCTCATCTAACCAGCCATTTTGGCTAGCGGCTTTTAACATGGCATATTCTCCACTGACTTGATAAACATAAGTCGGTACGCCGAAAGATTCTTTTATGCGTCTAACAATATCTAAATAAGGCATACCCGGTTTTATCATAACCATGTCTGCACCTTCAGCCAGATCTAATGCAACCTCGTGTAAAGCTTCATCACTATTTGCGGGATCCATTTGATAAGTGTATTTATTGCCTGCGCCTAGGTTGGCTGATGATCCAACGGCATCGCGAAACGGACCATAAAAACTGGAAGCATACTTAGCGGAATAAGCAAGAATTCGAGTGTGACGATGATCTTCATCTTCTAACATTTCACGAATAGCGCCTATTCGACCATCCATCATATCCGAAGGGGCTACAACGTCGGCACCCGCCTCAGCATGGGAAATGGCTTGTTTAATGAGAACTTCGACAGTTTCATCGTTCATAACGTAGCCATTGTCATCGATCAAGCCATCTTGGCCATGCGTAGTGAATGGATCGAGTGCTACATCAGTAATAACACCAAGTTCGGGTACATTCGCTTTAATTGCGCGAACTGCACGTTGTGCTAAACCGTCAGTATTATATGCTTCACGTGCATCTAGTGATTTAACCTCAGTTGGCGTAACAGGAAATAAAGCAATTGCCGGTATACCTAATTTTGCAATGGCTTCAGCTTCTTTTACTAATTCATCTATACTGACACGTTCGACACCTGGCATGGAAGGAACTGCTTCACGTTGCTTATTGCCTTCCAATACAAACATGGGATAAATCAAATCGTCTGCCGTTAATTTATTTTCACACATTAGGCGACGACTAAAATCATCTCTGCGCATACGGCGCATGCGGGTCATAGGAAATGCGCCAAATGACTCGGATTCTGAGGTCATTTATTTATTCTCCAATAAATCATCAAGAAGACCGCAAATAGCTGAGTGAATATCTTCAATATTCTGCGTACCATCAAATGTATGTATCTTGTTTTGGTTTTTATAATAGCTAATTAACGGTGTTGTTTTTTCATCATACACAGCCAAGCGATTTCGAATCGTCTCTTCTTTATCATCATCCCGGTGAACAAGTTTGCCGCCACATTGATTGCAATGGCCCTTTTCTTTGGGAGGCGAACTAATTAGATTGTACATTTGGCCACAAAGTTCACATGTAACACGTTCGGTTAATCGCTCAACTAATTTTTCATTATCAATATCGATAAAAATGGCTGCATCTATGCTGCTACCTAATTTTTCGAGCAAAGTATTTAATGCTTCTCCCTGGGCTAGGTTGCGTGGAAATCCATCTAAAATGAATCCCTTGTCTGTGTCATTTTCTTGCAGTCGCTCATTAATCATACCCAGTACAATATCATCAGAGACAAATTGTCCTGAATCGATAATAACTTTGGCTTTCTTGCCTAATTCTGTACCCTCAGCAACAGCGGCTCTTAATAAGTCGCCGGTAGAGATTTGAGGAATGTTGTACTTACCCACTAGCATTTTTGCCTGGGTGCCTTTACCGGAGCCGGGGGCACCAAGTAAAATTAGTCTCATTTATATCGTACTCCAGTTACGCATTATTATTTTAAACTGCGATTCCGGGTATTGTTTGCCCGGAATTTATAAAATGCTTAGTGGCAATTAAAAATGTGGTTTGTCTGGTGTTGCATTAAAGCGTTCAATAGAAGATGTAATTTCTTCTTTAGCTTCATCAATACCAACCCAACCTTCAATTTTTACCCATTTATTGGCTTCAAGATCTTTGTAATGCTCAAAGAAATGTGCGATTTGACTCAGTAATAACGGGGGCAAATCATCTAAAGAATTAACACCTCGATGGGACACAGAGAGTTTATCGATAGGCACAGCTAATATTTTTGCATCGCCACCGGATTCGTCAGTCATTTTTAACATGCCGACGGGACGGCATTGAATCACTGATCCGCTCATTAACGGATGCGGTGTAACAACTAAAACATCTGCTGGATCACCATCTTCAGATAAAGTGTGGGGAATGTAACCATAGTTACAAGGATAATACATCGCTGTGTTCATAAAACGATCAACAAACATGGCGCCAGTATCTTTATCTACTTCATACTTAACAGGATCAGCATGAGACGGTATTTCAATAATAACGTTAATTTCATTTGGTACATCATTGCCGGATCCAACTCTATCGAGGTTCATACTATTAATTACTCCACAGGGAAATAGGTTTTATATCGGGCTCTGTGTCAGTTTTCCGAAGAGCCGTCGTTTGTTTAATTAGGTCTGTAAACATAAAAGGAGGCGAATCATAGCATTTCTTGGAGAAATGTTAAGCTTAAAGCGGTTAAAATGTAGTCGTTTAACACAAAATTGAATGAGATTATAAAAAAAATCAATATATCAATAAATTAAATACCCAAGAAGGTAATTTACATAATAGTATAGCTTATCTAATACAAAGTGTTGCTTTGTGATATGGTTAAGTAGCTTCATATAAAAAAAACAATTGGTGAGTTTTAGTTCTAGAAATCACCGGTTGAAAGCTGTTTCAAAGAGGAGTTAGATAGTTCAATAGCGTGTTGCATTGGGGTGTTTTTCCTAGGGGGATTTTTATTCTCGAACAGTCTCCTTAAGTCATTTTGGCTTACCTATGTTAAAAAATTCCAATGCTCCGTTGTTTAATTAGAAAAATGCAATAATCAACGAGGAGGATTGAAAATAATGGACGCAATTTTACCGATTTTTCTAGGTTTAGTCGGTTTATACATCGCAAAGCGCTTATACGAGATGGTAGTTGTATATCCTGCCGGGGAGGGTAAGGTCGTCGAAATTGGCGATCAGATTCATCTGGGTGCGATGGTATTTATCAAACGTGAGTACACCATGTTAGGGATTTTTGCTGGTGTCTTACTGGTTCTGCTCGCTATATTTTTGGGTGTGGGTAGTGCGTTTGCCTTCCTAGTTGGCGCAGCTTGCTCTGCTGGTGCTGGTTATGTAGGTATGTTCACAGCTACTCAAGCCAATGTTAGAACGACCACGGCAGCTCATAATGAAGGAGCAGCAAGCGCCTTAACGGTTGCCTTTTTCGGTGGCTCTATCATGGGTATGACCATCGCTTCCGTTGGTATTTTAGGCTTAGGTATTTTGTATCTTTTTTTTGGTGGCGATCCTGAAACGGCTCATGTCATTCACGGTTTTGGTATGGGCGCATCGACAGTTGCATTATTTTCTCGTGTTGGCGGCGGCATTTTTACTAAAAGCGCAGATGTTGGTGCAGATTTAGTTGGTAAAGTTGAAGCGGGTATCCCTGAAGATGATCCACGTAATCCTGGGGTTATTGCTGATAATGTCGGTGACAATGTAGGTGATGTTGCAGGCATGGGATCCGATATATTTGAATCTTATTGTGGTTCGATAATCGCGACCATCGCTATGGCCTCAACTATGAGCGCTCATGTATTGGCCGATTTAGGCGATCAAGGATCGTTGATGTTTTTGCCTTTAGCACTGGCATCTGTTGGTTTGCTATGTTCAGTTGGCGGCATTGCTCTGGTTAAAAAGTTCTCATCTTCCGCGCCGGAAAAAGCCTTGAGAACCGGAACGATGGGTGCTGCAGGTGCTTTTATACTGGCTTCATTATTGGTTATTTTAATCGCAGATGTGAGCACAATGATTTGGTGGGCTGTTGTTGCAGGTGCTGTTGGTGGAATAATAATCGGATTGGTCACTGAATACTACACTGCCTCTACTCCGGTAAAGCACATCGCTAAGTCAGGAGAGACTGGGCCGGCAACTGTTATGATTACAGGTTTGTCTGTGGGTATGCAGTCGGTTGTTGTTCCATTGCTAACTATTGCTGCCATTATTCTTATTTCTACGAATCTTGTCGGTTTATACGGGGTTGGAATCGCTGCAGTTGGCATGTTGGCAACCGTGGGTATAACGATGGCGATTGATGCTTATGGTCCTGTTGCCGATAATGCAGGCGGTATTGCGGAAATGGCTGGTTTAGGTGAAGAGACTCGTAAGATTACAGATTCCCTTGATGAATTAGGTAACACCACAGCAGCAATCGGTAAAGGTTTTGCGATTGGCGCGGCAGCGTTAGCAGCTTTAGCCATCATTGCAGCATTTGTAGAAGTGGTTTCTGCAAATATTCCTAATTTTGACCTGTCTCTGAATAATCCAAACGTCCTTGCAGGTATGTTTATCGGCGGTATATTCCCCATGTTGGTGAGTTCATTGACAATGACCGCTGTGGGTGATGCTGCGTTCGATATGATTAAGGAAATTCGGCGTCAATTTAAGGAAATTCCAGGATTATTGGAAGGCACAGCAAAACCTGATACCGCTCGATGTGTCGATATTGCAACAACAGCAGCCTTGAAAAAAATGGTATTGCCTGGTGTTATTGCGGTTGCCGCGCCACCACTAATTGGTTTTACGCTAGGAGCAGAGGCACTTGGCGGCATGTTAGGTGGTGCTTTAGTTTCAGGTGTTTTAATGGCTTTAATGATGGCAAACGCTGGTGGAGCCTGGGATAACGCTAAGAAATATGTTGAAAAAGGTAATCTTGGTGGTAAAGGTTCCGATGTTCATACGGCCTGTGTTGTTGGCGATACTGTTGGTGATCCGTTTAAAGACACTTCAGGTCCATCTATGAACATTTTGATTAATGTTTTAGCAATTGTTAGTTTGGTTATCGCGCCTTTATTGCAATAATGAGCAATGCCATAAAAATGTAATATTCAATAATTAATATTTAAAAGACCGATTTAACTTGTGTTGAATCGGTCTTTTTTTTCATTTTTTTAAATTCAGTACAATTTGGGGGTATAATGCGGCCCCGATTTTGGATGGGTAATCTTTTGATCTGCTAAATATTAATGTTGGTTTAGTCGATAGCACTTTTTCTCTGAAATTATATTTGTATATAAGGTAAGCAATGACAGTAGAGCATAAACATGGCCATATTCATTACCATGACCATGAGCATGAACATAGCCACAATCACCCGCACCAACATGGTGATGAGATTCATTCTCATGAACACACACATAGCCACAGCCATGAACACCCTCACGCGCATAGCCATTTACATGAGCATGCCAGCGAGGAAGAAAAGGCGGAACATCATCATGAGCATACTCATGAGGAATTAGGTGAGCATTTACATGATCATGAAAATCATGAAGATGAATCACATGATCACGATCACTAATGGAGCCGTTTTGGAAAACTAAATCGCTTGAAGAAATGAGCAAACAAGAATGGGAGTCTTTATGTGACGGTTGTGGCCAGTGTTGTTTGCAAAAGCTTGAAGACATGGATACGCGAGAAGTGTTTGTCACGCAGATAGCTTGTGGTTTACTTGACCTGGAAACTTGCCAATGTACTGCTTACGGTGAGCGTAGTAAATTAGTTCCTACCTGTGTAACCATGACCCCAAATGATGCAAGAAATATAAAATGGATGCCCAGTACTTGTGCATATCGATTGCTTGCGGAAAATCGTCCGCTACCCGAATGGCATCCATTGGTTTCCGGTAGCAATACTTCCGTAATTGAGTCAGATATTTCTATTAAAGACAAAGCTATTTCTGAAAACGATGTTGCTGAGAGTGATTGGCCAGAATATATCGTTGAGCGGCTTCCTTAAAAAGTTCCAGCAGAGATATTAAATTTGCACTGATAACATCACTACATTTTATTATTCGTTTATAATATAGGGTATACCCCCTCTCTAGGTATAAAGGTAAAATTTTATGGCAGAACCAAAATATGAATCTGTTCACGCAAAAAAATTAATTAAAAGTGAACCGATTTCTTCATTAACAGATTTACCCACATTAGGTATGGATGTCGATGCTATTCGGGAAGATTATCGTAAACACTATAGTTACACCTTAGGACGAGATAAGTACGGCCGCTCTTTATATTATGCGTATACAGCATTGGCGCTTACTTTGCGTGATCGAGTGGTTGAGCGTTGGAAAAATACACGCTATGGTTATCGTGATAATCATTGTAAACGTACCTATTATTTGTCATTAGAATTTCTGATGGGTCGAACTCTAGGAAATGCAATGCTAAATTTGGGTGTTGATAATGAAGCGACCCAAGCATTACAAGAACTTGGTATCTCACTGGAAGAGGTAGCTGAAGCAGAGCACGATGCAGGATTAGGTAATGGCGGTTTAGGTCGTCTTGCTGCTTGTTTTCTCGATAGTTGTGCGACTTTACAACTACCAGTAATGGGTTATGGTATTCGATATGAATACGGCATGTTCCGTCAACGTATAGAAAATGGTGAGCAAATCGAAGAGCCAGATCATTGGCTGCGCGATGGAAATCCGTGGGAAATGGAACGACCTGAATTTACTCAACGAATTTGTTTTGGGGGTAATACAGAAGTCTATTATTCAGAAGATGGTCAAATGCGTAGTCGTTTAGTGAATGCTCAGCATGTACTAGCTGTACCCTACGATGTTCCGATTCCTGGATACAAAAATGAAACAGTAAATACCCTGCGCTTGTGGTCAGCAAGTGCAACAGATGAATTTGATCTTGGGGAGTTTAATGCAGGTAGTTATACGGAATCTGTAGCTTCTAAAAATGAAGCTGAAAATATTACCATGGTGCTTTATCCAAATGATAGTAGCGAAAATGGTAAAGAACTCCGTTTGAAACAGCAGTACTTTCTCGCCTCTGCTAGCTTACAAGATGTATTACG
>Ga0316207_10001370_pt1 | contig 30495 bp, 23 predicted proteins | sample 6weekpyrite_MG_FD_204943 | JGI IMG/M metagenome (GOLD analysis project Ga0316207, IMG submission 204943) | Microbial mat bacterial communities from mineral coupon in-situ incubated in ocean water Damariscotta River, Maine, United States -... | ecosystem: Environmental > Aquatic > Marine >...
TCTTCAATCGGATCAAACGGTTCCGCCGGATCGCCTTGCGATGTGAAAAAACAGTCTCATCCTTCCGCGCCTTTGTTTCCTTAGCCTGTGCTATGATCTGGCTCGCCTAAATGAAGACGCCACCTAGGCCTGACTACGGAGTCCAGCTCAGAAAATTCGAGATCAGCCGCAGCCCGGCGCGCTGGCTTTTTTCCGGGTGAAACTGCGTGCCGACGATGTTGTCGCGTCCGACGATGGCGGTAATGTCGCCGCCATAGTCGCAATGCGCCAGCCGTTCCGCCGGGTTGGCGGCCTGAAAATGGTAGGAATGCACGAAATAGACGTGATCGCCGGTGTTTAACCCGTCCAGCACCGGGTGCGGTCGGTCGACCACCAGTTCGTTCCAGCCCATATGCGGCACTTTCAGCGCCGGCTCGGAGGGCTTGATTCGCACCACATCGCCCGTGATCCAGTCAAAGCCCGCGACCTCGTGGTATTCATGCCCGCGGCTGGCCAGCATCTGCATCCCGACACAGATGCCCAGGAACGGCACGCCCCGGTCGATCACCGCCTCGCGCATCGCCTCGAATACTCCGTCCACTGCAAATAGCGCATCACGGCAGGCCGGAAATGCCCCGTCGCCCGGCAACACGATCCGGTCCGCGCGGACGACATCTTCGGGCCTGGCGCTGACGATCACCTCACCGGCATCACCCTCGCGCGCCATGCGTTGAAACGCTTTCTCTGCCGAGTGCAGATTGCCGGATTCATAGTCGATCAATACGGTCAGCATGGGGCGTCCATTCTTGCCGCGCAGCCTGTTCGCAAATCCGGTTTCCACTCCGGGCCCGATCCGGGGCCGATGGTTTCGGGATGCACTTACAGCGCCCCCTTGGTGGAGGGGATCGCATCCGCCTTGCGCGGATCGGTCTCGACCGCTTCGCGCAACGCCCGCGCCACCGCCTTGAAGGCCGCCTCGGCGATGTGGTGGCTGTTGATGCCGTGCAGCGCGTCCACATGCAGCGTGATGCCGCCATGGGTGGCGAAGGCCTGAAAGAATTCGCGCACCAGTTCGGTGTCGAATATGCCGATCTTGGCGGTGGGCATGGCGACGTTCCAGATCAGATAGGGACGCGCGGACAGATCGAGCGCGGCGCGCACCTGCGCGTCATCCATCGGCAGCAGGCAGGCGCCATAGCGCCGGATGCCGCGCTTGTCGCCCAGCGCCTGTGTCAGCGCCTGACCCAGCGCGATGCCGGTATCCTCGACCGTGTGGTGATCGTCGATATGCAGATCGCCCGTGGCGCGCACCGTCATGTCGATCAGCGAATGGCGGGCCAGCTGGTCCAGCATATGATCGAAAAATCCGACTCCGGTCTGGTTGTCATAGGCGCCGCTGCCGTCCAGATCGATGGTGACGCTGATCTCGGTCTCGGCGGTCTTGCGGGTGATGCTGCTCTGGCGCATGGCGGGCTCCGTCTGGTTTGCGCGCCTTATAGGCGGGGTGCGGCGTCATTCCAAGCCGGGCCGGGCTATGGGCAATTGATTATTGGCGTAAGCGGCGCGTATGTGCCATTCCTGACCCGACGCCCCCTGCAAGGAAAGCCCGATGACCACCTGCGTATTCGTCCAGTTGCGCTGCCGCCCCGGCAAAACCTACGAGGTTGCGGATGCCATCATCCTGCGCGAAATCCATTCCGAACTGTATTCCACCAGCGGCGATTTCGACCTGCTGATGAAGCTGTATATCCCCAAGAACGAAGACGTCGGCAAATTCATCAACGACCACCTGCTGGATATTCCGGGCATCGAGCGCTCGCGGACCACGCTGACTTTCAAGGCATTCTGAACCGGCCCCAAACACATCGCGAGAAAGCGATTTCACCGGGAGACCATCGCCCGCTGAGAGATTGTCGCAACTATGCAGCCGCCTAAAACGCAAAATGGCCGCCAAGGCGACCATCCGTGCACTTGCCGATATCGCAAGTATTAATTGGAGCGGGCGATGAGAGTCGAACCCGCAAGAAAAATGGAGAATATTCCACTTTTTCAATAGCCAAATCAGACTCCGGATCCTAATGTGTGGCAATTAACGTAGCAAAAAACGTAGCACATGAGGCCCCTCGATGAACCAGCAAGCCCCGATTCAACCGACTCCCCAACCTGTCATGGCGGTCATGAACGCGACAGCTATTCGTTTCACCGGTACGCCTGACAGTGCCGCGGAGATTATCGAGTGGACAGCGGGCAGCAAGAACTCGGTGACGAACGAAGCCAGACTGACCCCGATCGGCACCGCGGCATGGCCGGCAATCGACTTGGGCACCGGAGCGTCGGAATGGATTGGTGTTGGTGAATGGGTGATCAACGATCGCACTGGTGGGTTCTGGGTCTGCTCCGATGAACATTTTCGCGCGGCATTCTCGATCGAACGGGCCAGCCCTAATGACCGACCCGCGCATCCGTCAGATCGCTTGGGCGATCCTACCGAAAGCCTGCTAACTACGCGACCGGTAAAGCATCCCGCGGGTGAACCTCGCTGGTTTTATCAGCTCAGCTCAACGCAGGAATTGTGTGGGCCGTTTGAAACCAAAGATTTTGCCCGAATTGCCGCCCAGCGAGAAAATCCGGGTCGGGATTTCACACTTGGACTCTGGCGTCGTGAGGAAATCGATTGCGATATTTTCCGGGCCGAGTACGTGGCCGATGCATTGGTGAGTTTGAACGAACACGCCATCTGGGATCAGGCGATGCCGGAATTCCCCTGTGGATTGGATGCGACAAGCCTCGAAACACGTCTCGCGCGGGTTCTCTATGATTGGCTCGACGAGCATGAAATGTGGGATCAGTTTCGTGGGCTTGAATATGCCGGTGACGAGGAGTGAGCGCTCTGTCGTCCTTTGATGGTACGCCCCTCATCATAGACAGTTTTGCCGGGGGCGGTGGTGCCTCGACCGGTATTGAAATGGCGCTGGGGCGCAGCCCGGACATCGCCGTCAACCACGACGCCGCTGCACTTGCGATGCACGAGGCGAACCACCCTGCGACCCTGCACCTGAATTCCAATGTCTGGTCGGTCAATCCGGCAGATGTCTGCAAGGGGCGCCGCGTGGCGCTGGCGTGGTTCTCGCCGGACTGCAAGCACCACTCTAAAGCCAAAGGCGGCAAGCCGGTCAAGCGCAACATCCGGGATCTGGCCTGGGTCGTGGTCTACTGGGCCAAGGTCGCACGTCCTGATGTGATCCTTCTTGAAAACGTTGAGGAATTTCAGGATTGGGGACCGCTGACCGCCGAGGCTAAACCCTGCACCAAGAGGCGTGGCCAGACTTTCAATTTCTGGGTTGAGAAGCTGAAACGGCTTGGCTACCGGGTCGAGTGGCAGCAGCTGCGCGCCTGCGACTACGGTGCGCCGACAATTCGTAAACGGCTGTTTCTGGTCGCGCGCTGCGATGGATTGCCCATCGTCTGGCCCGCGCCGACGCATGCCGCGCCGGACGATCTGGCTGTTGCCGCCGGGGCACTACAGTCGTGGCGCACCGCCGCCGACATCATCGACTGGTCGCTGGCCTGCCCATCAATCTTTGACACGTCCGATGAGATTATGGCCAAACACGGCCTGCGCGCTGTGCGCCCACTCGCCGAAGCCACGCTGAAACGAGTTGCGCGTGGCGTCATGCGCTACGTGGTGAACGACGCACGCCCCTTTCTGATCTCGGTCGCCCACGGCTATTCCGGCGGGCGACGCGAGTATTCCATCGACGAGCCGCTGGGTACGGTGTCCGCCGGAGGCACGCAGCACGCCGTAGTGGTACCGACTCTGATCCAGACCGGCTATGGCGAACGTCCCGGCCAGGCCCCGCGCGTTCCCGGTCTGCACAAGCCGCTGGGCACGCTGGTCGCGGGCGGCGGCAAGCACGCGCTGGTGGCGGCATTCCTCGCCCAGCACAACACTGGCGTGCTAGGCCGCAAGGCAAACGCGCCGCTCAGCACCGTGACCACCACGGGATCGCAGCAGACGGTCGTGGCCGCGCATCTGATGAACATGCACGGCGCAGGGCGCAGCGCGCGGCCCCTCGATGCGCCCCACCCATCGATCTGTGCCGGTGGTCAACATGGCGCACTGGTCGCCACCTTTCTGCAGAAATATTACGGCCAAGGTGTCGTCCAGCGTGTCGACGCGCCGCTGCACACGCTTTCGACCCGCGATACCTTCGGCCTGGTGACGGTCGAGATTGACGGCACCACCTACACGATCACCGACATCGGCATGCGAATGCTGACCCCGCGCGAACAGTTCCGCGCGCAGGGCTTCCCCGACAGCTATATCATCGATCGCGGCCCGGACGGAGCGCCACTGACCCGCGCCGAACAGACCCGAATGTGCGGCAACTCGGTCTGCCCCCCGCTGGCCGCTGCTTTGGTCCGTGCAAACTGCCCGGCGGCACTGGCGCAGACGGAGGTCGCTTGATGCCGGTGCAGTTCGCAAATCCAAAGGAGCGCGGGTTCCAGAACCTGCTGGCCAGGGACAAGGTGCGCCTGCGCAATCCGCAGACCCGCGACTTACTGCACCTGTCCGGTGCTGGCGTCACTACTGATGTCACATGGGCTTGGCTTGGCCATATGCACCAAGCGCGGACACTGCGCGAACGCGCTCTGATACGAGGCGAAGACTGGCCATTCATGCCCGTGCACCGCGACCTGCTGGATGGTGCAACAGAACAGCCGGATACAAATCAATTTGACGGAGGGATTTCAACATGATGGGACCACTTGCTCAGGGGAACACATTGCTGGCCTACGCGCTGGCAGAGATCCATTCCAGACCCGGTACATACGCCGAAAACAGCCTGGCATGGGCGCGCCGCGTGCGGGCCGATACCACCGCCCACCCCGATACCATCCTGCGATCCGCTTGCGAATTCATCCTGCAATACAGCGACGACCCCCGCGAAAAGGCCAGCGCCAACGACCTGCTGGTGGTGATCCGGGCCGACGTCGCATGACTTTCCTCCCTGTCCAGCCGTCGCATCGTAAGACCTGTATGCCTGACGCGGCTGGCGGTACTGGCCGGGTGCCCGTTCTGTCCTCCCTGGGCACCCGGCTTTTTTCATTCCCGACGCGGCTGGCACGCGGGCGCGTCTCCAGCCACCCAAAACCACCACTCACAACAAACGCGCCCGCAACTTTCCACTGCCCGCGCTGGCCAGGCTGCGCCTGCCCCGCCGGCATCCACTGAAGCATAGAAGGGACCAAAGGTATGCGCGGATGGAAGAAGGCCTTTGAGGGCGCAGTGCCCGACAATACCCGCGAAGTGATCATGGCAGACGCCTCAAGATCGGACACATTTTCCGCTCAGTACGTCGCGGAAAGCAAGACCTGGTACAAATCGAACACCAACGATCGGGTCGCATCCCCGCTTCTGTGGCGTGAATTCCCAGACCACCCCGCAATTCTCGAATGAGGACCGACATGGACATGCCTGTCAAAGCATTATCAGTCAGACAGCCGTGGGCATGGGCCATCATCTTCGCTGGCAAAGATATCGAGAACCGCAGCTGGCAGGCCGTCAATCATGGGCTGACCGTTCGGGGAAGGATCGCGATCCACGCGGCGAAGGGCATGACGAAGGGCGAATACGAAAGCGCCGAGTTTTTTATGTCGAAGATCGGCGTTGAGTGCCCGGATGCGATCGACCTTTGGCGCGGGGCGATCATCGGGACTGTCGATGTTGTCGATGTCGTGAGGGATCACCCATCGCCTTGGTTCTTTGGCCCGCGCGGCCTCGTTTTGCAAAACCCGAAGTCATTCACGCCGGCACCAGTGTCAGGTGCACTCGGGTACTTCGACTGGCAAAAGCGGCGCGTTGATGCGTTCCCAGAACCAGCCAAATGGATGCGGGATGCTGTGGGTATTCCAGAGGTAAAACCAGAGCCGCAAGGCTCATTAATTTGAGGAGAACCCAACAATGCCAAAGGACCCTGCCCGGTACAAAGACTATGATGTGATGCTGCCTCAAGGAGCGCGATCGCGTTATTCCAAGGCCATGCAGTCGCTGGAGGACGCCGAAGAGTGCTGGCCGACTGATGCGCTGGAAGGTTCCAAATCCGATCTGGTCAGGGGTATCCGGGCGCTGGAAGTGGCCACCGCAAATCTCAACGAATTGATCGCCTATCGCAAGATGATCGGTGTCGACTGAAAGGACTGCCATGCCATACCGCCCCGATATCCTGATCTACCATGACAACTGCGACGACGGCTTTGCGGCGGCCTGGGCCGTTCACAAGAAGTGGGGCGACGCGGTTCAATACATCCCATCGAACTACGGGCGCCCGATGCCTAAGTGGCAAGGCGATGCGAAAGAGGTCCTGATCGCTGATTTTTCGCTTCCCGAGGATTCATGCCAGACAATCGTCGAGCGGGGTTCCCGCATCCTCATGCTGGACCACCACAAGACCGCCAAGGACGCGCTGGCGCGGATGCCCCACACCGAGCGACCCACGTTCGAGAATGTCGGCCAGCGTTTCGACGTCACTGCCGGATCTTGGCATTCTGCTGTCCTCGTTGAGTTCGACATGAACCGCTCTGGCGCGCGGATGGCCTGGGACTTTGCCTTTCCCGGCGAAGAAACGCCCGAATTGATCCTTGCTGTCGAAGATCGCGACCTGTGGCGCTTCAGCCGGCCCGACACGAAACTGGTCAGCATGTACTTGAGATCATTGGACAGAGACTTCGACCAGTGGGATGCTGCGGCAGCGCTTTACAGCGACAACCCAGATCAATTCCTTGGTCAGGCTAATGCTATCAAGCGATTCTACGACCAGCGGATCAAGAGCATCTGTGAGAATGCCGGGCTTCAGCATTTCCATGGCCACGACAACGTAGCTATCACCTACGCTTGTCCCTATGACTTTGTGTCTGACGCCTGCCACACGCTGCTTGCGATGCACCCAGACGCCCCGTTCGCGGTGGCGGTGATCCAAAACCAAGACGGCATCACGTATTCACTGCGCAGCACCGATGACCGGCTGGACGTATCCGAGATTGCCAAAGCCAACGGCGGCGGCGGGCACCGAAACGCAGCCGGTTTTCGGATCGCTGCTTAGCTTTTACAGATAGGGCGGATCATGCGTTGGGCCTGCAAATATGACGACGACACGGGTGAGCATCGCATCTACGAAGATGGCGAATTGATAGCCTGCGTCGGCAACATGAATATGGATTTCAATCGGCAGGAAGAGATTGCCGAATTGATCCGATCAGCGCCGGAACGCAGACCTCTTGAAGTGAACCTCTGAATAGGACCGGCAGCAGAACATCACCGCCGCCGAACTACCGATGCAAGCAGTGGTGCGGCGCCGAGACCAAAAAGACCTAGGACGATTTTTGCTTCCCATTCATCCATCGGCGCGGGAAATTTGTTCACCACAACACCGGGGAAATATTCGGGGAATGTCGAGACCAGCCCAACCCGCAGAATATGGATTGCAAAGGTCATACCGATGATGAAAATCACGAGTCGGATCTCCAACCGGGCGGCCATTTCGCGCCGCAGCTTCATCACTTCCATATGAGCATCGCGCTCAATGGCGAGCATTCCGATGCGCTCTTCCATCTCGATCCGGCGCTCGGCATTGGCCTCTTTAGCGAGCGTGATGCGCGTCCGGGCAATCTCTTTCGTGATCGCGCCGATTGGATTGATCAGCTTCAAAAGCCAGAACATATCAGGTTGCCCACCCGTACCGCTTCGCGAGCTTGTACCAGATCTCGTTGAGGACGCCGCCTATGGCGCCAATTCCTATCGCAACGAGATTGATCAAATCTTCATCCGTGGCGATAGTTTCGGCGGAGAATGCGTCGACAGAGCCGGCTGCCACCAGCGCGCCAAAGCCGTAGCGTAGGATGATACGGGCATAGGGTGCAAATTTGTTCATTGGCCGTTTTTCCTTGTCATAAGGCGAAAGATCGCGTCGAAAATTGCCGCCAGCGCCGATTTCCGGGGCGTGGGAACTGGTTTCGCTTCTTCCGGGGCGTCTGGCTGCGATACGGGGCGCACATGATCCACAACGGGCGCTTTGGGCTCTGCTGTCTTGCCCGTTCCGTTGAGGGCATACAGCGATCGGAAAAGAGCCTTGCGCGTCATCGGCCCCAACACGCCATCGTCGGATATCCTGGCGCTGCGCTGAAACTCTTTGATGCTTGTCGGGTTCTTCGGATCGAAACCGAGAATGACCATGGCCGCGCGATCGAAGTACTCCAGTACCTCGCGATAGCCGTTCAGACCGCCATTGATCCGGCGCCGGACCATCTCGTGATTGCCGGTCTCAATGAACCGGGCGGGCACCCTCTCGGACCAGTACCAGAGCGCAGAGAGCGTGGCCCATTGCGGCTCGGCCAGTTTCTCCGGGTTCTTTTCGAAATCCGGGGCGTTGGGGAATCTTTCCCGCGCCCATTTGGTGACGGCGCGGTGATTGGCCCGCCCGGTTGTCTGGATCCAACCGTGGCCCCTGAACCGCTTGCCGTCGCCAGTTTGCGTGTTGCCCAGATCCTCGCGGCCTTCATAACCGCGCTGCGCTTTGGTCGGCCCCCAGAGTTCCTTGAGATACCGCCCGCCGCCCGCCTCGTGCATCACGTTTGCGAGGAACAGTGCGACACGGTGCGGCGCGTCCAGTCCGATCCGCGGAGCCCATTCAGCGATTGCCCGGACCAACTCTTGCCTGGCGCCCTGCGCCCTGCGGTTGCCGGCGACCTTGTTCAGTTGTTCGAGAGTGATCATTTCATCGCCTCCTGTTTTGGCGTTTGCGCCGCCCCGCTGACTCGCTGTTCAAGCGCCTCGATGGCGCTCAGCACCATGGCGATCACGATCAGGCGCACGCTGTAGGCGTGTCGGACGATGTATTTCCATTGCGGATGCAGGGTCATTGGCCACCTCTCAACGACTGCTCGATGCGCTGAATGTTCGCCTCGATCCGGCCCATGAACTGGCTGACCTGGTTCCAGCGCTCATCCTGCCGGGTGATGGCGATTTCATTGGCGCGGACCTTGTCGGACATCGTGGCCTGCAAGTTCACCATCCGCGCGATTTCGCTTTCCGCGGCAGCGATCCGTGCCTCCATCGCGACCCATCCGACTGTCAGTCCAACCAACAGACTGCCAATTGTTACGATATTGCCGAGGCTTATTTGCCGGGAAAAGATAGGGGTTTTAGGTAGGTTCATTATAACTTCCTCACGCTCCGCTGCCGGTCACGGCTTGCAGAGCAAGGTCTGATGTTCCGCCGGTGCTGTCGGTCAACGAAGTGATTTCTGCTTGCGGCGCAAGTTGTCTCGTATTCGTTCAATCGGTGTGAAATTTGCATGATGGACGCATCCGTTCTTCAAAGACTGAATTGGATGTGCATCCTGCACTGATGGTTCCAAATACCACATGTTGGGCGTGCGGTCTATTGCTTGGCAACATGGCGGAATCTGGAGTCTGCGCAAATCAGCAAACTGAACAATGTGCTTACCTCGCCAGAGACCTTTAGTCATAGAGCGAAGGCGCTGCTTCACTCCGGATCCGGGCATTCAGGTTCGGATTGATGATCACGCCGTATTCGTTGGCGGCGCTGGCTCGCTGGCGAGCCTGCAATGATCGTTTGATCGTGTCGGAGGTCACGGGGTATGTCGGATACTTGGCGTTGAACGCCTGGATCTTCTCGATGACGCCCGGCGTTAATTGCTTGCCATCGCGGATCAAGTCCGTGGCTTCTTTGAGAAGGTCGCGACGACTGTCGATGATCCGCTTTTCCTTGTTCTTCATCCTGGTGTTTTCTTCATAGCGCTCTGCAATTTGCGCAGGCGTGAATCCCAACGCCTGGATCAGAGCCTGACGCATCGAAACCTCGTCGACGATAGGGTCGCCTTTGTATGTCGTGACGCCCTCGTTCAGATATCGGCCGGCCCTCAAAATGTCGCGAATGAACTTGGGCGCCATCGTTTCGATGCCGCGCAATGTTTTGCCTTCGCGGATAGTCTGAATTCCTCGGATTTGGTTTTCGACGATCGAAGGAACGGCGCCGACAATCTCGGACAGCCAGTAGGAATAGACATCCCGGCCCTCAAGCTGTCGGTCGGACGAGCGGAACCACAGTTCCGGCATCCCGATGCGGTTGGAGAGGTTGGTGCCGGTGAGATGACCAGGTACGCCTTTCAGCAGCATACCGGCGATATCCGGCCCGAAAAGTTCGACTGTCGCCGTCTTGATTTCTTCCTCGATCTCATCGGAGCCACCTTCGGCAAACAATCCAAGAAACATCATCACCAGAGCGTAGCCCCACGTCCCGGTCACGCCTGCCTGGGCAGTCATCATCAGTGTGATGCCGATCAACTGCGCGCGTGCCTCACGGCGATCTGCGGTCGTTTTTCCCTTGAACGACTGGTGGGCATCCCGAAACAGGCGCCAGAGCATGTTGATCTGGAAATTGCGGAAAACGAGAAGAACCTTGGCCACGTCGTTCTGCATCAAGCGAGGCCGAGAAGTGTTCTGATAATCGAAATGCGTCTTCCACGTCAGATCCGCGCCCTTGTCGATAGCCGCGTCGTGGTCGAAACCGCGCGCGCGCGCCATTCGGTAGGCGGCAAGGAACGTGACCTCTCGGTTCAGTCGTTCCGCATGATGGAACAGGAACGAAATCCGGCCCATCCATCGCTGGCGAATGTCGGAGTACTCGACGCCAGTCTCCGCAACACCAGCCAAGTCATGCGACTGCGTGCGGTCTACAGTGCCCCGGCGATAGGCTTCTTCCATCGCGGATTTTTCGTCGCTGGTCAGCCGTTTCGAATTTCCGGCATGCCCCCGACCCCCAGCGAAATCACGCAGAGCACCGGTAAGTGCGCGAGACGCGCTACCGATACCGCCCTTCTTGAAACCCGCAGACAGGACCGGAACGCCGACCAGCGTGGTTTGCGTCAGGTTCACCATCGCGGCGGCAGGCGTGACACCCAAATAGTAAATGAAGGCCGCCGACGTGGCGCCCTGCGCCCATTTCGAGCCGGTCGGGTTCATCGCGAACTCGTGACGTTTCTCCATTTCGGTCACGACGAGGCCCGCTCGGTTTGGGTCGTCGCTTGTCGCGGCCTCTCGCCGGGAGTCTTCAAGGGCTTTCTGCATGTCCATTGCATAGGTGAGCCGGGCAATCTGGTGCGAGCCGTGAAACATCTGCCGACCGAACGCCCGGAACGCATCCTCGTCGTATCCGGCCCGACCTTTCCTGTGGATGCGGGATCGCCGCATTGAAAAGTCTGGCAGGGTTTCCAGCCAGCGTTGCCAGACCATGTCCATGATCTTTGGGTCGCCGATCTCGCTGCCGATCAGTTCTTCGATATCGGCCACGAAATTCGGGTCGACCTGGTCCTTGAAGCTCATCTGCTCATCGACGACACCAACCTGTACCTCGGCCTGCTGGTCTTTCCGCATTTCGGCGGCGAATTTTGCCTGCTCACGCTCGGTTTCGAACCGCGAGAACGATTGAACGACGCCGGTCGCCCGGTCGCGCACGGTGGCGAAATACTGGCCAAAGCGCATTAGCGGGAAATACGGCCCGGTGACTCTGTTGCTTTCAAACTGCGCACGAAGCGCGGACAGGCGCGCATTCTTGCTCCAACCATTGCGTTTTTTAGCATCGGCGAGGCGTGTGTCGGCCATTTCTTCGGCGTCGGTCTTCGCGTCGCCGGTCAGCCCGTCGTCTTTAATGTCCTGCATGTCGCGGGCATGCCGTGCCTTGGCGCGGTCCAGGCCGATCACCATGCTCTTGTCGACATTCGCCAGCACCGCGGCTTCAAAAGAGTCGGCCATTTCGGAATAGGCGTCGCGCACGGTGCCGAACATCTCCTGAAACGCTCGCGGCAGCGCATCGAATTCACGTTTCAGGCGGGCGTGGTCAGCCTGGGCTTTTTTGTCCTTCGCGGCCCGATCGACTGCTGCATCATGCGCAATAGTGCCAGGGCGAGACATCGCGATGATCTGTGCATCCTGCGGTGTAGCGCTGGGCTCGAACGGCTTGGACGGATCGACACCGGCCAACGTGGCGCGGTGCATCAGGTCCATCAGCTTCTTGTTGGCGTCTCCATTCTTGGACAGGATTTTGCGCCATGCCTGGGAAACCTCATCTGTCTTTCCGTGCCAGTCGGATCGCAGGGCATCCATGTTTTCCTTCAGAGTCAGATAGCGGCCCGCGGCGGGGATATTCTTCCCCATTTCGGCGAACAGGGCACGACCAGGCACCAGCCCGAGAAGGTTCATGTTGCCGGACATGGCGTCCGTCAGCGTCTGGGACACACGCTTGCGCTCGTCCGGGCCCGGCGTGTTCAGCGCGCTGGGTGGGCGAAATTCCTTGGCGCTCTCTGAACGGGTCGGACGAGCGCGCGGCTGACTGCGTCCCGCGATCTTTCCAGACGCAATTTGCTGCATGGTGCTCGCGGCGGACTGGAACCCTTGGCCGCGCAAGGCGTTTGCTAGCGCCTCAAGGAACGCCCGGATTTTAGCGAGGGCCGGGATAGACGGCTCGCCTCCTGCGTCGCGCCAGCTGCGGTACATCTCCGCGACAGCTTCCTCATTCAGGCCGGAGACAGGCAGATCGGGGTATCGCTCTTTCAGCCCCGCCATCATCGCCTTGTCTTTTTTCGCCTCATTAACGAGGCCGCGCCATTCGGCCTGGGTGAACAGACCGTATCGCTTGCCCCATAGGTCGACGTGCCGGAGGGCATGTACGATCTCATGTCGCAACACGCCGAGCGGACCCAGCGCGGAGTCCGCTCTGATATCGATTTCACCGAACCGGTAGACGCCTTGTGCGCGGCTGCCGGAAGTTTCGCTCAGAACCTCACGGACGACGGCAAGACGAACCTTGCCTTCGAGACCAGACGCCTTCAGTTCAGCGTTGAGGCCTTTTGTGACGCGCCGTAGGTCGGCATCGGTGAGCGGCGGCTCCGCTTCAACGGCATCCCATCCCGCCGGTGCGCGAGCCTCTTTGGCGCTTTCGCTGACAGCTTCGGGCGTTTTGGCCGTCGATGTTGCCTGAACGACCGGCGGCTCAAACGCCACGGGATCAAAGATCGGCGACCCGTCCTCGGTCAGGGCTAGAGAATAGTCGATCTCGCCCCTGTCGGTGACGATCAGGTAGGCGTCGGATGCCCAGCGATGTCCCTCCACCTCGGCATCCACCAGTTTCCCATCGACCTTGGTGTAGATCCGGGATTGAACCGGCGCACCGTTGCGCAGCCAAGCTGGCGGCGGCGCCGGGTTTTGCTCCATGTCCGTTTCAAGGTCCGAGAGTTGCTGCTTCTTACGTGCCAGCGCGCCCTGCTGAGCGAAGTCCTCTGTCGATGCCTGTTCGAGCCGGTCGGCGGATACCGTGTCGGCCTCGATTTTCGCGGCCGCGTCCTCAGATCGCTTGGGGATGCCGCGAATGGTTTGCTCGATCGAGCGGATTGACGGCTTACCAATCCTGTAAGATCGGGACCGGTCGATTTCGTATTGGATGCCGTCAAAGGCGCGCGTTGCGGTCAGCGAAAAACCTTGGATTTCGGCATTGAGACGCTTTGGTTGCCTAGCATCACGCTCCATCATCGCCGGTTCGGTACTCTCGATCAGCGCGTCCAGCGCATCGAGTGCATCCTTGCGATTGTCGTAGGAAATGCCGTCGATAGCCGCGGTGAACGTCTCAGCCTCGGCCAGAGATGTGGCGTGTGCCGCGTCGGCCTGCATCTTCTGCAGATCGACCGTCTGCTGGGCAGCATCCTTGCGCAGCCACTTCGCCCGCCGCTTGGCGTCCACCGTGCCCTGCACATGGATACGCTCGCGCCGTTCCAGTTTGTCGATGTCGGCGCGGATTTTGTTGACCAGAAGCAGACGCGGGTCGCCCGCCGCATCCGAAAGCGTCTGCGCCAGGTTGGATGCGTCTTCGCCGTCCTGTTCAGAAGTTGCCTCTCCATCGATCACGCGCACCTTGCCGTCGGCTTTCATGAAGGCGCGGATGAACTGGTCCTTGATGGTCAGTACCTGCCAGCGGCGCCCGTCCAGCTTTTCGGTGATGTACCGGTACTGTTTGACGGTGTTCCAGCGGTTGCCCTGCCGTTCGCCGCGCCCGTTGCGCTGGGTCAGGTCGCCGGGCATCCACGGCGCGTCCAGATGGTGCATTGCGCGCAGGTTCTCCTGCATGTTCACGCCGACGCCAAGGGTATTGGTCGATCCAATCACAAGCCGGATGTCGCCGCGGTTCATCTTGATGGCGATCTCCTTGCGCTTCGCCTTGTTCACGCCACCATCGACAATCGCGATTGTCTCACGGTCCATACCTCCCGCTACCAGTTTTTCGACGATGTCATAGGCGAGGTTCAGCCGTGGCGTGACTGTCGTGGTCTTGTTGCCATCCTTGTCGGTCTTAACCGAACGCGAAGCGTCACTGAAACCACGTTCCATAAAGACGACCTGAGTGGCCAAGGGATGCTCGTTAAAGTGGTTCAGGATGTTCGCGACAGCCCGGTTTGCCTTGGATGTCGGCTCATCAGTCGCGCGCGGGAAGGCCAGGCGCACGTCGAGGCTGGCGTTGGCCGCGTCGGTTTCAACCCGGATCGGGACTGCGTTGCTGCCCTCGATCATCATCTGACGGCGGTCTTTGCGGCTCGCCTTGCGGAACCTTGTGGCGCGTTCGACCAGGTCCTTCATCACCTGAGTCTGAGCCGGTCCCATTTCCGCGATGTCGTTGACAATCTGCATATAGGGTCGGCCCTGCGGATTGTCGGATCGCCCGTCACGCAATTCCGCCAGTTCGGCATCGTTGAGATCGTCGGCCATGGTCTTGCCGGTCTTGGTCTGACGCTTTTTGAACTCCGGCATGTCGTCGGCGAAAACGATATCCATGAACTCGCCCGCCATCCGGCGCAACTCGGCGACATTGACAAAGGCCGAGAGCCGGGTGACTGGTTCATACTGGCCATCTGCGGATAGTTCGACATCGTTGCCTGCGTCCGCGAAGGTGTTAAACCAAGCGTCCCATTCTTTCACGGAACTGCGATCCATCACGTCATCCATGACGTAGCGCATCTGGTGGAAGATCTCGGTCAGGGTGTTGGTGATCGGGGTTCCGGTGAACGAATGGATGCCTTTGCCGCCGCGAAGGCGCTTCACATAATCGGTCAGGAATTTCATCTGGATCGACCGGGCCGACGAGCTGGTATTCAGACCCTTCATCTGCATCCGGGTTGCGATCGGTGGTTTCTTGAATTCCTGTGTCTCGTCGATCAGCATCATGTCGATGCCCAGGTCTTCGAATTTCACAGCACCCTCACGCGACGAACGGATCGCCTGTTTCTGAATCCGGGTGATGATCTGGTTGCGCGCCTTGACCAGGTTCTTTGCGGTGACGCTGCGAACCTTCTTCATCTGGTCGTCATCGTCCATCGCATCGAGCGACAGAGGCACACCATCTTCTTCGGCAGCCAGGAGAGCCTCGGATTCCAGCGCTTCGATTTCCTCGCGAGCCAGATCCATCAGGGTTTCTTCGCTCAACGCGAACCGGTCTATCGTCGAATGCGGCACCACGACGACATCCCAATCGTCATTGGCGATGCGGCGCATAGTGGTGTCGATGTCTTTTGGCGCGAGATTATCGACGTATAGCACCTTGGCGCCGGGGTACATTTCCTGAATTTCGGCAGCGACTGAGCCGGAATTGGCGTTGTGGGCGAAAAGCATCGGCTTGCGCGCCAACCCGAGACGGCGGCTTTCCACGGCGATGCCGCCCATGGTGTAGGTCTTGCCGGTGCCGACTTCATGCGCGTAAAGGCCGCGACCATTGGCGATGCCGCGCCAGATCGCATCGACCTGGTGCTTGCGCAGATTGAACGGCTGTTCGCCGCGTTGCAGCGCCATGCCGGGGAACTCCAGAAACGGGCCGTCAAACTGAGGTATCGCGACCGCATTCATGGTCTCGTTGTAGGCCGCTTCCAGATCCACGCGGCGCTCGGCGTCCTTCCAGAGCCAGTCCGCATAGTTTTCGCGCAGCTTGGCGATCTTTTCGTTGACCTCGGCTGTGGACGTCTCGTCGATGTATTTGGCGCCTTTGCTGTCGCGCCGCTCGACCTTGAGTGTCTGGTTGTTCAGCGCGGCCTGAAACAAGGTGCTGAACGGCTTGGCGATGTGACCGTGTGCGGATTTGGCTTCTGGCTTTTCGTTGATCCGGGCGTTGTCGAACCTGACCTTCCATGTACCGGATGTGAACCGGACCTCGATGCTGTCGGTCTCGGCATTGCTCAGACCCAGCAATTCAGAGATATAGTTCCGGTAGACCTCGTCGCCTGCCCAGGTCGCGCCCAGTTTGGCCTCGATCTGGTAATAGGGCACGTCCTCTGGGATCACGGATTTGAGCGCAGCGGCACTCTCGGCAAGATCTTCGCCGCGCGCCATTGCGTCCTCGACCTCGCGCAGTTTGCGACGCACGTTTCCCGATTTGAACAGGTCGGCGACCTCGTAGCCGTCTCCCGGTGTTCGATGGATCGCGTTAGAAGCCAGCAACTCCGTTGCGACGTCATCGACAGGGCGTTTGGAGATCTCAGCGACGCGGTCAAGGTCCACGGTATGGGTTTCGTTGCGCGCCATCATGAAGGCGTCGCGCACCGATGGGTTTTCCAGTTTCCGAAGCGACCGGACAGTGGTCTCGGACATGATCCGGGCCGGGCTGCCGTCCGGGTTTTCCAGCGCTTCAAGCGTCGAGACAAACGGATCGCTCACCGATTTCTTGGCGAGAACCCGAATGCCGTCGCTTCCGACAATGCGGCCATGCGCTTTTCGGAACGCTTTGAACGCCGCGTTCAAGGCTTTGCGCTTTGCCTCCACATCGGCGGCACCATCGCGCTCGGCGTCGATCAGAACACCATAGAGCTTGCGCAAATCAACGAGGCGGCGCAGCTGGTCCTCGCGTGCGGCCGTTTTTTTGCGATCCGCGACTCTGTAGGGCGAGATCTCGTTCAGCGGCGCCATGACTTCGCCGCGGGACACAAAGAGCTTCCCCTCGGAGACCACCACGGCGCCATTGCGGTCGCCGGTGTTGTTGCTGACATAGGTTGGCTCTGCGGTACGGCTCACCGGTTGCATGACGCCTGCCGGCAGGCCTGGCGCAAGTGCTTTCAGGCGTTTGTCGAGATCGTTCGGGCGATCAACGATCATCGCGGCGCGCCCGTAGGTCGAGCCGGAGCCGAAATTCAGCGTTCCGAGTATATTGGACGGGTTGTCCGCGAAGTATTTGTTGACGCGAACATCCTGACCGGATGGCGTCGCGACATTTACCGTATCGATCCATGCCGCCTCGGTCTCGCTCAGCGCCATCAGGGGCTGCCGCGCAGGGCGTTTTTTCAGGATCAGGATATCGGTGACGACCTTTGTGCCGGCATACTCCATGAAGGCGCCGGACGGCAGCCGGTAGGCGGCGACAAGGGTGGCGTTTTCGGCTAGGTGGCTGCGGACGCTCTTGGCCTGCTTGTCCATGGTGCCCGCCGAGGTTACGCCGATCACAAGACCGCCGGGGCGCACCTGATCGAGTGCCTTGACGAAGAAATAGTCGTGCAGGCTGGGCGAGAGTTTGCCATAGCGCCGATCTGCCGGGCCATCCTTGGCAAAGGGCCAGTTGCCGATCACCAGATCATAAAAATCATCCGGAGTCTGGCTGGTCTCGTAGCCTTTGATGGAGATGTTCGCTTGCGGATACAGGACCTTTGCCATCCCGCCGGTCAGATCGTCCAGTTCGATGCCGGTCAGGTCGCTTTTCGTCTCAAGATCGCGCGGCAACATTCCGAAAAAGTTACCAATTCCCATGGCTGGCTCAAGAACCCGACCGCCCTGAAAGCCCAACTGTCGGGCCATATCCCACATCGCCTGAACCGTCGGCGGGTCGGTGTAGTGGGCGTTGATGATCGAGCGCTGGGCGCTCTCCCATTGCTCCTGTCCAAGATGCTCGCGCAGCCATGCGTCTTCTTTGACCCATGCCTCTTTCGGGCGCGGGTTTGCCCAATTGCCCTGGAACAGTTCCTGTCCATACGACCCCCACCCGGTATATCCGGCCATGGCATCGATCTCGGCGGACGTTGGCTCGCGACCTTCTGCGGTGATGTCCATGAAGGCTTCGAGTGCGGCTCGGTTGCGCGCGAAACGCACTTTGGGCGTGCCGCCGATCAAGGCTGCGGGGTCTTCAATGTGGAAGTTTGGCGGGCCTACTGCACGGCGCGGAGCGTTTGCGCGGCCCGCATCGCGGCGAGAAGATCGTTCATCGCCTTTCCGCTCGGCCTTTCCGGTTGGTCTTCCGGTTCCATCAGAAGCCAGTCCCGTTCCGCCATTTCGCGTGCGTCCGTCGGAGGCATCCCGTTCTTCACCATTTCCGACCGAGCGGTCTCCGCTTGGTGTATCAGAACGTGCGCCAGCGCCCGATCGCCGCGAAACTCCTTCAGCGCGGCCAACATCTTCGGTCTGTGCATCTTCCAATGCGCCAGAAGGTCTTTCTCCGCCTGGCTGCCCATCGGCCAATCCGTCTTGATCTGACGGCTCTGTCCGCGCGCCCAAGCTGCCAGTGACTGCATCTCGCTCATTGGATGATTGGCCTTCTTCTTGCCCGCCCATTTTATCATCTGGGGGCAAATTGTCCAGCGCGCCGCTCTTGACCAGCGTTCCAACCTCGCGCGCACCGTCCATGCCATCGACGGAAATATCGTTGTCTTCCATCATGTCGCGCGCGCCGTTGTACCAGGACCGGAGGTAGGGTTTCAGCTTTGCAGGGGTGGTGCCCAGATCCCCGGCTATTGCACGCGCCAGTTCGAGGAACCGGCGCGACCCGGCCTCAATGTGAAACACGGCCAATTCAGCGCCCATCGCCATGATTTCAGGATCAATCCCGGCATTGAGGGTTGTGCCGTTCAGCTTTTCCTTGAGCCGCGCGCGCAGTTTAGCAGCACGGTCAGCCGTAACCAGCGTGTTGGCGGCGCCGTATACCGCTTTAACGTCTTCGTTAAACTGACCTGGTTGCTTGACTGGCTCCGCAACCAGGTTGGAATTTCCGACCGCTTTGACAACCGGCTTGGTTTGATCGCCGCTGATCAGCCATTCCTTGAACTCGGCTACGGTCATTTTGGCGACGCCCTTGCGGCGCTCCGGGCCTTTGCCATCCGAGAAGCCGCCGTCATAGAGATCTTCGGCCTCGCGGCGCCCCTCGGCGCCAAGCACAATTTTGTGCTCATCAAACTTGCCGGTCTCGATGTCGTTCTGGTCGATTACAAACACCGCATCGCTATCGGTCGCATCGCCCATGTAAACATCGACGTGGTCGCCATCCGCGCCCTCGGTGCGTTTGATGTAGCCATAATGCGCAGGCATCTTGACGGACCATGTCTCGCCGTCGCTATCGGTGCCGCTTCGGGTCGAGCCTTTGGCGTTCTCGATGGTGATGTCGAGGCCATTCCAGGCGATGTGGCCCATCTTGTAATTGCCGGCCTCTTTCTGGGCATCGGTCGGGGTCGCATCCGCATCTTTGGCCGCAGCGGCGATTTCAGCCAAAGACGGCGCGATGTCTGGCACGGTGGAATGAACCGCCGCACCAGACACTTCTTTCAGACCGTCAGCAGGCGATGGCGGCGCAGTGCCAGCATCCACCGTGGGCGTGGGATCACCTCGAACGGCTTCATCGACGGCAGGCTCACGGCCAGCTTGTGCCGGTGTGTCGGCGGTTCCGCCTTGATCGGCCACAGTTCGCGGAACACCGTCCCCACGAACCGGATCACCGGCAAGCAGATTGCCAACACTGGGATTGCGAATAGGCCGATCAGGCCCGGCAAGATCATTCGCAGATACTTGCGCATTTGGGTCTCCTTGAGTTGGGACGGCTTTCCCCCCGTCCTGTGGGGATTCCAGAACCGGCGATACTGCGCCGCCATTCGGTGGACCGAGATCGTCGCCTTCGATCTCGTCAATGTATCGCTGGCGGTCCTTGCCCCGGATATCCACCGCAGGCGTGTTGGATCTGGTCGCGTAATAGGCTTCGAGGTATGGCTCAATCGCGCCATCCGCGCCGCCGATGCGCATCATATCAAGCGGTTTGCCGTCCAGGGCGTCGAGATGCCCCGCGACGTAATCGAAGGCTACTGGGCTGTCGCGGTGAACCCCAGCCATGTTCTTGTCCGGCTTCGCGGCGATGCGAGGCTTCATCAACTTCTTGAACGATGCGCTACGCCATGTGCCCTGGAACCGACCCCGGATTTCTTCCTGCCGATCTGATCGTGCCAATTTCTCCGCATCGGACAGGTCGGCCCATTTGGGTACTTCACCGCTGCTTTCCTCAGTGGCCACTGGCGCAATCGCCTTCCGAAGCGCGCTTACATCAAAATAGAAGGCGTCCAGCGCATTGTCCGGTGTGATGAACAGCTTTCCAGAGGACTTCTTGACCCGGTTCTTGCCGAACCATTGATCGAACGAATAGGTGTAGCCCTTCCGCATCCCGCCTGTCTTCTGCCCGTCGCGCACCAGGTCCAAGGCATACGCCTTAGCCTGTTCCTTTGTCATAGAACCGATGGCGCCGCCGGTCTGATTGACGAGGATCTTGGCGTTCGCGTTCGGTGTCGGGATATTCTGCGCAGGTTTTGCAGGTCGATCTGCAAATTCGCCGGACGACCGATTTGAGGTCTGCGGAGATCGCACGATCTGGCCGCGTGCCCAGCGCGCGATGTCGGTGCGGGACATATCACCGACATCAACTTCGCTTTTTACAACTTTTTCGTCGCCCGGCTCATAGATGCTGACCTTGGCACCGCGAACGGCGACCGGGTATCCCTCGATTTCGCCATCCCAGACGCTTTTGCCATTGTCAGCGATACCCAGAAACTGACCCCACTCGCGGCGGGCTTTCTCTTTCCCGGCCAGCTCAACCTCGCTCTGGTCACGCGCGCCGAACATGTCGGGCTGCACCCGGTCCTTTGGCGCGGGCATCGGTACGGCGCGCGCGCGCGGCGCCTGGCGTGCCGGCGGTGGGGTGTCTGGGCCACGCGGGTTTACCCGGCGGCTTTGTGCGGTGACTTCCTCAATCGCCGATGCCATCGCATCGACAGCTTCGTCGGACCAGACGTCACGCAATGCGGCCTCAGCTTCCAAAAGATCTTCTGATGCCCTATCAGCATTTTTCCGGGCTTGCTCTGCTGGTGTCATGCCTTTGGCGACGGGGAAGGCTGAAGGCTTCTGGCCTGCCGCGATCCGGCGGGCTTCTTCGTCCCATTCCAGCGATTCTTCGCGGAGGTCGACGGCGAAAGCGAGTGTTTCCTCAAGGGTTTCGACGACATCTTCCGGCGTTTTTGCATCGAAATCATTTCGGCCTTCGGCGAGACGCGCCGCCAGCCGTTCCGGGTCGGGCGAAGGCCATGTGTCGTTGAAATTCCACGGGCCTTGCGGTGTTACCGCAATGTCGTTGGTTTCGTTGGAACCTTCGGCGGCGCGCTGGAACGTCCCATCTATCACGCCGGATTCACGGCTTAACGTGGGACGTTCATTTTCTTCGGAAGTCTCTGGGGTGACGTCAGATTCCGGGTCAGCGCCATCCAGGCCAGCAGGCGCGACCGGCTGCGCGTTTTCGGCGAAATCCGCACTGATATCCTGTTCCGGCGCGATTGCCGGGGTGTCGCCGGTCGGTTTCGGCTTTGGCGCGGCAATAAAGCCTTCGCCTTCTGCGGTAATATCGAACTGTTCCGGATCGAGCGATTTGCGTTTCAAGGCGCGCTTCACGGCTGCCTCGGTCGAGAATGGGTCTCCATCCGCCTTGCGCACGATCTCCAGGCCTTTTTCGGCCAGAGCTTCTGTGATGTCTTCGGGCGCAATATCCTCGATCAAGGCATCATCGGTGACCGGATCCAACGTCGGATCGGCATCAGGATACGGAACCCCAGCAAGGCGCTCGTATTCAGCCGTCAGGCGGTCTTTCACCCGTTGCAGTGCAGGCGTCCATCCGGAGTCTGTCGCGTGCTGTTCAAGAACTCGCAGACGGCGCTCCAGTTCGTCAGGGGAGGCCTCTGCGTCGCTGGCCTCCGGCTGCGGCGGCTGGACGGCCAGCAATGCTTGTTCGGCCAGGGTTGGTGGTGCGCCCGGTTCCGGCGCGGAAATGTCCGTATCGGGCGCGGATTCCCGTTCTGCGGCGCCGATTGTCGTGTTGCCGTCCGCAAATTCCTCGCGCGGGATTTCGAGATTCTGCCCGGCTTCGTCCTTGACCCTGACGACTGTGCCGTCCTCGCCTTGAAATGCGCCGCGGATCTCGGTCGCGCCGGAGCGGATGACAACCGGATCACCTTCGAACAGTCCCTCGGGCGCAATCGGGCCGGGGTCCAGCGTTGCGGCGCGACCTAGCGGGCCGGTCGGCCCTGGTTTCGGATTTCCGGTCGAGATATCGGGATTTCCGGTCGAGATATCGGTTGGTGCGGGTTCCGGCTGGTCTTTGGATGTCGGAATCGCTCCAGATCCCAGACCAATAGGACCGCCGCCCATCGCGCCCATAACGAAATCGGCAAAGGTGCCTTCCATCAGGTTCTGATCCAGACCGGTGCCGACCTCAACGCCTGCCCGTGTTCCAACACTTTCGAGAACCTCTTGTGTGCCTTCTTCCAGCGCCGACGCGCCGCCCTTGAGAAGCATTTGAGTGGGCCTGCCGCCGCCTGTGATGAGCCGCGTACCGGGCGAAAGGATTTTCTGGGTGAGCGCTCCGCCAAAGGCACCAATGGGTGCGGCAAACATAAAGGCCATGCTCTCGCCTGCCTCGATCGTTCTGGCGAGGGCTTCGTCCGGTGTGGCTCCGGAAGCGATGAGTTCGCGGTAATAAGCAGACTCCGTTTCAAGTCGCGACTTGCCATCCTCACCGATATCCTGCGCTGCGGCTTCGAGAATGTCCTTCACCTGATCCGCCGCGGCGCCACCTGATTGCGAACCGCCCGCGATACCGGCGACGATTGGACCACCAATGACACCAGCGGCGACGATCGGGAGGAAAGAGCCAAGAACATCACCAGCAAGAAGCGCGTAGCCTTCCAATGACGGTTCTTTTCCAAGGGTCCATGTGGACGGCTTGAACAGATCACCATCGGGCATGGAGTCCTGCACGGCTGCGCGACCGCCATCGGACACGCCTGCCGATATCTTATCGGCCAAGTCGCGAACCGGGTTCGCCAAAAGTTCTGTCGCTCGATTTACGCGACTGCGATCCATGGCAATTGAGCCATCTGAATTGGCTATGATATTGCCATCAGCATCCAACTGGGGCGTCGGATTCATCATATCCAGGCCACGAACCAAACCCTCGGCGGCATAACCAACACCTCGAACAATGCCTGCGCCGAGTTGTTTTCCGAAGTCGGCTAAACCGCTTCCATCGCTTGATTTTGCGTCATAGGCATCGGGGTAGAGTTCGGCGCCGATTGCGCGCGCGCGTGTCAACAACACTTCGGACCGGGCCGGGTCGCCGGCAAAGGCAGTGACGATGTCCTCAATCGTTTCGCCTGCTTGTAGGCGCGGTGCAAAGGCCTCTGCCGCACGGGTGGCGACGGCGAGGGTCTGCTCGTCGTTCTGGGCGCCGACTGTTTCGGTCAGCGCCATCAGGACGTTGACCGGAACGCGGGTGTTGACCGAGATTTCTTCCAGCTGCGTTCTGGCGGCAATCGGGCTGTAGGTGGGCGCTGCTGTCTCGTAGGAGGGCGCTGGAGGCGACGGTGGCGGTGGTGCGACCACAGACCCGGCGGGCGGTGACGGCACTACTGGTGGCGCCGGAACGGAGGCTGGTGTTGCTGGAGTCGGGGTGGTTTTGGCAATGCCGGCGCCAAGTTCATATGGATCGACGCCGAAAATGTTGAAATCTGTCACAGGACGTACCTCGATTTGCGTTATCGAGAAGGCACGTCCTGCGCCATCTGGAATGATGGCGTCAAACTAGCAGATTCCGCGTGGATCGGAAACGCCTTTAGGGGTTTCTCTATTTGCCGTGCAGCGTACCGCAGGCCTGATATGTTCCGCCAAGCCGCAGGCAAGTCTGATACGGGCTGAAATACATGACGATCATGGTCGCCACGACAATGCTTGCGCCGATGATTGCGGAAGCGGAGACAATTCGATTCATGTGACTCAAGACCTTTCGATTTCAGTAAACGACCGGCTTGCCCGGCCCGGCCAGATCCTCAACCTTCGCCTGGCCTCGGATCAGTTTCTCGGCGAATGCGCGCTGTTGAGGCAACGGCAGCGCCTTGAATGCCGTAAAGCCCTCGCCGACATTCACCGGACTATTGAGGTACTCGATCCAAGCCAGAATGTCCGCTGACTTCACTTCCATATTCTCGGTGTCCGCGAATTCTGCCTTCGCGGCCAGTTCGGCTCGGGTTTCGGCAGCTTTCGCGCGCGCCTTGTCCTCAATCTCTGTGGTTGTCGCGAGCCGTTCCGCAGCCTGCTCCCGGCCGGCGAGAAAATCGGCATAGCGGCGCTCAAATACGGTTTCCGGAGATGTGGAATCGATCCCCATTCGATAGAGTTCCGCCTGACCTTCAATTACGTTCTCAAATCGTTCGCCGGTATCGTTGTTGATGAACATGATCTTGCCGCCAACAATATTGCCAGCATCGTCTCTGGTCAGGCTCGACGCATCTGGATCGACCGAATACCCATCGTCGTAGTAGCCGTCGTTGTTGTAGACCGCCGCCAGATTGTTGATGAACCCGCGCTCGTCTCCAAGGCTGGCCGCGACCAGCGCTTTCGACCAGTTCTTCATCGCTGCCTGCGTCTGCGTGTCGCGCACGAAATCGCGATATTTCTGCGCTTTGTCGAATTCGCCCTTGGCTCGGTACGCGGCAACGATCGCATCGACCTTTTCGGTATTGTAGGTCCGCTGGAAGGTGGTGGCGACCCGTTCGACGGTTGCCGCCGACGGTGCTGGCTTGTTCGGTTCGACTGCGGAAGGCGGGGCAACGCCCTCCGCAGCTGCAGCCTCGGCCACCGCAACCACCGACATCGGCTGTGGCGCGGACGGTACAGGCTGTGTCAGGGCCGCGGGGCGCGCGTCGGCGGGCGCTGGCGGCGCTTGCGTATTTCGCGGGCCTGACACAGGCGTGGGCGGCGCGACAGGAGCTTTCGCGTAGATCCCGGTGCGAACCTCGCGCGCACGGGCCTGCGCGTCCGTGAACGGCATACCACGCGGGGACGCCGGAACCGGGGGGACGGGCCGTGTTGGCGACGCTGCCGCGCCTGCGGCGGGTTCAGGTTGGTTTGGCGAAACAGTCACGCCATAGCCGTAATCTGTCCTTTGGCGCGTGTAATCCTGATAGTCATCGAACGCCTCACCCTTGCCGCCGAACTTGACCTCATCGATCACTGAATACGGGACCGGTGCGTTTCGGCGCTCCATATCAGCGACCAGCTGCTCTTGGGTTGCTGGGGCCGGGTTGTCCTCGGCGGTCGCAGCATACGCCGGGCTGACAATGCCAAACCCGGTGCGTGGTGCCGCTTGCGCGACGGCGGGCTCAGGCGGAAGCGTCGGTGATTGGACCGGTGTCGGCGCAGGTTGTGCCGGGGCTTGCGCGATTACACGCATCGGCACAGGTACGGCGCTCACAGACTCTGCGGGCATGGTGGGTGTGACAGCGGGCATTGGCGCAGGACCAGACGTCGGCGGCAATATCGGCGCAGGGGCAGAGGTCGCATTTGCCATGGGTGCGGAAGGCGGCGCAGGTGTAGGGGGCGCGGTTGGGCGCGAGGCTGGCATAACGCTCATTGCGGCGGGGTTGACCGGACGTGCGCGGCGGTTTTCTGGTACCGGATTTTCAATGGCATCCATGAATTCCGCGTTGAGCCGATCTTCTTCTGCCTTTCTTGTACGCGCGGCTCCGCGCCTGGCTTCCGCAGCGCGCCGACGATCTTCCGCCGCGTCCCGACGCTCTATCGCAGCGCCCCGATCCTCACGGGTCCAGTCACGGTTTTCGCGTGCCCATTCCCGATCTTCGGCATCGTTGGCGATGTTGCGTTTACGGTCCTGCCATCGATTGCGGATATCGATACCATTTGTGAGACCGTTGACGAATGCTCCAAGTGCCATGGCTATGCCGCCCTTTTCCTCGTGACGCCGAGGCCGTCGACCTTTTCGGCAAGTTCCTTGACGGCGCCCATTGTGACGCCAAGCGCATCGACGACGGAAATCGTCTTGCCATCGCCCAGTCCGGTTTGCTTTTTGAAATCCTCGGCATAGGGGCCGATGTGCTGACCTTCGTCGCCCATGCCGTCTTTGTATTTCCATTTCTCGACCGGCATTTTTTTGACGGCGTCCAGAACGCCTGGCGCGGGCCGTTTGTCTGTCTTCGCCTTTTTGCTCGAAAGAAGGCCGAGCAGCGTACCGGCGCCTCCGGCAATAGAGCCGATAACACCCATCTGGTTCTGCCACTGTTGGTTTTGCTGCTGAAACTGCGTGTTCAGAAGGTTGCCCTGTTGATTATAGCCGCGCATCGCCCCGGAGAACCCGGAAGAGGATGCGTTGTTCGACAGCCCCATGGATGTTGCGGGGTTGACCGCCGAACCCTCGCCAAGATTGACGATTTCCGCCCTCATTGCGCGGCCCTGGCCCTCGACGCGGCGGCGTGCGGTATTGGCGGCACCGGCAGCGGCAAGGCTTTCGTTCAGATCGTTTCCTTGCATCGTGGCCTGATATCGGCCCGACCGCGGATCAACGCCCATGGCAGCCATCCTGCGCGATGTTGCGTCGCGTGTGAGTGCGCTTTGGGTGCGAACGTCGGCCACAGCGCGGCGTGCCTCGGTGGCGCGGCGTTCAGGGCTATCGTAGTTGACCGCATCTTCAATGAACTGATCCTGGATAGGTCGGAACACCTCGATATTCCGGTCGCGGTCCTCCTGTGCCCAGCCGTTGGTGATCGCGGCCTGCTGTTGCATGAATTCCAGATAGTCCTCACCGACTCCGGCGGACATCATTGCAGCTTGGCCAATGCGGGGATCCGGGCTTGGAGCGCTAGGTTTGCCCATGTTCGGCGTCCTTTATCCAGTGGCATTCGGGGCGGATCATTCCGAGAATGATATCATCATCTTGGGGTCCATAGATAGACCGCTTACGGCCTTCGAACTGAAACCCAAGTTTGAGGGCCATGACAAGAGCCGGGACATTGTACACGTTGACGATGGCGGTGACGGCGTGCAGACCCTTGAAGATAAACACATAGCCGAAGATTCCGCCGAGAATGCGCCGGTTGGCCCAGCTGTGGCTGCCATCCGACGCAATGTGCATCATGCTGCCTTCGCCGATGCGGTTGTTCATTACCACGACGGCTTTGATCGTTGTCCCGTCAATGACAGCCATGGCCTCGGAGCCATCCGGCCAGTCACCGTCAAGGGAACACCTGGGGGCTGCCCAGGCTAACAGGACATCCTGCGCGGCGACGGTCAGTCTGAGTTGGTCGCTCATATTTGATCCTTCTTATGTGCCCGACAGCCAATCGGCTGCCAGATCCTCGTTGGCATAGGCGACGACGCTTGCCGGGTCTTGGGTGTTTTCAATCGCTTTCTCGGCCGCACGTTTGAAGCCGACCAGGCGCGCGACGATGGTGCTGATCGCCAGGGATTTCGCGACGATTTTCTGCGCCATATAGGTCGCATATGCGCTGCCCAGAGCATCCGCCTCCGCCCTTTCGGACGGCGAAATCAGCGCAGCCAGGTATCCGGCCTCTGGCGCAGACAGGTCAGCAAGAGCGGTTTCGGCCCAACGGCGCTGCGCATCCCATGTCGAACGCTCTTCGTCGGAAGGCGAAAGCTTTTGGACTTCTAGGGCGAACTTTGCATTGATCGCCGCAATGTAGTGCGCGCGCACCGTATCGATCGGTGGCGCCAGATCCGTCGCGTTTGCCGGAGGAACGGCTTCCGGGTCGCCGTCGATCTCATATTCTGCCTCCCGGTAGGGCCAGGGCCACGAAACCTTCACGCGCCAAGTGCCCGGCATCCGCTGATGCAGTGTCCGCTCGGTGGGGACAACTTCGTGGCTGAACACGCCGTCCGACACTTTCACGATTGTGTCTGGCGGAATATCGTCGGCAAATACGATCCCGCCTGCGACTTTCGCGATGTCCGGCTGAGGCGGGCGTGGCATGAGTGCGCCGCGCGCGACGTAGAAATCCCGCGCCGGCGCCGGGGCATTCGTGACCAGCGCCGCACAGCCCGATGGTATCGGTTGCATCAGCGCGGTCTCTTCGTCCTGTGCCTGTGCGGCAGAGACGATCTCGCCGGCGCGATCCCCTGATATCCTGTAGACATGTGCAAAGAAGGGCATGGTCATTTCCCCGTGAACTGCCGGACGATCATCGTGATGTTGTTCACGTCCACGATGCTGTTGTAGGTACCGTGAGTTCCTGAGCGCGCACGCAGAACATATGTCGTGGCGCCGCTGCCCGGATCGGTGTCGTACCAGACAAAGGTTTGCGGGGTTTCGCGGTCGATATCGAAGGTGCCGGCGTCCTGATATTGCCCCACCAGAACACCGTCACGTTCCAGCCTGTACCGTGCGATGCCGCCTTGGTCGCCAGCCTTCGCGGACAAGGTGACAAGGATTTCGGTTACAAGATTTGGTTCGCGCAACACGGCGCAGGTCGCGATATCCACATAGACTGTTTTGCTGTAGAGAACGATCTGGGAAGCTGAATTATAGCGCACCGGGATCGTGACCGCCTGATCCGCGATTTGCAGCGTACCAACCTGCAAATCGCCGATATCGGCCGTCTGAATCGCGCCGGTCGCAAAGACTGCGTTCGCAGCTGTGATGCTGTTCGCGCGGATATTGCCGCCATCGATGACCGCAGTACCGGGCGGCGACCAGGGGGTGATCCCGGTGGCGGCAGCATGGGTGAGACACAGCATCGGCTTGTGAACGAACATCCAGCTGTCGCCGCCGCTTTCGGTCGGTCCTTTTCGGATCACCGCGCGCATGTAGCCTGTGCCAACAGGCGCCGCGCCACGGGTATAAAGCCGCTTCCAGGTTTCCGGATTTGTGCTGCTTTGCGCATCGGGGCCGGTGCTGCTGCCCGTAGCGCCCGAATAACCAAGGACCGTGCCATCCGGCGCCAGAAATGCGATCGCAGCAAGCGTGATCGAACATCTATGCGTGCTGACCTGATAGCTGAATTCGTAGGTTTCACCTTCGACTGCCGGCCAGCCGTGGCGCAAGGTGCCGTCGGCATCCATTGGCCTGAAGGAAATATCGACATTGCCATCGGTCGATGTACCGATCTGGCGCAGCCTGAGGGTCGGATATTGTGAACCTGCCCAAGATTCCCCGGGCAAGCGAAGCGCCAGATTGGTTTCATCGGCGGCGCTTGACGGCGTCGGCGCAACAAAGCGTATGTTTTGCAGACCTTGCCAGAAGTCGCTGTTTTCCAAGATGTTCTTGCCAAGACCGACCACCAGCTTGTTGGTCGACAGCGTACCCTCGGCAACGACATTGTCGCCAATGAGTTCCAGCGCCGAGCCGATCTCGAATTCCTGGGTAATATCGTTCCATACCGTGGCTCTGAACCCGGATACATTTCCGGAACCACCATCGATGGTGTAGTTCAGAATCCCGGTCAGGATGCCGGATGCGGCAAACAGACTGGCGTGCTGAACGACGATTCCGGACAGGCCGCCGGCATTGACTTCCAGCTGCTGCATCAGCGCGGCGAATGCGGTTCCGGGCGTGGTCTGCACGCCCTGAATTTCCTGCACGGATGCGCTCACGTCCCCAATGCTGGCCTGCAAGGTCGTCTCTGCGGCGGAAATCGCCTGGTCTGTTGCCGCGATGGTATAGTAATTCGCCGCCAGGTCTGCTTCGACAGTGTCGATATTGGCCTGCAGGGTGGTCTCGGACGCTGCGATCGCCTGGTCTGCTGCCGCGATCGTGTAGTAATTCGTCGCCAGTTCGGCGTTGACCGCGGCGTCCAATTCTTCGACGCTGGTTACATCCACCCAGCTCAGATCGTAGAGCCAGACGCGATCAGTCGGACTGGCCGCATCGATGGCGGGCCGCCAACTGTGCGCATTGCCAGTGATAGTGATGATCTGATCGATGTAGGTCCACGAGGTGAGCAGACCGAGAAACGCGGAGGTCGTGGCAATGGCGGTCCAGGCTCCCGGGTTTCCACCAACCGTGTCGCCGCGAATTATGAAGCGAATATTGGGCGCATTGGTTTTGGCCCAGCATTGGACGCGAAATTTCCGGCCGTTCGGATTGCCATAACGTGCCGGACCCTCGCGCGCGCCATCCATGAGTTCCAGGGACAAGGCGCCGGCGCCTGCTGCTGCCGGGACATCGGCGCTGGCCGTCACGCTAATCCAATCACCAACGCCATTGGTGCCGTGCGGCGTCAGGATAAGGTTGTCGGTGCCGAGTTGCGATCTAAGGACAGTCTTGGCGGCGGCAACTGCCGTGCTTATCTCTCCATCCGTCTGAACCGACGTGTAGTAATT
>Ga0316207_10001371_pt1 | contig 30462 bp, 47 predicted proteins | sample 6weekpyrite_MG_FD_204943 | JGI IMG/M metagenome (GOLD analysis project Ga0316207, IMG submission 204943) | Microbial mat bacterial communities from mineral coupon in-situ incubated in ocean water Damariscotta River, Maine, United States -... | ecosystem: Environmental > Aquatic > Marine >...
AGTGTGAAAACGCTTTAATTGAGCTTGAGGACGTTGCAGAGGTTGTAGCTATAGGGGATTCAGAATGGCAGCTAATGTGATACACCAGCACGGCCTCCAATGGCTAATACATGGCGAGTTTGATTTACTGGGGGCGGCTAATGATTTTGCTGATGAGTTAAGAGATCAAGGTTATCGGGTAAGAGTGATACCGCTCTCAAAGGCGTTCATGGTCTACAGTAATGGGGGTGCAAAATGAAAGTGAATTATGAAGGCAAATACAGGGTAACAAGAACCGGCAACGTCTATGATGTTGAGCGAGGTATAAAACTAATCCCTTACGTATCTAAATGTACCGGCAAAAAGACGATAAGGCTTGTGATAAACGGCAAGCCCACACAACGCTCATTACACATGATAGTGGCAACGGTTTATATCCCTAATCCAAATAATTACAAATACCTGTTTATGCATCATCCGACGATTATCAACTTAAAAGGCGGCTTATTCTGGTGCAGCCAAGATTATAAAAAATACGCAGAAGAACAGCTTAAAAAAGGGATATTAGTCGAGCCACAAAAAGCTAAATACAAAAGAAAGCCTAAAAATAAGCCGCCATCGCCTCCGGTAGTGACGAAACACAGCAAAAAAGCCTATCCGATGCCTGAGCAAAGCATCGCATCAACCATGAAATGGTCATAAAAATAATTTATAGCCTATAAAAACAAACGATTAGCTATTATGAGGGATATTTGCGAGCATGAGTTATAGATTAAACGGGATAGAAAAATGATGAATAAATTAGCAATGAGTGCAGCAGATGAATTAGGTTTAGCATGTTCCGACCTTCAAATACTTCACCGAGAAATGACAAAAACTAATCCAATCGGCGCTATGACTGTATTATCACTACTCGGCAAGGCCACAGCATTAGAGCAGGAAATCAGCCAGCTTTGCACATTAATAAAAAGGGGGAAATAATGAGATCATCATCAGTAATGGCTTTTAATGACCTATCCAGCCTAAAAATTAACCGACAGGAAAAGCGTATATTAAATTACGTCCTAAACCGAGTTAAACCTGTAACCCGTAGACAGATAGCGCGAGCCTTGAAAATGGAAACTAGCACGGTATCTGCAAGGGTCAATTCTATGCTGAAATGGGGCTGTCTTGATGAAAAAACAAAGATGCTATGCCCTATCTCTAAAAAGAAAGTGGGGGCTATAAGCGCATGATTGCATACGATAAGTTTATAGGTAGCAAGGAATATGCGCCGGTTGCATCGGGTTTTGAAGCTGATAATCTCAATAATGAATTAAAAGACTTTCAAGACGCTATTGTTAGATGGGCGTGTAAACGAGGCAGGGCGGCTATCTTTGCTGATACCGGCCTTGGTAAGACATTTATGCAGTGCGAATGGGCGCGGCTTATCCATGAATACACGGGCGGAAGCGTGATTATATTCGCGCCTCTTGCGGTGGCCGAGCAAACTATACGCGAGGCGGATAAGTTTAATATTGCTAATATTTCATATATTCGCCATGCGTCAGAAATGACTGGCGTGGGTATTTATATATCAAACTATGAAATGCAGGGCAGTATTGATCCTGATTTGTTTGATGGCGTTGTTCTGGATGAATCATCAATCCTTAAAAATCAAATGGGGCGCACCCGAAAAGAAATGATTGACCGATGGGGATCGATAGATTATCGGCTATCTTGTACGGCTACGCCAAGCCCGAATGATTTTATGGAATTAGGCAATCAGGCCGAGTTCTTGGGCATTATGTCAATGACTGAAATGCTGGCCATGTTTTTTGTGAACGATACCGGTAACACAGGCACATGGCGGCTTAAAGGGCATGGAGAAAAGAAATTTTATGAATGGCTGGCAACGTGGGCGGTGGTTATTCGCAAACCGTCTGATATTGGGTTTAGTGACGAAGGCTATGATCTGCCTAAGCTGAATATTATCGAGCATGAGATCGAAATGGCCGCACCGGCAGAGGGTCAATTATTCGCTATGCCAGCGCAAAGCCTCACAGAAAGACGCGCAGCAAAAAAAGAAAGCATTACGCATCGCGTGGAACTGGCTGCAAGTTTAGTTAATAAATCCGATGAAAGCTGGATCGTATGGTGTCACTTAAACGATGAGCAAGACGCTATCGAGAAAGCTATTACCCGTGAAATAGTCAGCGTACGTGGTGCGGATAAGGTCGATCAGAAGGTTGAGCGACTAACCGGATTCTCTACCGGAAAATATGAAAACATCGTCAGCAAGCCAAGCATCGCGGGTTTTGGGATGAACTGGCAACACACGCATAATATGGTTTTTACCGGCATGGATGATAGTTTTGAGAAATTTTATCAGGCCGTGCGCCGCCAGTATCGTTTCGGACAAACTAAAGAGGTCAATGTCCATATTATTTATTCAGATGCAGAAGGTAATGTAAAAGCTAATATTGAGCGTAAAGCAAAACAACACGACGATCTAAGCAAGAATATGGTGTCATGTATGCGCGAGATAATGCAAAAAGAGATACGCGGCGCAGGCATTGAAAAGACAGAATATAATCCAACGATAAAAATGACCATTCCACAATGGCTAGGGGCTTAAAATGAAAAAAGTAATTAACGAAGTTGTAACCGATGATTATGCAATTTATCACGCTGATTGCGTCGAAGGCATGAAAGGCATCCCTGATAACAGTGTCCACTTTTCAGTGTATAGTCCGCCATTTGCGTCATTATTCACTTATTCAAATTCAGATCGGGATATGGGCAATAGCGCCAGCCGCTCAGACTTTTATAAGCACTACAAATATCTGATTGACGAACATTTTAGAACGCACATGCCTGGACGCATTATCGCGGTTCACTGTATGAATTTACCCACATCAAAACAAAATGACGGATTTATTGGCTTAACGGATTTTAGAGGCGAGATCATCCGGTTATTTATCGAGGCGGGATTTATTTATCATTCAGAAGTCGTGATATGGAAAGACCCTGTAGTAGCACAGCAGCGCACCAAAGCACTTGGATTGCTTCACAAGACCATCGAAAAAGACAGCGCCATGTCTCGCATGGGTATCCCTGACACTATGCTGATGTTCAGAAAGCCAGGAGAAAACCCCGTGCCGGTAGCGGGTAGATTTAAACTGGATGAATTTGCTGGTGAAGATAAGCCTGACGTAGCAAGCGAGGCATTTAACGGCGAAGTGGATAGATGGAATAGCATCAATATATGGCAACGCTACGCATCACCGGTATGGATGGATATAAACCAATCCGACACATTGCAATACCGAAACGCACGGGATCACGGGGATGAGCGCCATATCTGCCCATTACAACTAGACGTGATTGATCGCTGTTTGCAGTTATGGTCACTACCTGGTGAAACGGTATTAAGCCCATTTGGTGGTATTGGCTCAGAGGGCTATATGTCGGTAGTGCGAGGCAGAAAGCCGGTATTGTTTGAGCTAAAAGAAAGCTACTTCACTATGCAGATGAAAAACATGGAAGATGCGATAAAAAAACGCGATGAAGGCGATCTATTTGGAGATTTAGTCAATGGATAAATTAATATATCTAGCCCAGCCGTACACCGGCACACAAGAGCAGATGATCGAGCGATACGACAAAGCCTGCGAAGTGACAGCCAAGCTGATGCGTGATGGCTATTATGTATTTAGCCCGATAGCGCATAGTCATGGCCCTGCTCAATACGGCTTGCCGAAAGACTTTGAATACTGGAAAGGCTATTGCGAGCTAATGATACCTAAATGCGATGAAGTGCATGTAATGACTATTTCAGGATGGACAACCAGCATAGGCGTAGCGTCAGAAATCGAACTAGCAGACAAGCTAGGCATTCCTGTCATTACATTTGACCCTGATGAATAACTCAGGGGTGGACTGGTCTTTGTTGCTTTTACAGCTGAAGCGACACATGACAACAAAGCAGATAGAAAAAGGATGCGGATCTGACTGGCAGCATATTAACCGGCTGATCAGGGGTGAAACCTACGAGCCTAAATACAGCGTAGGCGTTTATCTGATTGAAAAACACAAAAAGCTAGTCGGTGACGAGAGGCCGTTTTTATGATTTGCTACCAACTAACCGCGCCGCAATATCAAGCGCATATATCTGCTTCAAAAGTTGAGCAGATAAAAAACATACTCGCTAACGCACCAGAAGAAATGCGCGAACGTCTAACCCTGCATGCTAGATTGATATGGCGGTTAAGAAAATGAGCGAACGACTAATAGAAACACCAGAACAGCGAGCCGATGCCATTAATGCGATTATGGGGCTAGATTTGCCTTACCGCATAGCAATCAGCCCAAAGAAACTACGAAGCAACGCACAAAACGCAAAATACTGGGCTGGCTTGCAATGGCATATTGACGAAGTTAGTCAAGCCATCGGTAAAATAAGCGATTATACAGGCCACACACCGCTAGAAATACGCAAGCTGATAGCCAGCAACATGAGTCCTGATCATACAGTCATGCTGTTTAGCCTGAAAAAAGAGGCTGTACACGAAACGCTCAAGCTAATATGCGACATCCCTACCAGCGTTAAGCTAGGGACTAAAAAGTTTATGGAGTTTGAATCTATCATGGAGCAGCAAATGGCTGATGTGTTAGGGGAAGTTAAGAGTTTTATCAAAATGGCGTAACAATTATGAGCAAACGAAATACCGCAGGGATGGGGTTATTCTTGATTTACATAGGGATAATACTTTTATTAACGATTATTTGTGGTGCGGCATGAACGGAAAAAAGCCTGATAAATCCGAACAAAAATGGATTAATGCCATCTTGGAAAATGGGTGCTGTGTGTGCAAAAACGAATTAAGTCTATTCACGCCAGCAGAAATCCACCACCTGAATGGTGGCAGCAATCACCTGGATACCCTGCCTTTATGCTTTTATCATCACCGGCAAGGCGGCAGGACTACTGAATACGTAAGTAGACACCCTTACAAGGATGAATTTGAGAACAGATATGGGCTTGAGTCTGATTTATTGGATAATTTAAGGCTGGAGATAGGCGATTATGAATAAAAAAGAAATAACAAACGCATTATTATGCGGCATAGCATACGGCGCTATCTTTATGGTTGGATTGCTGATGCCACTTTATGTATTAATTGAACTTAACTGAGGTATAATATGAAAACAATCCTATGCAAAGACTGTGTAAACATGATGAACACTAAGCCCTTGTCTCGGTGCAGTGCATCAAAATATCAAGACCCTGTAACCGGTGAGGACAAACGATTGTGTATGGTTGAGCGATTAGATGGTATTGGTCGATGCGGTACACTGGCTAATAATTTCAGCCCTATCGGTGAAAAGCCCGTAGTTAAGCGCACCAATCCGATGAAAAAGGTTGATAAGAAGTGAGATATACCCCCGCAATGGCTTATTTAGACCGCATGATTGATGATGCCATCGCACAATTAGCTGATGACAAGGCTGATTCTGGTGTAGAATTACTACAAGAGCTGGCTATTATCTGGAAAAGCGCAGGAATGACAAGGCAGAGTTTCATAGAAATTTGCACTTATATTCAAAACGAGGCATCAGAACGCAGTGAGGGCGCATTTGTAGAAATGAAAATGGCCGCAGCACTCAAGAAATCCAGAGAATCTAAGCGAGGGGTGATATTGCAATGAAAAAACCAGCAAAGAAAAAAACACCTAAGAAAGTACCCACAAAGAAAAGGGGTTACTAATGAAAAGACGCAGCTTTTTAAAAGGATTATTAGGACTAACAGCCGTATCTGTAGCAGGGTGTATGAGGCCACCAGAGGCCAAGGCAGAAACTAAGCGGCCAGAGCCGGTGCTAGTCCACAGAAAAACAGGAAAGGAAACTAATTACAAGCAGGTTTTAGGTAGGGAAATGACCGCCACAGAGCTAATGCTAAGGCGTGAGGAATATACGCGCAGCATGGCAAAGCGAATAGCAGAAATTCAAAACAAGGCGTTTGAGAAGGCGTTTTTTAATGGCTAGACCTACTAAATACACTAAAGCCTTACTTGAGAAAGCATCCGAGTACCTTGATAACTATCAGGAGCAGGGGGATTTAATACCTTCTCACGTAGGGCTATTTTTATATTTAGGAATATCAAAGACTTGTGCATACGATTGGGCTAAAGAAGAAGATAAAAAAGAGTTTTCGGCTATATTAGAGGTAATTATGCTAAAACAACAGAAGGTTTTAATTGATGGAGGTCTGTCGAACGCCATGAATAGCGCCATTGTTAAGCTGGTTTTAGGTAAACATGGGTTCTCTGACAAACAAGAGCTAACAGGACAAGACGGACAGCATCTTATCCCTGATTCTATTGCAATATCCTTTGTAAAACCTAAATGAACGCAGACTTTCCTGAGATATACGCGCCATTAGTTGAACCAATGCGTTATAAAATCTTGTATGGTGGCCGAGCAGCCGCCAGGTCGTGGACAGTATCACGGTTATTGTTGTTAATGGGGGCTAATAAACCATTACGAGTCTTATGCACCCGCGAGCTACAGAAGTCCATTAAGCAATCCGTGCATAAGTTATTGTCAGATCAAATCATAAACCTTGGATTACAAGGATTCTACGAGATACAGCAACAAGGTATATTTGGCAAGAACGGCACAGAGTTTATGTTTCTCGGTGTAAAGGCTAATCCAGAGGAAATACGCTCTACTGAGGGCATCGATATATGCTGGATTGAGGAAGGCCACAGCCTATCAGAGCGGTCATGGGATATTATTGACCCGACAATCCGTAAAGAAGGTAGTGAGATATGGGTATCATTCAATACTCGGTTTAAGTTTGACCACATCTATCATCAATTTGTCACCGGTGATATGCCAAGCACAATCATAATCAAGGCATCATACGCTGATAATCCTTGGTTTCCTGATGTATTACGCAGACAAATGGAACACATGAAGGCGACAGACTATGAAAAATACCTCCACATTTGGGAAGGTGAGCTTAAATTACTGGCAGAGGGTGCTGTATTTGGCAAGCAAGTTAAACAAGTACGCCAGGATGGCCGTCTTTGCCCTATTCCAATTGCTACTAACATTGTCGTTGATACCTTTTGGGATATTGGCCGCTCTGACAATACTGTGGTTTGGTTTATGCAGCGTGTTGGAAAAGAATATCGATTTATAGACTGCTACTACGCAAGGCAGGAAGATTTAGAGCATTACGCCAAAGTATTACGGAAACTTGATTACAACTACGGGAGGCATTATTTCCCGCATGATGCAGACCATGACCGGCTAGGCATGAAGCAGAATGTAAAAGAGCAGATGGTAGCGCAAGGCATTAAGCCAGTAACCATCGTACCGAGAACCAAAGAAAAGCAATCCGCTATCCGATTAACTGAGCGCATGTTTGCTGAGTGCTGGTTTCATCAAGGCGCGGATGATAGAGGAAAGCGCATGGAAAAAGGCTGGGAAGCCCTGTGTAACTACCGATACAAGTACATTGAGGACGATGACCGGTACAAAGACACCCCGCACCATGATTGGGCTAGTGACTTTGCTGATGCCTTTATGCAGTTTGCTCAGGGCTATTTCGAGACAGACAAGGCATATAATCAGCCTATCGTAATGAATAGCGGGTTTAAAATCTTTTAGATGCCCTTCCATAAACCCACGACTCACAGCCTATTAGAATCACAACACCTAATCGGGCTAACTAAAGCTAAGTATTACTTCATTTATGAGGATGATGGTACTCGCTATTGGTTTACTCGATTCCTAAAAAAAGGATTTAAACACGTCACAGCTATCAAATTTAACGGATTATTCTGGATTAAAATGGATTTGAGCCTTGGTTGGACGGATTTTGACGTATTGCCATACGATAGGTATGATACGATACATAACGTGACTGAACACATGGACTTTACTCACATTCAGTACGTTGAGGCATATATGAAGCCGAGATACCGCGTCCGTTCTTTATTCGCGCCTTGGACTTGCGTAGAAGCTATGAAGTCATTAATCGGGATTAGAGCCTGTTTTGTGACCACACCATATCAACTATTTAAGTACATTGGAGCAAATCATGGGAAAAGTATTAGGCGGCGGAAGCAAACCTAAAGGGCCATCAGCGGCAGAGAAAGCAGCCGCAGCAAGACGACAAAAGCAGGCAGATGAAGCCGCAGCGCGTCAGCAGGCCGAGATTGACAAACTCAACGCACAAGAAGAGCAGCGCAAAGCCGCAGCAGGCCGTAAACGTAGAGGCCGAGCATCCTTAATATCTGGCGATGAAACCGGCCTAGATACATTAGGGGGTTAGCATGGCGCTCCCATCACGATTTGTAAAAAACACCGGTGCTGGTGGCGATCCAGATCATGGCCGATTAATCTTTGGTACTAACGGTAGTCGTCGCGTCAAAGGCAGCGTCAATAAATCAAGGTTATTCACTGGCGAGATAGTTGACAGCACAAAAGAGGCTATTGAGGACACACTTCTACCCACTAAAACCCCAACAAGAAAGGACGGGCTTTTACAGCGTCAGCGTAAATTAGGCAGAGGTCGCGTTTCTCTTATCTCTGGAGGGCGAATCAATGGCTTGAGCGGGGTGCTTGGATGAACGGCAAGGATATGCTCAAGCGGTTTAATGCCGCCAATGCCCGTAAGTCTTTGTGGATTGATACCTTACAGCAAGCCTATCAATACGCACTCCCACAGCGTGAGGAATTTTACCAGAACACACGCGAAGGCCAGAAAAAGAATGAGGAAGTGTACGACTCAACAGCTATAAATGGCTTACAGGCGTGGGCATCCCGTCTTATGGCGACAATCATGCCACCTTGGAGGCAATGGGGGACAATGGTAGCGGGTCAAGAAATACCAGAGGCCGACAAAGACGAGGTAATGAAAGGGCTTGAGCAGGCCACAGACACCTTATTCACTGCGTTTAATCACTCGCCATTGGCAACACAAGCCCATGAAGCGATGCTTGAGGCGGGTATCAGTACCGGTGCGCTACTGTTTCAAGAAGGCGATGACGAGCAGCCTTTTGATATAACCGCTATACCATCCAGCCAATTAGTACCAGAGGAAGGCCCAGACGGTACGATTGAAACCGTTTTCCGTGAATGGGACGTGCCCGCACGACTGATTGAGCGCAAATGGCCTGATGCAGAAATCCCCGCATCTATTGCTGATACGCTCAAAAACAAGCCTGATACAAAGATAAAGATGATCGAGGGTACAATCTATAATGCCGAGACTAAGAAATACGATTACAAGGTTATGATCAAAAAAGGCATGGAAATGATTGTTGAGCGCACTGAGGATGTAAGCCCTTGGATTGTGTTCAGAACATCGGTGATGCCTGGTGAAATCTTAGGACGTGGCCCGATACTGCAAGCCTTGCCCGATATTCTTACGGCTAATAAGGTCAAAGAGTTTACGCTAAGACGTGCAGCGATTGATATTGGCGGTATCTATACGCACGTATCAGATGGCGCTATTAACCCATATACTATACAATTAGTGCCTAACTCATTGATTCCGGTACAAAGCAATGCAAACGAAAACCCCACATTGCGCCGATTGGACACAGGCGGAGGCATCGATGTATCACAGATTGTATTGGCCGACTTACAGGCCAGCATCAATGATGCCTTATTTGCAAATGCGCTTGGCCCTGTTGAAGGCCCAACAAAATCAGCGACAGAAATCAGCATAAGACAGCAAGAGCTTGTGCAGATTGCCGGTGCTACGTTTGGCCGCTTGCAGACCGAATTGCTTGAGAAGTTAGTCAAGCGTGGCGTTTACATTCTCCAGCGTCTAGGCAAAATCCCTGAGTTTAATATCGATGGCAAAGAAGTGACTTTACGCTATGAATCGCCATTGGCTCGCGCACAAGATGCAGAAGAAATCCAGAATATCCAGCGATGGATAGAAATGTCATCACAGCTAGGCCCTGAATTGTTTATGGGTACTCAGAAGGTTGAGGAAATACCGAACAAGATTGGCGAATTGTTAGGCGTACCGGCTGACTTTAAGCGTGAGGATGCCGATAAACAGCAAATGATGGAAATGGTAGCCGGTATTATTGCTCAATCACAACTACAAGGGCAGGCTCAATGAGTAAAGTAACCAGCATTGAAGGCCGATTAACGGGGTTTAAAGCACTAGATTTGGATAACCCTGAACTTGGGGCTATCCGTGCCGAGCAGAATGAGTATATCAAGCAAATAAACTCAGATATGCGTGAGACTTTTAGCACTGATGCGGGAAAGAGAACGCTTGAAACGCTTAAAAGCTGGACGGTTAAACGACCGGCTTGCGATCCGTATGCCACAGAAAGGGTTGATATGTTCAAATCAGGTCAGGATGATATTGTTAGATGTATATTGTTAGCTATTCAAAACACAGGAGAGAATTAGATGGATGACGAATCTTTGATTGCCGATGCAGAATCGACACCAAGCGAAGAATCAACACAAGAAACAACCACAGAAACCCCGTCATGGTATATGAGCGAAGGCGTAGCGGGTGAGGGTGATAAGCCCGAATGGTTTAAAGACAGCAAATATAAGTCAGTATCAGCACAGGCCGAGGCTTATGCTGGCCTAGAATCCAAACTAGGCGGCTTCACCGGCGCACCAGAGGGCGATTACGAGCTATCATTTCCCGAAGGCGTTGAGGGTGAATGGGTAGAGGGCGACCCATTAATGAAAGGATTTCAAACATGGGCGCGTGACAACAATCTTTCTCAAGATAAATTCACAGACCTGCTTCATTTGTACGTGAATAACGAATCACAGATGATGGGATCAGACCGAGAAACCGAACTGGCCGCTATTGGCGACAACGCTCAAGCCCGATTACAAAATATCAGTGATTACGCCAGAGCCAATCTATCCGAAGATGAGTATCAAGGTATTCTTGCAGCAACAACCACAGCCGCAGGGGTAAAGGCTATTGAGGCGCTAATCGCTCAAACACGAAACCTAAAGATACCAACTAATGATCAAGACGTAACATCTCAAGGCCCTACGCGAGAAGCAATACAAGAAAGGGTGGCAGACCCACGCTATCAGACATCTCCAGAGTTTAGAAAGGAGACAGATGCAATGCGCGAGCGCCTTTACGGAAAAGGGCCTATGAGATCTGTAGTCGGCTAGTCACCGTGGTTAGGGTGGAAGTTGTATTTAATATCAGCCTCTATCCTAGCCGCAATAGCGGAGGATTTATCTTTATGTCGCCCTAGGCATATTCTTTTCCCGTCAACCCTTATATGAGCGCGCCATTTACCAGATGACTTCTCATAGCATACACCAACAAATCCTGATTTATTGTTTTTATATAGCGACTTATTACGGAGGTTATCAGACTTATGTGATTGGCGCAGGTTAATCCATCTATTATCGTCACGTATATGGTTTATGTGATCTACCTGCTCAGGCATCCATCCAAGAACATACAGAAACGCCAATCTATGCTTTGCATACTTTCTGTTTAGTATAGATATAAACGAATAACCGCTATGATGAGGTGCTTCGCCGGCAGGCTTTTCTAGCCTCACTCCATACCGGCCTTTAGCCCACATAAATACGCCAGTATTCAAATCATAAGTTAATAGCTCTCGCAATGTTTCGCGTGTTAATATCTCTTGAGTCATTTGACTATCTCCAGTAGTTAATTGATTAGGTGAGGGGTGTTGTCGCACCCCATAGCCGATATTATACCCCTATTGACACCTAGCCGCCATTCCTAGACAATACGCATAACGGATACCCGTAATTCTACGGCCTGTTTTAGCAATACATAGGCCTCCACTCATTGTGGCGATACCCTAAAACAAAATTGAACTTTAATTCTTTTTAGGAGAAACGACGATGAGTAAGAACTTATCAGCCGTTGCATCCACAGAATTTGACGATATGGTCAAACACGCCTTCCAAACAATGGGCGCGACTAATGGCGGTATTGTCAATGCTGTAACGCAACGAAACAACGTAGTAGGTGACACCTACAAATTCCGCGCTATGGGTAAAGGCCTCGCCAATCAAAAGGCATCACAGGCTGACGTAACACCTATGGATATTTCTCACAGCCTCATCACAGCAACGCTGGGTAACTGGAACGCTCCAGAATACACAGATATGTTTGATGCTGCTGAGGTCAACTTTGACGAAAAGCAAGAATTGGCAGAAACGATTGCCGGTGCTTTGCATCGTCGCCAAGAGCAAATCATCATTGATGCTATGGACGCAGCCACACCAGGCGCAACCGTAGCGGCTAGTATTGGTGGTGCTGATACCAACATGAACATCGAGAAAGTTGTTGAGGCTTCAAAAGAGCTAAACGATGCCGGTGTACCTGTTGACCAAGACCGTCATATTATGACTTCTGCTGATGGCTTAAAGGCTATGCTTTTAGAAACTCAAGTAGGTAGTGCTGATTACAACAGTGTTCAATCACTGATGAGCGGTACATTAGACTACTGGATGGGCTTCCATTGGCATATCATTGAAAGCCGCGACGAAGGCGGTCTGACTATTGATGGTAATGACGTACGTAATTCGTACGCTTGGCATAAATCAGCAGTTGGCCTTGCTACTGGTATTGATATTACGACTTCGGTTGATTGGGTTGCTCAAAAGACTTCATGGCTATGTAATGGCATGATGAAGTGTGGCGCAGCGATTCGTGATACTGCCGGTCTTATCCTTATCAACAACGACGAAACATAAGGGAGGCTATTATGGCTTACGCTTTATCTGGTTTATCTCAAATTGGCCCAGGTGGCAGCACACCTCGCTTGTGGATGTACACAAGTGCTGACGCTATCGCTACGGTCAACACAGCAGGCTACTTTAATGACGCATCTGACCTGTTGACGGTTCGTGATGTTATTATCGTTGTGGATTCTGCAACACCAACAACCAGCTTTGTTAGCGTTTTAACAAACGCATCTGGCGTGGTTGACGTGTCTGACGGTTTAGCTATTACAGAAACCGACACAGACTAAAATTGATAGCCCCTTTCGAGGGGCTTTCTTTAAGGTGGTTTATGGCTACTGATATTTCTATGTCATCTAATGCTCTTTTGTTGATAGGGCATGGGACAATTAACTCATTTACAGATGTTGGTGCTGGCGCAAAAGCGGCATCAAATCTCTATACCGAAGTCTATGAGGATGCTATCACTATGTATCCTTGGCGCTTTGCGATGGGTAAGAAGGCCTTATCATTGCTTACTGCATCCCCGCTTAACGAGTGGAAAAACGCTTTTCAATTGCCTAGTGATTTATTGCTAACTTACAGAACCTATCCCCGTACTCCTTTTGAGATTTATGAGGATAAACTTTATTCAGATCAAGAAACTATTGAGATAGATTACTGGTTTAAGCCAGATGAAACTAATCTACCTCCTTATTTTGTAAAATACATGCAGTATCTATTGGCGGCTGAGTTTGCAATATCGGTCACTGATAACCGTACATTGGCCGATGTTTATAATACTAAAGCACAGCAACAAGGGCTTATTGCTATGAACCGAGACTCACAAGGCCGCACTAATAACGCTATTGAATCAGCCCCATTTCTTGAGGTTCGATAATGCCACGAATCAGACGGGTACAGTCATCGTTTAATTCCGGTGTACTAGACCCTAGGCTTGCCGCCCGCATTGATGTGAGGGCTTATAATAACGGCGCAGAATGTCTTGATGACGCGCTCTGCATCCCGCAAGGCGGCGTATCACGCAGGCCAGGCACAAAATACATCGATTCTCTGGATACGCCATCAACCCGATTAACCGGTATGACCATCACTGCCCCGAATGGCGGCACAACGGCTAACGCTAATGATGATAATGACGCAACGCTTTTAACCACCACGACAGCGATTGGCACAACTAATATTTATGTAGTGGTTCATTATGACTTAGGTAGCGCCGAAACTATTACTTATGCTGATGTGTTAAATGCAACATTATCAGGCGGCAATAGCAGTGATGACTTTTCAATACAATACAGTACAGACAACTCATCATGGACTAGCTTACAGCCTTTTCTTTATCTTGACGGTACATCACGCGATTTAAGGGTTAAGGCAGGGATAACGGCTCAATACTGGCGTGTTGTTAGGTTTGCTGTCACAGTTGATTTAGGCGCATCCATAGTTAATGTGGGTGAGTTTAATTTATACACAGACACAGAAACATCGGCGGCAAGATTAATACCCTTCTCGTTTAACACTGAGCAGAATTATATGCTTGCTATCGTTGGTGGCACGCTAGAGGGCACGATGGCGGTGTATAAGGATGAGGCCATTTTGACGCGGTTTCCTATCTCTTATACAGCTAGTCAAATAGATGATATTAACTGGACGCAATCGGCTGATACATTAATCATTACGCATCCAAACACCGCGCCTACTCGCGTTACCCGTGACACTACGCTTGAGGGGTTATGGATTATTGATGCTGTACCATTAACAAACGTGCCGACTTTTAATTATGGTGCTGGTGCAGAAAGTGTATGGTCTACGACAAGGGGCTGGCCGAGATCGGTCACTTTCTTTGAGGGGCGCATGGTATTTGGTGGCTCATTAAGTCGTCCGCAGGGTATCTGGATGAGTGTGTCAAACGACTTTTATAACTTCAATGTTGGTACAGGTCAGCCCGATGAGGCGATTGTAGGGGCATTGGATACCGATCAAGTCAACGAGATACGAAACTTAGTGCCAGGCCGTAAGCTGGAGATATTTACATCAGGCGGTGAATTTATTGTGCCAACTACGCCGGTTCTGCCTGAGAATTTTAGTGCTGTTAGGCAAACAAGTTATGGATCGGCAGCGGTGAGAAATACATCGATTGACGGTGCAACGCTATACGTGCAGCGAAATGGCCAAGGATTTAGGGAGTTTTTATTCTCTTTTGCCGAGGACTCGCATGTATCTGCATCAGTCAGCCAATTATCCAATCATTTAATTAATACACCGGTTGATATTGACGCGGTAGCAGGCACAGAAACATCAGAGACTAATTACGTTTATATTGTGAACGAGTCAGGTGATGTGGTTGTGCTTAATACATTGCGAGAGCAAGAGATTGCGGCGTGGTCAGGGCCTTGGACGACCGGTGCATCAGGATTATTTAAGCGTGTCGGCGTGTTGGATTTTGATACTTATTTTGTTGTACAACGGACTATTGATGGCTCAACCGTTAATTATCTGGAAAAACTGGATGAGTCCACTTATACAGATAGCTCATATTCATCGACAAGCCACTCCAGCGCAACGGTGACAGGTTTAGATCATCTTGAGGGTGAAACGGTCAAGGTCAAATTAGGTGGCGCAGTGCAGGCCGATGCGACCGTATCAAGCGGGACTATTACGCTGGACAGAACACCATCGGCAGAGGCGCTTGAGGTCGGCATCGAGTATAATCCTATTATCAAAACAATGCCTGTTAATGATGGCTTTCAGGATGGCCCTACACTTAACAGAGAGAAAAGAATTGTCAGATGTACAATTAACCGTTATCAGTCATTAGGCATTTTTGTAAACGGTGAAAGGATACCGGATAGGCAGTTAGATGATGATACGTTTGACGCGACACCGGACACCTCTGACGAAGTAACAGAGTTATATTTGCATGGATGGTCTAAAAAAGCACAGATTACGATCACGCAGCAAGACCCCGTGCCAATGACGATTCTTGCATTAGATTTGGAGGTTTCCGCATGAATCCTATTAAGTTTCTAAAAAAGACGCTTGTCATAGAGCTTGGCTTTGCCGCCGCCCCGTTTATTGGTGGCGTTGCCGGTACAGCAGCAGCGGCAGGGGGTGTCGGTGCATTTGGCGCGGCATTGGGTGCGGGTGTCACATCGGCTGGTCTTGCGGCAGGCATTGCACCGGTTAGCCTTGCGGCGGGTGTTACTGGTGGCGCATCGGCGGGTCTTTTCGGTGGTAGTCTTTTATCTACATTGTCGGTTGCATCAAAAGTGGTCGGCATTGCGTCAACATTGGCGGGTGGCCAGGCTGAATCACGGGATCTTAAAACTCAAGCCAAAGCCGAAGAATTTAACTCTCTTAATAGAGAGATCGAGCGCAAAAGAAACCTAATCAGATCGTTAGCACTGCAAAACGTCAGGGCTGGCGCGTCCGGTATTACCTCTGGATTTGGCTCATCGGCACAAGCGATACAGCTTGAAGATATAAGCCGGTTTGAATTAGATCAATCGGTCGATGCTTTTGCAACCACACAGCGCGTCAACCAATTAAAACAAAACGCATCCAATGCGACTAACTTTAGCTTGTTGAGTGCTGGTGGTGAAGCGGCTAGATTTGGCTTACGAGCAGCGCGCAGAGGTACGGTTTAATGCGCTATCAGAGCAGATTAATATCAGCCCAGCCGGTGCAAAGTAATTCACCACAGCTATTTCAGTCTCTTGCATCGAGATTGTCAGCTTTCTCTGAGCAAGAAGAAACACGTTTAGATCAAGCAGTTGCTAAAAAAGCCAAAGAAAAAGGGCTGATTGACGCACAGGGAAAAACATCGATAACACTGAGAAACGGCGATACCATTGCTGATAACGCATGGAATGAAGGGGCTATTGCCTCGCATGTATCAGCCGTTAAGCTGGATATGTTTGAAAATTTGTCACGTATTGAGGCTGAAAGCCCACGAAATCCAGAAGCCTATGCAGCCAAAGCACAGGCATATAGCTCTGGATTATTGCAAGGCGTACCCGACAACATAAAGCCATTAGTGCAAGATGAATTGGCTGAGACAATATTAAAGTCAAGCGTTAAGATTCGCTCAGATTTAGTCACTTTCCAGCGTGAGCAGCACGACTCGCAAATGAGTACAGCGCAGGATTTATACCAAACTCAGGCAGAAAACGCAGCCAAAGAGGGTGATGTTCAAACCGCCTTTGATTCGCATGAGAAAGCGATTGGCCTGGTAGATAGCCGTGAGCGTGCCGGTATGATTGACGCTAAAACAGCCGAGACAGCGCGTAGAAATATTACCCGCGAGACTGAGGACTCAGCTATTTATGGCGAAATGGCAAGAGAGATACAAAAAGGGCGCGGTGGTGCGTTTATTAAGAAATTCAGAAAAATGAAGTCTTTTGGTGATCGCGATCCAGAATACCGAGCTAAGATGGAAAAGCAAATGGTTTCCATGATGAAAGAATCTCATGCTATTGAAGATGCTGAGCTTGCCGCAGATACAGCAGCGCGTAAGGGAAGATGGATTCAAGGTGAGCGTGTGGCTACTAATTTACTATTTGAAGGCCAGCTTAATGAGCAGAAAATAAAAGATATGGTTAAAAACGATGAGCTTGATCCATCGATTGGCCGAACTTACATGAAAGCACAATCACAAGGGCCAGAGTTTTCAGATGGTGTTTCATTGATTAAATATAAAGCCAATCTTTTAGGTTATACAGAATCCCAAATAATGACTGATGGCACATTAACCTTTGACGATAGGCGAAAACTGGTTGATGAACATCGCAAGCTAAGAGAGGATAAGTTTAACTGGCGAGCAACGCAGGAAGGGCGCGAAGGCGCAAGACGTATCACCTCTGCGTTTGGTATCATTAAAGGCGTAGCCGGTGCTAGAACAACGAAAGAAGATGCACAAAGAGCGGGCATGGCATTAACTCGCTATTACGATGAAATGGAAAATATTGAGCTAGAGCAAAGAGAGTCAATGGCGGTTATCACGGCTGATAATATCGTCAAAGATATTAATATGGAGATACGAGAAAAAGACCTAGATAAAAACAGGGATAAATTATCTAAAAGAAAATATCAGACCGTTGAGGATATTGAGGCAGCAGATATTGGTGACGAAGAAAAGAAAACTGAGATCAATCAGCTAAACAGATTGCTAAAACGCATTAAAAGGCTAGAAAGTGAATAACGCATTTGAAGCATACGCATCCAATCCACGCTACGCAGAAGGCGGCTTAGAGTCTGAAATTGAGCGCGAGGAAATGGAAACCGCACGCAAGATGGACGTGCAGAGCGCGGCTGCGGCTGATTTAGAGGCCATGAAGCCAAAGGCTGAACCAGAATCAGATTTATATGGCAATATTCGCTCTATTGCTGAAACTGCTATCCGCGTTCCTCAGAATGTGGCGGCTGGTATGAGTGGTGCGATTGAAAACACATTAGCTCTTGCGGTAGGCCGTGAGAACATCAATCAGGCTAATGAGTGGATGAAGGCAGAAATGCCTGATTGGTACAATGGCATGGTTGAGCAGTTGCAGCCAAAGGGCGCTGTAGACGAAGTAACGCAAGAGCTAACTAAGTTTATTATCCCGTTTGGCCTCGCAATGAAGGGGGCAAAAGCCGCATCAATTGCAGCGGGTACAGAGACAGGCGTAGCAACTAATGCTTTGATAGCAGAGGTCGTTGCGTCCGGCGCAGCACTTGATCCGCACATGGAGAGATTATCATCATTTGCTAAAGAACTTGGCGTAGAGAATCAGATCATTGGCTGGCTTGCTGATAACGAGAATGAAACAGAATCAGAAGGTAGAATAAAAAACATTATCGAAGGCGCTGGGATTACAGGCGCACTGGCATTGTCTTTCAAATCGGCGGCGATGACGTTTAAAGGATTGCGTAGATTTAAGGAATTTGGAGCGGCAAATCTTAGAGAATCACGCGGCGCACCGGTTAGCGGTTCGCCTAGAGCGCAGAGAGGATCACTTGATTTAGGTAAGAATCAATCAGAAATAGCGGTGGCAACAAAGGGTGATTTTGCCCCAATGACGATTAAAGCAGTTAAAGACTCTGGTTATGAAAAAATGATAACAGAATCAGGAGATTTAAAAATGTATCACGGTACATCTTCTGCAAACGCTAAATCAATAAAAAAATCAGGCGAATTTAAAGGGCATCCGTTTTTTACGTTCAACAAAGCCGAGGCTGAGCAATATAGTAAGCAGGTTGGCGGCAAGCCTGAGATTATAGAGGTAATAGTTGATCCTGACACAGTTGTGCCAACGGGCGGTTATTTTACAGCGAGAATGGAAGGTCTAAAGGCTGGGGATGATGGGGTTTATAGGTTTGCAAAAAAACAAGCAAAAACACCAAAACCAAAATCAAACGAAACCCAAGATATGGATAACAGAATGGACAACATCATAAACGAGCTTAAAAACCTATGAATGACAAACTTGCAGTCATTGAGGCTTTAATTCAGGCTAAAAAGAAGCCGGTCAAGGATAACTCTGCCGAGGTCAAGAAAATGGCAGGGCAGGCTATCTCATCAATGCGTGATAGCGTCAATAACAATCAGGCTGTCATGGCTGAAATTGTGAGCATGATAGGCGCAAGACCGAAAGAGTTTATAATTCAGCGTGACGGTAAAGGCGATATGACAAAAATCATACCGGTATATGAATAATGGAAACTAAATTTACAGCAGACTTTGTGCGCGATGAGAAAGGCGGCGAATCCTTTGGTATGGATGAAACGCCATTTACTGCGGCTACCGGTGAATCTGAGCAGGTTGCGAGCGGGTTATCTCCACTGATTAAGGGTTTATTCAAAGAAGGGATGAAAGAACTTGCAGAGCAAGCCCCTAAAAAAAGACAGCTTTACAAGTCTAAAAAAGAATTATCCGAGGCGGTCACTGAGCAAAAGCCTGTTGTTAAGCCCGATCAAGTTGATGTACCTGTAGGCACTGAGGGGCAGGCCAATCGTATCCTTGATGCTGATTTTGGTAAGTTTAACCAGTTAGATGACCACCAAATCAATTTTGATCAGATTGATACCACTGATGATATTAAAGCCGTTATCGGGCAAGTAGCCGATGACAATGTTGGGGCTATCAATAAAGCCCGACGAGGCAAAGTAACTCATGAGCAATTACAATCATTAGCAGATGAATTAGGTACAGATGAGGAGGTGATCCAACAAGTCTTGCAGCGTCAGGCTGGTGAAGCGTTTGGGCCAGAGGTTATTCTAGCCGCCCGTCAAGTATTAGGCTCAAGCGCAAAACGGATATTAGGTCTTGCTGAAAAAGTCAGAACCGGCAGCGCGTCAGATATTGAAAAGCTACAATTTCGCAGACAATTAGATTTTCATCGTGAATATCAAGCGCAGTTAATGGGCGCAAGAGCCGAGGCAGGCCGAGCATTAAACGCCTTTGGTATTCCGACAGGCGACAGCCCGCGTGATGTTGCTCGAATAACTGAACTGGTTGAGACTACCGGTGGCGCAGATAATCTGACAACTATCGCCAATCAGTTAGAGCATGTTGATTCTATTGAGGGTCTTAACAAACTCACTAAATCATCTATATCTGAAAAAGTACAATCTGTATTGATAGAGAATTTTATTAACTCAATTCTTTCCGGTGTTAAGACGCATGTTATCAATACGTCAGGTAATGCGCTGTTTCAGGGTATGAATATCGCAGAGCGAGCGGTAGCAGCCCGTATAGGTCGATTTTTAGGTACTGAGGAAGGTGTAGCAGTAGGCGAGGCATCAGCCCATATTTACGGCATGATGCATTCGTGGCGACAGGCTTTAAAAGCGGCTGGTACGGCGCTTAGAAAAGGCGAGCCATCCGATCAAGTAATGAAGTTTGAGGGCACGGTGAATAAAGCCATATCTGCTGATAACCTCGAATTATCCGGAGGATTAGGTCGGGCGGTTGATTTATTGGGCACGGTTATCCGATTCCCGACTGAGCGCGTCATGTTGCCGGTGGATGAAATGTTTAAGGTCTTTGCTCGTAATGGCGACTTGGCAAGACAGGCATTTCGTGAGGCTGACAGAGTAACTTCTTTATCTGGAAACCCAGAGGATGCAGGTAAGGTTATTCAGGAGTTTTTTAGAAACCCACCACAGCAAGCCTTGGATGAGGCGCAAGCATCCGCTTTGTATAACACATTCCAGAATCCGTTAGGCGAGGTCGGTCAGTCTGTACAAAAGACGATCAACAAGATACCAGGCGCACGCTTTGTTGCTCCGTTTATCCGCACACCGATTAACATCTTTAAGGCTGGTTTATTAGAGCGCAGCCCTGTAGCGGTCTTTACTCGTAAATTTCATCAAGACTTAAAAGCCGGAGGTGCAGCCCGTGATATGGCCATCGCTCGCGTTTCTATGGGATCGCTCACTGCTGGAGTGGTTGCTAATTATGCTGCCAATGGTCAAATTACTGGCGGCGGCCCTTCTAATCCACAAGCAAGAGCATTATTAGAGGCTACTGGATGGAAGCCTTATTCTGTTGTTTGGACTAATCCTGTTACCGGAAAAACACACTATCAAAGCTATCAACGAGCCGAGCCATTAGCTTATGTTATCGGTGCGGTAGCAGATTTAGTCGAAATACAGAACTATGGTGATGACGAGCTTGATACCGATGATGAGCGGGTGAACGAAATATCATCGGCCATTATCGCGGCGATTGCTGAAAACACCATGAACAAAACATTTATGACAGGAATCTCTGACTTTACCCGCGCAATGGATGATCCTAAACGATACATGGGGTCATGGTTCGACAATATGCTTGCAGCCCAAATACCCTTTTCTGGTACACGCAGAGATATTAGCAAGATTGTAGACCCTTATGCACGTACCGCGTGGGAGTTGACTGATAAGGTCAAAAAATCCTCTGGTTTTCCAGGTTACATTGACGATGTACCCGCTAACCTAGATTTATACGGCGACCCTAAATACCATCCAGCAGGCTCATTATTAGGCATTATGAGTCCTTTCCCCGATTCAACTAAGACCACTGATGAAGTTAAATTGGAAGTGGTTAGGGTTATGGAAAGCAGCCGAACTGTACCGATAGCAAGACCATCTAAGCGCATTGACGGGGTGAAGCTAACCACTAAGGAATATTATGATTATGTGCAACTTTCGCGTAAAATCATTGAAGATGGTGAGGGTAATACGTTCTATGAGGCGTTACAGGAAACTATAGATAGCCCCGTATATCAAGACGGTACACCAGATATGCAGTCTACATTATTGCGTGACGTACAAAAGAACTTTGATAAATGGGCGCGAATGGAATTAGAAGATGAGAATGACGATTTAAGGCTTAGATTACAGACCAGAAGGGCTAAGAAAGAAAGTCTTTTATATGGCGTTGAAGCGCTTGAACCGGAACAGCAAGAGCTAATAGAGGACGAATAATGCTAAAAGATGAACTATTAAACGATCCATTAGGATTAAACTACGCAGCGATGACAGATGCAGAAGCAGCCGCTTCACTTAACTCTGTCAATCGTATTGTTAATAAACGCGTACAGGTATCAGAACTGCTTAAATACTTAGGCGGCATCGGTAAACTTGGCGACTTCATCGAAGCCAAATCAGATGCAAGCGCAGCCAAACGCAAACCTGTATTAGCGGTGTTTTCTTTATTTGAAAATCCGCACATTACGGATATTGATGTAGCTGTCGAGCCTTTTGCTCAAGGATTGGGGGCATTGGTTGCAGCCAATCTAATCACGCAACCCGAAGCAGACACGATAATAGCTATGGGTAGTGAGACAGTATCACGCGCACAGGAAATCGGCGCAGGTAAAGTTTATGAAGCAACAGTAAGAAAGGCGCGAGGTTAATATGACTACTTCAAATATTGCATATTCAGCAGACACAGCAATTTCAGCTACAGCATGGGAATCGCTTGCGGCAGATGATTGGGCTAGCTCCGCAGACGTAGATAACACATCAAATCTCTATGTGGATATGTCTGTGGGTGGCGTTATTGCAGCATCAGCGACCACTATTGCAGCCGGTGAATCATTTGATATTTATGTTGCAGCACGATACGACAAAGATATTACAACATCTTATCAAGGTGGTGTTGATGCAGCTTTTGGTGCAGCAGATTCTACTTTGACAGAAGATACAGAATTTACACCGCTTAACCTTATTTTCTTAACGTCAGTCAGCGTTGAGGCAACCGCACCTGATACAACTCAAGATTATAACTGGTTTGTTGGGTCAATCGCGCAAGCCTTTGGTGGAATCATGCCGCAGCATTTTATGTTGGTTTTGCATAACAACACAGGCTCGGCAATGACCACAGGCAACGTAATTAACTCTGTCGGCATCACTTACACATCGGCGTAATAGATGAGCTTTATACCCCTAAAGCGTAAGCATACTAGAAAACCCTCGTTTGGTGCTAGGTTAGATAGAAGTAATGAGATAGCCAAAGGGCTAACGTATGCGATACTTCCTGATATTAACTATGATTTAGTATCAGAGAGCCTATTAGCTAGAACGGATACAGGAAGCCCTGTTAAAGTTGCGGGTAAAGATGGAACATATTTAAGCCTGCCAGATGGGTCTTTTTCATCATATAGCGTTGGTGACTGGTCTTGCAGTTCGTACACGATTGCTATGGTTGTCAAGATTGACGCTATTGATAACCCTTGGGGCGGTTTATTTGCAAAGGTAAGCACTGGCACATCGCATCAGATGGGGCTTCAAAGACAGTCAACAAGCAACAACTTTAGGCTTAATCAGGCCAATTCCGTAACGCTTTCAACGTCCAGTATATCTTCAATAATTGGCGAATACGCCAAGATTGTGTTGAACTTTCAGGGTTCAACTGCAACAATGTATATTAATTCTCTGGATAATAAGCACACAGAAACGATTGTGGGCGGGGTAGCTACTGGTTCGGGTGCTTTGTATCTGGCAGCAGAGGCTTCTGCATCAGCTACTTATGATTCTGATGCTGCGTTTTCAATGTTCACATTTAGCAAAGACGCTATGTGGAGCGAGGCCCAAACAAAGTCTTGGCTTGAAAACCCTTACCAAATACTCCAACCCCAAACCCAATACATAGAAGCAGGTGCGGCGGTAGCGGGCGTAACAGGTAAATCAAACCCATTATACGGCTGCTTTGGTGGTTGTTTACAAGGAGCAATAGCATAATGCAATATTTAGGCGACTTCGCGGAAGATGCAACGGTATATATCCCGTTTAACACTTTTTCCAGCGATGACCCACAAGCATCGGTAACGATTACTAATTTAGTTGATGCTGATATTAAGGTGCATAAAGACGGGTCAGCGACTGAGATTGTGACCGATGGCGCAACGATAGCGATTGATTTCGATACGGTTACAGGCAACCACTTAATCATTGTGGACACATCTGCACATGCTGATTATTCAACAGGATCAGATTACCTTGTAAGAATTGAAGGCACGACCGTTGATGGCGGCACGATTAACGCTTTTGTTGGTTCGTTTAGTATTGAGAACCGATACATGCGAGGCACAGACTCAGCAGCGACAGCAGCATCATTAGCAACAGCACAAACTGACCTAGATACAATAACCGGCGCGGATGGCGTAACATTAGCAACCGCGCAACCATCAATTACATTCCAGCCAGTAACGATTACTGCTGGTGATGCAGTGGACAATATTACGCTGGCTGGCACGGGTAGCGCGGATGGGATTTCGTTTACTCGTTCTGGTTCTGGCGATCCATTTGATGCGGCTATCATGGCGCAGCTTAACGCTGAAATGGACACAGCAATCTCTGATGCTTCGCTTGCAACGGCGGCGGCACTTGCCACAGCAGATGCAAATATTGACGCAATTCTAGCCGATACCGGTACAGACGGGGTTGTATTATCAGCAGCGCAAATGAATAAGATTGCCGACCATGTATTACGTAGAGCATTTGCTACAGCCGCAGCATCAAGTGACGGTGATACAAAAGACTTCCGTTCATTATTAGGCGCGGTAGCCAAACTGGTTAATAAGGTCGCTATATCTGGATCAACATTAAGCATTTACGAGGATGACGACACTACGGCACTTGGCTCACAAACATTAACAACTGATGCGGCAGCAGACCCTATTACCGGCGCTGATACGGTGTAATGGCCTATAAGGGAATACTTGAGCTAACTGGGGTATGGCCTAGCGCGGTAGCCGGTGCAACTCAGGCTGGCTTTAGGGGTGTATCAGATTTAAGTGGCGCTATCTTAACTGGCGGCGGCGATGGTGTTACACAGGCTGGCTTTAGGGGTGTATCAGATTTAAGTGGCGCTATCTTAACTGGCGGCGGCGATGGTGTTACACAGGCTGGCTGGATAGGTGTAAGTCAATTAAATGGCGTATGGCTAAGCGGCGGTTATGAGGCAGAGATTTTAGAAACGCCAGGCTATTACGGCGTAGACGGAATAGCAGGCAAACGAAAGAAAGAAGATGACGAAATTATAGCTTTAATTATGGCGATGTATGAATCAGGTACATTCCATTAGGAGGAAAACATGAGCCTTTTAGTAAACGACACAACGCCGCGAGTGCAATATACGGCTACAGCATCGCAGACCACCTTTGCTTATCCATTTGAGATATTTGTGGATGCAGACCTAAAGGTATATCAAACCTTATCCGGCGCAACCCCTGATGATGATACTGATGTTTTAGTGTTGACCACAGATTATACAGTGACAAATGCAGGCGTATCGGGTGGCGGTGATATTGTTTTAGTGACCGGCGCAGCATCGGGTGATGTGATTACGATTGAACGGGATATTGCCATAGAAAGAACCAGCGACTATCAGAATCTAGGTGACTTGGCATCATCTTCATTAAATGATGACCTTGATAAACTGGTTATGATGGCGCAGCAAAACGAATCCCATATAAATAATCTTTGTATTAAAACACAAGCTACATCACAAGCGGGTAGTCTTGATTTACCTGTTTTGGTTAATGATAAGTATTTAACCACTGACGGAACAAGTCTTATATGGGGTACGCCAGAAGGCGCAGCCGGTGCTATTGGTAATTTATCAGAAGATATAACGCCACAACTAGGCGCGGCATTGGATACCAATGATTTTCAAATCAACCAAAGCAAGGGCGCAGATATTGCATCTGCTACAGCATTAACGCTCGGTACAGATGGCAACTATTTTGATGTGACCGGTACGACTGCTATCACATCTATCGGGTCGGTCGGTATTGGCACTGTGGTCACGCTGCATTTTGATGGTGCATTAACGCTTACTTATAACGCTACTGATTTAATATTACCTGGTGCTGATGACGTAACAACCGCAGCCGGTGATGAGTTTACCTTTGTAGAGTACGCCTCCGGTGATTGGCGCTGCATTGGATATGTTTTGGCTAATGGACAATCTATTGCCAGCCCGATAATCAACGGAACGGCACAAGCCACCACGTCAGGCACGTCTGTAACATTTACCGGCATACCGAGCGGTACTAAGATAATTAGGATAATGTTTTATGACGTTCAGCCAGCCGCATCAGCGGCATTAAGGGTTAAGGTCGGTGACAGTGGGGGTGTTGAGTCAACCGGATACCTTGGGAATGTTGCGACAATAACGGGGACAAATACCTGTCAAGTTGGATTTGGTTCTGTAACTACATATTTTGCTGTAAACGCAGCAACAAACGGCTCTCAAAACGGAGTAATTACCTTGGTTAATCAGGGTGGCAATGTATGGGTGTCATCGGGCATTTTGCACGACAGGACAAATAGTTACGTAAACCAAAGCGCAGGATCAAAAGAATTATCTGGCGAGATAGACAGGGTGGAAATATCCTTAACTACTAGCACATTTCAGCTAGGCGAGATAAATATTCAATATCAATAAAAAGGACTAACAATGCCAGATGGTACAACTTCTGCAATTATGGCCGCCTTACACTCCGTATTTGATGCGCTTAAATTCGTATGGTTTGCCTTAATTGGGCTGATTGTATGGAATGGAAAGCGCATGGTAAAAAAAGTAGATGAGCTTGAAAAATGCTCAGTGCATAAGGATGATTTCAATGCCACTCTAAAGAGTCTTAGGGGTGATATAAAGGACTTAGGCGAGAAGCAGATTGATTTGCATAGGACAATGAGATCGGACACGCGAGAAGATATAAAAGGCGTTCACTCCAGAATTGATGAAATAATGAAGAAATGATAAACGAAACACTGAGAAAAATGCTCATTTTAGACGAGGGCTATGAGTCAAGCCTATACGCTGATTCAGTCGGGAAGCTGACTATTGGTATAGGCCACAATATCACTGATAAAGGTCTTAGGCCGGACGAGATTCGCCTTATCTACGATAACGATGTGCAAGAGGTAAAAGACGAGCTACAGCCTCACAAGTGGGCGACAGACCATGACAATATCAGGCAATTAGTCATCATTGATATGGCGTTCAATCTTGGCATGTTTAAGCTAATGCAGTTTAAGAAAATGATAGCCGCATTAAAAAACAAAGACTACACGCTGGCCGCTGATGAAATGATGGACTCAAGATGGGCTTCTCAGGTCGGCGTTAGAGCAGACAGGCTGCATTATATGATGCTAACCGGCGACATTCATCCTGATTATGAGGACTAGCCTTGATCAGAATCATCGACCACATTAAAACCATACCGAGCGACCTGCCAACCGTCCACATATTGCACGGCATACACCGCGATAATCCAGAAACCGGCCCTGGTAACTGGACAAAATACTTCAATGATGCAGGATTCAATGTAAAGGTCTGGGATTATGGCAAGGTCTACGCACTCACGGCTCGATTTTTTGTTAATCCTGATGTCGTGAAACGGGTTAAAAAAGAGATATATCCAGGTGATATTCTATTAGGCCACTCTAACGGATGCGCCATTATCGCCGATGTGTGTGATGATATAGGTATCATGGTCGGTGGCGTTATCCTGTTAAACCCCGCTCTTAACGTCAATCGTCGCATAGCTTGTGATGTGCCCTGGATACACGTCTACTGTAATGAGTCAGATATGGCCGTAGCAGCCGGTAAATGGTATCGGCGCATCAATCCCATTAGTTGGGTATTTAGACACCCATACGGCGAACAGGGGCGGTATGGGCCTGATTTTAACGATAAACGATACCAAGTATTTAAAGGCGAATCACAGCCAGATTTGCCGGTGGTGAGCGGCCATAGCCGCATAAACGAGCCTGAAATACTGGAATCATGGGGTGTATTTGGCGTTAAGCAGGTGTTAAGCGAGCTATCTGTTTAATATTGCCTCTAATTCATCGGCGCAATCACACAAAGCAGACGCATCATCAACAGTCTCGCAATAAGGAGCTGTGACTCTCCAGTGCTTTATTAACTTAACCAGCCTTTCTTCACGCTCTATGTATTGGCTCAATATATCTGCAAACGCCTCGGCTAGTTCTGGTTGCATATCTATGGACTTCGTAGCAGGGTAGCACCACGCTTGCGCTGCAATTTCTCTTGCTTTATCACTCATAATCACTCCTTTGGTGTTAGGGCTTGCACTACTAAAAACTCTTTTAGCATCATCTTTGTTTCTAAATATAACTCAGCTTTGTAGCGCGGCATTTCTGGGTTATAAGTAAGCCTGTCACTTAAATCATCCACCATTCTTTTAACACCGCATTTAATCCTTTCATTCTCTACCCGAGACTCTTTGAGTTGTTGTTCTAAAATTAAATAGCCTTGAGCCAAAGCCTTGACCGCATCACTTTGAACATAAGGGATGTCGTCGATTATTTCTTCCGCTACCACCTTTGGTTCATTCATCGCTTTTCTCCATTGTTTTGTATGCGGATATTATGTCCATCAATTCCTTGCCATCCTTGAATTTTCTCCACAATAAGTTCATCACCCACGCTGAAAATACAACCATGCCCAGCATTAACCATAAGCCAGCAGAAATAACACCAATCCAATAAAAAACTTGTTCATAAATGCTCATATTTCAATCCTCGCTTGGTGGAGAAGGTAGTATTTTATAGTTACGTATAAAGCCCATGCCATTATTTCTAATCCAATCTTTAATGCTTTCATCTAAAGAGGTCATAGGGGTTACGTTGACAGGGATACTTCTTTCAACTTCACCTCCATTAAAAGAAACTCTTACCCACTCACTCATCTTTCCCATCCTTATAGGCCTTGAAGTTATCTGCACCGGATAAACAATTACTGCGAAAAGCATAGTGATACAGCATCCTGTAATTTTCTTCTAAAATAAATAGCTTGTCCTGTAGCTCAACATATTTAGGTATCAATGTTGCTAAATGGCCTGCATAAAAGTTAGCTGACTGACAACCGCTCACGCAATCATCGTCTTTCATAGCGTCCAGTATTACGCTGTAATCCTGTTCCGTTACACTCATATCGCTACACCTCTTACAAAGATAAGGAGTTTGTGGATAACCCCTATCAAATCCATTATCAGCTTCACCACCACATTTAGGGCATGTCATATCTATTTACCTTCTATCTGTTCTGGTGTCATATCATCCCTCTCTGGTGTTGTGTTATTGGGGGGTGTTACATTGGCGTTCCGAAATAAATCTTGGCGTTGCTTTCTTCAATATTGTCTAGCTTTGCTAAAATCTCAAACTGCACAGCATCTTGATAACTTATATCAATATACCCCCCGCTCTTTAGAGCAAACCTCGGCTTGCCGCGCTCTGGATACTCAAGGTGAAACGGTAAATGCCTAACCATAACTTCCATTTTTATCTCCTATTTACTTATGTATGGTGGGCAGACTGGCTACGTCAAACCAGCTTTTGCGACGATTGAGTTAAGCTTTATTTGAATAACTCGCTGCCCATAATCTTATAAACCCTTAATTCATTTGTCCTTTATGTGTATTAATCAAGCCGTCTCTAACTCGGCGAGACGCTTCATATCATCAAGGGCTTCTTCGTTACTGCAAGTCCAATGAGGTATTTTTTCTAATTTTGGATCGCTTGCCATATAAATTAATGCAGCCGCAGAGCCAGTTCCGTAAACACCCTCTAAAACCTTTCCGCCTTCTCCAGCCAAAGTAACAACCCATCCCGCTCTACAGTGCGCTGTACCACAGTGCCATGACGACATATCTAGCGCGCCTTCTGGCTTCGCTGCCGTATAGACTGATTGATGTATGTTTGCGATCTTTGGAATCCAATCAGCACCGCGCAAGTAAGCACCGCGCAAGTAAGCACCGCGCAAGTAAGCATCGCGCAAGTCAGCACCGCGCAAGTCAGCATCGCGCAAGTAAGCACCGCTCAAGTCAGCACCGCGCAAGTAAGCATCGCGCAAGTAAGCATCGCGCAAGTAAGCACCGCGCAAGTAAGCACCGCGCAAGTAAGCATCGCGCAAGTCAGCACCGCGCAAGTCAGCATCGCGCAAGTCAGCACCGCTCAAGTCAGCACCGCGCAAGTAAGCACCGCGCAAGTCAGCACCGTTTTTGATTGCCCACTTAACGGATAACCCTATTTTAAATCGCGTTGATTCGTCACCACTACAGTCAATATCAGCAGTAAATTGAGTTTTACCTGTAAATCTATTTTTAATATCGAATTTCATTTCGCTATCTCCTTAATTAAATGGTGAGCAACTAAACGACCTACGACTTGGATCGGGGTAGATACAAAACCGCCTAGTTGCTCATAAACTTATGCTGCTAACTTTTGCAATTTCTCTTGCATTTCATCCAC
>Ga0316207_10001372_pt1 | contig 30456 bp, 31 predicted proteins | sample 6weekpyrite_MG_FD_204943 | JGI IMG/M metagenome (GOLD analysis project Ga0316207, IMG submission 204943) | Microbial mat bacterial communities from mineral coupon in-situ incubated in ocean water Damariscotta River, Maine, United States -... | ecosystem: Environmental > Aquatic > Marine >...
TTGGGTTTTGAACTAAATTCATATCACTGAACCTAAAAACGCAGTTGGGTCACGAAGGTATGCGCAAACCCTTGGCGCACCTAGAAAATCCGTGAAAGATCGACTCACCAGTTAGGTGAGCGCGACTTCCCCGAATTTCCTATGCACACCAATTGCTTGCACATCTTTTTCGCGCCCAACTGCGCTTTCTAGGTTGAACGATGGGCGTTGCGTTAATTAGTTTAGGGAGTTGGGAATGACAACAATATTGGCAGTGGATGATTCTGCTTCAATGAGACAAATGGTGACATTTACGCTTAAGGGAGCGGGTTATGATGTCATTGAGGCCTCTGATGGCCAAGATGCGCTGGATAAAGCCAAAGTCAGTGCCGTGGACTTGGTGTTATCAGACATCAATATGCCAATAATGGACGGGATTGAGCTGGTAAAAAATCTCAGAGTCATACCGGATTACAAATTTACCCCGATTTTGATGTTGACGACGGAGTCGGCCAGCGATAAAAAAATGGCTGGCAAGAACGCGGGCGCAACAGGATGGCTGGTCAAACCCTTTAATCCAGACCAGCTATTGGCAACGATTAAAAAAGTGTTGGGCTAGTCTTGTGGGAGTTATTTGGCCGGGTCACTTGGCTTAATCGCTCAATTACAAATACACATTAAGCGGGTTCTGAGATGAGTGTCGATCTTAGTCAGTTTCATCAGGTTTTTTTCGAAGAAAGTCACGAAGGCTTGGATATTATGGAGTCAGCACTCCTTAATATTGATGTGTCTAATATTGACTCAGAAACCATTAATGAGATTTTTCGCGCCGCACACTCTATCAAAGGCGGGAGCGGTACGTTTGGGTTTAACGAAATTGCGGATTTTACCCATGTCGTTGAAACCTTGTTGGATTTAATTCGTTCCGACCAATTTGTCATGCAGCCCGATAATGTCGACCTGTTTCTTAAGTCGGTTGATTGTATCCGCACCATGATCAACGAACTGGAAGGCGGCTCTACCTGCGATACGGAGCAGGCAAATGTGCTCAAGCAGCAGTTTGAAGTCTTGCTGGATGGCGGTTTCAGTGGTGAACCAGAGCAGTCCGATGCTAGCGAAACCAAAGTGTCAGCTAAAGACGAAACCGGTGGGAATGGCTGGCAAATCTACTTCAAGCCCGATATTGATATTTTGCGAACGGGCAATGAACCGTTGCGAATGTTCCGGGAGCTTGCGGAACTGGGCGAGTTAAGTGTTTCGGCGGTAACGGATGAGATCCCCGCTTTGGGTGAACTCGATCCGGAAGCGTGCTACACGGCTTGGAATCTGACACTTTGGGGTGACGCTGACGAGTCTCAGGTAAAGGAAATTTTTGAATGGGTGGTAGATGAGTCTGAACTGACGATTACCCCATTGTCTTTAGGGGCAGATAGACACGCACAGACGGAATCGCCTCAGGAAGTTTCTCTCGAAGAGCCGCAGGTTCAAGACCTCACGTCCAACGCTGCACCACAAAACCTTGTATCACAAAACCTTGTATCAAAAAACGTTGTACCACAAGCACCGAAGCCTGAACGGCCTAAAGCCGAAAAGAAAGCTGGCGATGCGAAAAAAGAGAGCAAACCTGAGAGTGTATCAATTCGTGTCGGAACCGACAAAATCGACAACCTGATCAATATGGTGGGTGAACTGGTGATTACCCAGTCCATGCTAGGTGAGATCGGCAGTGATTTTACGGTTGAAAACCTGCCTAAGCTGATGGCCGGTCTGGAACAGCTTAGCCAGCACACACGAGAACTTCAGGAAAGCGTGATGAGCATTCGTATGCTGCCAATCAGTTTTGCCTTTTCTCGGTTTCCACGGCTGGTTCATGATATGAGTCAGAACCTCAGCAAAAAAGTAGAGCTTATTTTGCAAGGAGAAAACACCGAGCTGGATAAAACCGTGATGGAGCGTATTAGTGATCCGCTGGTCCACCTGGTGAGAAATTCTCTGGATCATGGCATTGAGTCCCCAGAGCAAAGGCTGGCGGCAGGCAAAGATGAAATGGGACAAATCACGTTGAGTGCGTTTCATCAGGGCGGCAATATTGTAATTCAGATTATCGATGACGGAGCCGGTCTGAATAAAGATCGAATTCTGACCAAAGCTATTGAAAAGGGACTTGTTTCCGACAGCGATCATCTCAGTGATGAGCAGATTTACGATCTGATTTTTAGAGCCGGTTTTTCAACCGCCGAGGCCGTGACCGATATTTCAGGTCGTGGCGTCGGTATGGATGTTGTGCGTAGAAATATTCAGGAGCTAAGTGGTTCCGTTGAAGTTGAATCAACGCCTGGTAGCGGTAGTGTATTCACTATCCGCTTGCCACTGACTTTAGCGATACTGGATGGCCAGTTAATTCGTGTCGGCCAAAATGTTTATATTTTACCGTTGATTTCAATTATCGAATCGATCCAGTCCTATGATCAGGCAATTCATCGTGTTTCAGGTGGTTGCGATATTCTCCGCCTGCGGGATGAATATGTGCCTATTGTCCGGCTATGGGAAATTTTCAATGTAAAACCGGATTCGAAAAAAGTCGAAGACGGCTTATTGGTGGTTGTAGAATGCGAGAATATCAAAGTTGCAATTCTGATTGATGATTTGCAGGCTCAGCAGCAAGTCGTCATCAAAAGCCTTAATGACAACTACACCACGGTCGAAGGCCTATCCGGTGCAACTATATTGGGAGATGGAACGGTTTCACTTATTTTGGATATTGGCGGCTTGATTAAACTGGCAGGCGTTAGCAAAGAACAGTACAAGAAAGTTGAGCACACCGATGATTCTGAAGCCGCATAGCGACGGTAGACCTGATCAATAGAGAACTGAGTGAAATAGAGATGAATACAGAGGAAGACGGAGCGATTGACCCGCTAAATGCAAGTATTGCTGAGATTAAATCCGGTGAAGCTTCCGAGCAGTATTTAACCTTTTTTATGGGTAAAGAAGAATTCGGTGTCGATATTCTTTCGGTGCAGGAAATTCGAGGCTGGGAACCAGTCACGCCCATCCCCAACTCGCCGGAGCATGTTTTGGGCGTGATGAATTTACGAGGAACGGTTGCCCCCATTATTGATTTGAGAATGAGTTTTGGAATTGAGGAGCGTCGCTACACTGAAAAAACAGTGGTCATTGTACTGACTATTCCAACTGAAAAAAAATCAAAAATTATAGGCGTGGTTGTTGATGCCGTCTCAGATGTATGCAGTTTCACAAAGTCAGAAATTCAGCCTTCCCCAGAGCTCACCCAAACGGATCAGGCTCAGTACGTCAAAGGGCTGGGCAGCACAGAAGATAAAATGGTCATTTTGCTTCAGCTAACCGAATGCTTGATGGCGGCTCCCAAAGGAAGGGACAAACAGCGCCAGCTAAAAGCGGGTTAGCGTCTTGAATACGATAAATGGTGATTAGCAGGTGGATGCACAACCAAAGGCAGTTGCTCGAGAATTTCATATGGCAGATACTGATTTTGAGCTAATCAGTGAATTGGCATATAAATATACCGGTATTGTATTAGCCTCCCATAAACGCGATATGGTGTATGGTCGTCTTGCACGACGTTTGAGAGAACTAAAGCTCACGGTTTTTTCCGATTATTGCCGTTTGATCGAAAAAGATGACCACCAGGAAGTCAGCCAGTTTATCAACGCCATTACCACAAATCTGACCTCGTTCTTCAGAGAACAGCACCATTTTGACTACATTAGAGAGCATATTTGCCCTGAATTAAAAAGCACTCATGCGGACGACCGAAAAATACGCGTGTGGTCAGCAGGATGCTCAACCGGAGAGGAGTCGTACAGTATTGCGATTACTTTGAGCGAAAATCTTGATATGGAAAACTGGGACTGCAAACTACTGGCGACTGATCTGGATTCCAACGTTCTGGAAAAAGGACAACAAGGTATTTATGACCTTGGTCGAATCGAGTCACTGTCAGAGGCAAAAAAGAAAAAATGGTTTTTGCATGATCGAAATCACCCGGATATCGTAAAGGTAAAGCCGGAGTTACAGCAGTTGATCAGATTTAAGCGACTGAATTTATTAGAAAAATGGCCAATGAAAGGGCCGTTCGATATTATTTTTTGTCGCAATGTCGTGATTTATTTTGACCAGGAAACTCAGCGTTACCTGTTTAATAAATATGCCGATATGCTGCGTGAAGGCGGCTATTTATTTATTGGTCACTCGGAAAGCCTGCACAGGCTGAGTGATCGTTTCAAATCAATTGGTAAAACTATTTATCAGAAAATACATTAGCAGATTACCAGAAAACGCATTAACAGGATGAACCAGCAGGATGTTACCGTGAATTTAAAAGCCTCTCCCTTGTCGGATGTTTTACCCGGGTTCGAGCATGTCAATCGGTATTGGGATAAACGAATGAATCTGCCAGCCGCGAAAATATTGCCGGGTGAGTTTTATGTCAGCCGTCATGGCGAGATGATTGTCACCGTTTTGGGGTCCTGTGTCTCAGCTTGCATTCGCGACAAAAAACTCGGTGTTGGAGGTATGAATCATTTTATGTTGCCTTATCAGGGAAAGCACTCAACTGATAAATGGGGCGACTCTGTGAGTTCTGCTTCGCGTTATGGTAATTGGGCGATGGAATTTCTGATTAATGAAATCCTGAAGCTGGGGGGCACACGACGCAACCTTGAAATTAAAGTATTCGGTGGGGGCAATGTCCTTAGTCATATGACCGATATCGGTGATCGAAATGTAGAGTTTGTTAAGAAATACATTTTTGAAGAAAACTTTGAAATAACGGCACAGGATGTCGGCGATATTTATCCACGGAAAGTACTGTACTTTCCAGATACCGGCGCAGTTAAAGTCAGAAAGCTGCGAAATGTTGAAAATGATACGCTGATACAACGAGAACAGGCCTATGGTAGAGGTCTTAGTGAAAAACCAGATACGGATGGCAGTGTTGAATTGTTCGACTAATATATACCAGGAAGAGGATTGTGTGCTTGTGGAGAGCTTAAGTTGAAAGCAATCAGAGTGCTTGTTGTCGATGATTCCGAGCTGATTCGCCAGGTATTGACCGAAGTGATCTCTCAAGCGCCCGATCTGGAAGTGGTTGGTGCGGCTGAGGACCCTCTGGTCGCCAGGGAGATGATTAAACAGTTAAACCCTGATGTGCTGACATTGGACGTTGAAATGCCAAAAATGGATGGTATTTCATTTTTACGCAATTTGATGCGCCTGCGGCCGATGCCAGTGGTAATGATTTCTACCCTGACTGAGAAGGGCGCGCCCGTTACGCTTGATGCACTGGAGATTGGCGCGGTGGATTACATTGCCAAACCTCAGGGTGGTTCATGGCAAAACCTGAAAGCGTATGCCGCCGTGATACAGCAAAAAGTTAGAGATGCTGCGTCCGCTAATATGATGGCGCATGATCGAGCCACAAAACCTGAAGTAATGCAGCCCGGTGCTATAAGACAGTGTTTTAAGCCAGGCAGGGTGATTTGTATCGGCAGCTCGACTGGCGGCACGGAGGCGATCAAAGTCGTATTAAAGGGTATGCCTCAAAACTGTCCGCCGATAGTCATTGCACAGCATATTCCGCCCGTGTTCAGCGCAACACTGGCGACGAGACTCAATAATTTATGTGGTATTACTGTTCGGGAAGCGAAAAGTGGTATGCCGCTGGAGTCGGGAAATGCCTATCTTGCGCCGGGTGATTTCCATTTGAAATTGCGTAACAAGGGGGGGCAGCTAGTGACATTAATTACGGAAGGTGAGCGGGTAAATGGCCATATGCCGTCAGTAGAGGTTTTGTTCAAATCGGTACTTGAACACGCTGGCAACAAGACTGTCGCCGCGTTACTGACTGGAATGGGCAGCGATGGTGCGCAAGGATTAAAAGAAATTTGTGAGTCTGGCGGGTGTACCATTGCGCAAGATCAAGACAGTAGTGTGGTTTGGGGTATGCCTGGGTCAGCGGTAAAGCTCAATGCTGCGCAGCAGGTTTTATCGATCGAAAAAATTGGGAAAGGGCTACTCAAAGCGTGCCTGTAATCACGAGTAGATTGCCGCTCACGAGTTTTGCAAAAGTATCTTAGAATCGAAAAAAGGAAAGTATACATGTCGATTACGACTCAGGTTTCACCATCAGGTGATTTGTTGACGATCGGTATTCAAGGCCGGTTTGATTTTAGTTCGCATCAGGATTTTCGTGCAGCATATGAGAATTCGGAAGGATCCATCAGCGCCTATCAGGTGGATATGAAAGAAACATCCTATCTGGATAGCTCTGCGTTGGGAATGCTGTTATTACTTCGAGACTATGCAGGCGGAGATAGTGCGAAGATTAGCATTGTTAACTGTAACGAAGATGTAAAGAAAATTTTTACGATTTCAAATTTCGAGTTACTGTTTGATATTCAGTAGTGCCGTCTTGATAAACCTAGTGATCAAGTTGCGGCGTTAAAGTTGTCTCAGGGCAAGTCATCGCAAATGGACATGCTAAAATGATTGGATCGGAACCTCTCAAAATTCTCATCGCAGAAGATAACGAAACTGATCGTATGATCCTGGAACGGATAATTCGAGAGCAGGGTTATCGAACCGTTATGGCAAAAAATGGCAAGGAAGCGATTGATCAATTCTTGAAAGAAGCGCCATCGATTATCTTGATGGATGCCTTGATGCCAGTCGTTGATGGCTTCGAAGCCACGCAAAAAATTCGTTTTCTCGCCGGTGATGACTTTGTTCCAATTCTGTTTTTAACGTCTCTGACCGATGACCTCTCGCTGGTTTCCTGCCTGGAGGCGGGAGGCGATGATTTTATTTCCAAACCCTATCGACCGGTGGTGCTTGCAGCCAAAATTCAGGCTTATCGGCGCATGTTGGTGATGCATCAGACCCTGAGGCACCAGCGTGATGAAATCGCCCGCAGCAACGAACATATGCTACAAGAGCAGCAAATTGCCAAAAAGGTATTTGATAATGTCGCGCATATGGGGTGTTTGGATGCAGCCAATATCAAGCATGTGCTTTCGCCAATGTCGGTGTTCAACGGTGACGTGCTAATTGCGGCACGAAAACCTTCAGGCGGGCTCGTGGTGTTACTTGGCGACTTTACAGGTCATGGCCTTCCGGCGGCCATTGGTGCCATGCCGATATCTGAAATCTTTTATGGCATGGCAGCTAAAGGCTTCGGTATTGAGAATATTCTTAGAGAAATTAATCAAAAACTGAAAATGATTTTACCCGTTGGTTTTTTTTGTTGCGCGAGCATGATTGATATCAGTTATGCGCAGCAAAGAATCAAATTGTGGAATGGTGGGTTGCCAGATGTGTTGCTGAGACAGAAGGATGGATCGGTCAAACGTTTTGAATCAGAGCATCTGCCATTGGGTATATTATCGGTGGATAAGTTTAAAGCGGACTGCGTACAACATGAAATGCGCCTTGATGATCGCGTTTATCTGTTTTCGGATGGCATCGTTGATATCAGAAATGAACAAGGGAAGCTTTTTGGTATCGGGCATATTTACACGATGCTATCGCAAACAGGCGAGACTGAGACTCTGTTTGAACGACTGATCGAGTCGGCTATCGAGTATATGGGGCCAGAAGGGCATGAGGATGACTTGACGCTTGTCGAAGTGACCATGGAGCCGGAGCAATCTCAGTTTGATGGTTCGGTCTTGGCAAAATCAAGCGCCATGCCCGGTGCCAGGGATTGGGCCTTTAGTTTTGAATTCTTTAATGAAACTGTTCGCGACTTTAACCCTATTCCCCTGATGCTTCATGTCACAATGGAGTTGCCGGAGCTGAATGCGTTTAGCAGTGATTTGTATACCATATTTTCAGAACTCATCTCTAATGCGGTTGACCATGGCTTACTTGGTTTGGACTCAGCATTAAAAACGACCCCCAACGGCTTTCAGACCTATTATCAATATCGCAGCGAGAGGCTTCGTCAGTTGTCAGAGCCCAGTATTCAAATATCACTGCGTCATCAGCCAGAAGCTGAAGGCGGGTTATTAACTATAGAGGTTAAAGATAGTGGCCCCGGGTTTGATATTGAGACGATCGATGGTTTGATGCCGGGAGAGGGCGAGTATTCCGGGAGAGGCATACCGCTATTGATGACCTTATGTGAAACGGTTGATTATTTAGGTAACGGAAATACCGCTCGAGTATGTTATCGTTGGCGCCCTTTGCCAGAAGATGACAAAAAAGAGGTTTAACGGAATGACTATTATTCACCTGGATTATGACTTGATTCATGAATTGGCATCTTTATTGGAAGAGGAGTTTCCAGTCTTGGTCAATACATTTATCGAAAATTCTAATCATTTGCTTGAAAAAATGTCTACTTTGCTGGCTGAGGGGGACATCAAAATCTTTATTATGAATATTCATAGCTTTAAAGGAAGTTGCAAAAATCTGGGTGCCGAACACCTGGCTGATTTATGCATGAACTATGAAACGCTTGCAAACCAAGGGCAGATTGAGCGTATTGATTCGGAGTTCAAGGAAATAAGAGCCGAGTTAGATAAGGTCAGTGAACTGCTTCGTCACTATATGAACAGCGCGTCAAATTGATACGACAACACATTCAGCTTTCTTTTTTGTATTAACCTGGCCCGAAATTCGCTACCTAATATTTAATAGAATTTTTATTATTAGGTTATAAGCGGCTATGCAACAGATTTCATCTTTTCCACTTTTGGCACCTTTAGCCCAATCCGTTGATGCAAGCGGCTCTGACGTTCTATCGAGTGCAACAACAGAAAACGCCAACTATGGGGCTATGCCCGATGGCCCGCTGGCTCAAACCGAGTTTCAAGATTTTCAGCAGGTTTTTCAGTCCTATACGCTGAATAAAGAGGGTCTGTCATCAAATGCTCTTGGTTTTGAACAGTGGCAGCGCTTGTCTGATGGCTTGTCCGAGAGGGTAACGAATGAGCAGCCTGAGGTTGGGAGCGCCTCAGGGCAACTCGATTTGCTAGATCTTGATCTGGAAGCCTCAGATACCTTAGACAATACCGTGTTGCTAACACAATTACCGGTCTCATCGCCCAGGGAAGGGCAAGGTTTGTCCCCTGTGATACCGCCTTCGGGTGAGGTCTTGCCGCTTGGGATGCAGGTTTCTGAAGCGCCATTCTCGCAAGGTTTGGCGAATAGTGAGCCTGTACAGAATCAGGTCAATACTACAATTTCGGCACCGATTGACAATTCGCTGCCACCCGCAGCGTTGCAAACTGCATGGTCAGAACCTGGTGATCGCGCATCGGATGTTCTCGGGCAACAAACTATACAGAACACACGCGCTTTATTGAGACCCGAATTGAACAACAAGGGGCTGAATGAAAACTCACCGTTGCCTCCACCCGGTACCGAGTTAAAAAGCGCTTATTCTGAATCTCTGAATCCGGCGCGTGATTCACTTAAAGCGAATGTGGCGATGCAAGCGACCGAAAATCCAGGCAAACAACTGGATGGTCGTCCTGTCTTGACGACAAACGTTCAAGGCTTCGAGCAGGGTTTGAATACAGCGAGTGATATCACGCAAGGGCTCAATCCCATCGTTCAAAATGAGTCAGATGCGCGTGCTAAAGCTCAGTTTGACTTTTTTACTCGCGAAGCCGCCGGGCCTGAGTTAGCGGAAACAGCTGATATCGACAGACTTGAACGGCCCACTAATGCGACCAGTGATGTTCGTTCACGTATCCAGGGGCCGGGGCTGAGTCAGTATGCAACAGGCGTAAGTGTTTCTGTCGATGACCCGAATTGGGGAGACCAGATGAGTCAAAAAATTGTCTGGTTGAGTGGTCGCAATATTCAGTCAGCAGAAATACAGCTGTCGCCCGTAGAGCTTGGGCCGGTCGAAGTCAAAATTTCTGTTCAGAATGACCAAACAACCGTGACCTTTAATGCCCAGCAGGCATCGGTTAGAGAATTACTGGAAAACAATGTGCATCGTTTGAGAGAAATGATGAGTGAAAATGGTGTTGATTTGGCCGATGTGAATGTCGCTTCAGATGATCAGAATGACCACTACCCTGCCCAGCAAAATAATGGCGATGATGAATCAGGTTCGAATCAAGTGGCCGATAGCGATGAAGGAAATGCCACGACAGCTCATTCATCAGAGTCCCAGCAGGATGTCGTAACGGTCAGCGCTCCTAATATGATTGATTTCTACGCATAGAACCGGTGTCGGCGTTTCGATATTATCAAATTGGGAAATTCCGACTTTCCCATGCACACCAATTGCTTACACATCTTTTTCGCGCTCAACTGCGTTTTCTAGGTTAAACTACTCTCCCAAATCGTCGATGAAGCGAGCAGTCTCTGCAATGCTTTGTTGGCATATACTTTGCTGAAACCTGATTATGGGTATCAGTAGTGGCTAAAATGACGGGAAAATGGCGTGGCTGACGAAGATAAAGAAAACGAAGAGAATCCTGAAGCGGGAAAAACTAAATCGAATAAGAAAGGAATTATTATCATTGCTGTGGCGGTGGTATTGGCGATAGCATTATCGGTTGGCGCGACCATTTATTTTCTAGGGGGTGATGATCGCGCTGAAACACCGGAAGATGTGAGCGAAGACGCTGAGGTAGCGGTTGAGAAAGGCCCGGCGGTTTATCTCGATGTTAAACCCCCGTTTTTGGTCACGTTTGATGTCGGCGGCCGACAACGTTATATGCAGGTCTATGTGTCTGTTTCCAGTCGTGTTCAGTCTGCGTTGGATGCCTTGGAATACCATATGCCTTTGATCCGTTCGAAACTTATTTCCACCTATAGTGGTCAGAAATTTGAAGAACTGCAAACGCCTGAAGGTAAACTCGCATTGCAGAGTCAGACACTCAGCGTCATTAATGACGCGTTGGAAAATGAAGGTGCAGAAGGTATCGAAGCGGTTTACTTTACCAATTTTGTATTGCAATAAATCGTAATAGGGTTATTCGTATTTGGCGGATAACGTACTAGTGCGGGAAGATTCACTCTAGTCAGGTTGTATCGTGCAAGATTTATTATCTCAAGACGAAATAGACGCGCTCTTACACGGTGTTGATGACGGCGATATCGACACCGAAGACGAGATAGAAGAGGGCGGGATACGCACTTACGATCTTGCCAGTCAGGATCGTATTGTCCGGGGGCGCATGCCCACCCTGGAAATGATCAACGAACGTTTCGCTCGTTATACCCGTATCAGTTTATTTAATTTGCTGCGCCGAAATGCCGATGTTTCGACAGGTGGCGTGCAAATAATGAAGTTTGGAGAATATATCCACACTTTATATGTTCCGACCAGTTTGAATATCGTCAAAATCAAACCACTGCGTGGCGCAGCTTTGTTTATTTTTGATGCCAAATTGGTGTTTAAGCTGGTCGACAATTTCTTTGGCGGCGATGGCCGTCACGCTAAAATTGAAGGTCGTGAATTTACCCCAACTGAAATTCGGGTTGTACAAATGGTTTTGAACCAGGTTTTTATCGATATGAAAGAAGCCTGGAGCGCTGTGTTTAAAGTGGATTTTGAATATATCAACTCGGAAGTCAACCCGGCAATGGCGAATATAGTCAGCCCAAGTGAGGTGGTGGTGATCAGTACCTTTCATATTGAGCTTGATGGCGGGGGAGGCGACCTTCATTTGGCGATTCCATATTCCACTATTGAACCAATACGTGAACAGCTGGATGCAGGTGTGCAAAGTGATGTGGACGATGTTGATGAGCGCTGGATGACCACCATTCGAAAAGATTTGTTAGCTGCCAGTGTGCCGATAAATGCCACGATATTGGAAAATAAAATTTCACTTAGAGATGTGTCCAATATAAAAGCAGGTGATGTTCTCCCGATAGAATTGCCAGAGTTGGTCACCATGACGGCGAATAAGGTGCCTATGTTTAAGGCGAGGTTGGGGCAAAGTGATGGCGTATTGGCACTCAAAATTGAAGAGAGAATTGAAAGGCCCAGTGTATTCGTAGATACGGTAGAAGACGATGAGTGAAAATGATAAGCCTGAAGAAGGCCAAAGTGAAGATGAAAAACTGGCATCCGAGTGGGAATCTGCGATGGAGGAGTCGGGAGATATACAAGGCGCTGAAGGTGGGCGCGAAGATGAATGGGCGGCGGCGATGGAGGAGGCCGAGTCATTAGGTGGAGATCCGGGTGAGATTCAATCCGCGCCACTGGAAACGTTTGACTCCAGGCCAGCTCAGGCTGAATCTGCCGGTTCCGCTCAAAACCCGGACCTGGATGTGATTCTCGATATTCCCGTGACCATTTCAATGGAAGTGGGGAATACGGCGATTCCCATCCGCAATCTGTTACAACTTAATCAAGGCTCAGTGATTGAGCTGGATCGATTAGCCGGTGAACCCTTGGATGTGCTAATCAATGGTACCTTGATCGCTCATGGTGAAGTGGTGATGGTCAATGATAAATTTGGTATTCGTTTAACGGACGTGGTTAGTCCGTCAGAACGAATCAGGCGGTTGGGTTCGTGACACGGGTTCGGGGCGTGACCTGGTTGTTGTCTTTTAGCCCTTCCGTGCTCTGGTCTGCCGAATTGGGGGCGGCTGATGTGCCGCAAGCCGATGCGGGCGTTACGACACCCGCCGCAACCGCCGCGACAAATTTGGTTTCAACGCCCGACTTATCAGGTGTTTCAAGTTGGCCTCTGGTGATAATGACCTTGCTGGGGATCGTCGGTCTTATTTTGTGCCTTGCCTGGTTTGCAAGACGATTCGGTGGTTTTAGTGCGGCTGGAAACAGTGATATGCGGGTGATTGCGGCTATTCCGATGGGGGCCAGAGAAAGAGTCGCTCTGATCGATGTGAAAGGCCAGCAGTTTTTGCTGGGCGTCACCACGCAAAATATTAATCATCTGCATAGCTTTGACGAACCTGTTATTGATCTGGCAAAGGCCCCGAAAAGTGAGTTTGCCCAAAAACTTCAGGGCATCTTACAAACGCATAAGACGGCGAGTAAAGAGCGTGACTAAGAGCCTGCCTGAGAATAGGGGTCTGTTGGCACGACTCACATTGATAGTGCCATTGTTGTTGATGACCGGTTCGGCCTTTGGCGCCGACACTGGAATTTCAGCACTCAAATTAATTACCCATGAAGACGGCTCTCAGTCTTACAGTGTAACGTTGCAAATTCTGGCGCTGATGACCGCGCTGACCTTCTTGCCTGCGATGTTAATGATGATGACTTCTTTTACACGGATCATTATCGTGTTTGCCATTCTTCGTCAGGCCTTGGGCTTACAACAAACACCGTCAAATCAAATCATTCTCGGACTGTCGCTATTTCTGACTATTTTCATCATGTCGCCGGTATTGGAAAAGGTCAACTCTATGGCGATTCAGCCGTATATGGCAGAGCAACTGGCACCGCTGGACGCGGTTAAGCAAGCCAGTGAGCCGTTTCGTGAGTTTATGTTGAGCCAAACACGCGAAGATGATCTGGCGCTCTTTATCCGTATCTCCGGAAAGCAAGCTGAATCGCCCGAGACGGTTTCGTTCTGGGTGCTGTTGCCAGCGTTTGTTACCAGTGAATTGAAAACGGCATTTCAAATTGGTTTCTTGTTATTTTTGCCATTTTTGATTATCGATATGGTGGTTGCCAGCGTGTTGATGGCAATGGGGATGATGATGTTATCGCCCATTATTATTTCGCTGCCGTTTAAAATTATGTTCTTTGTCCTGATCGATGGCTGGGCCTTGATTATGGGGACATTGGCAGCGAGTTTTGGCGTTTAGGTGCCTAGGGAGGCAATATGACACCCGATGTAGCTCTGGATATTGTACGAGAAGCCGTGTTTATTATTTTGACCCTGGTTGGCCTGATTTTGGTTCCCGGTTTGATCGTCGGTTTGATCGTCAGCGTATTTCAGGCAGCGACTCAGATCAACGAACAGACTCTGAGCTTTTTGCCGAGACTGGCCATCACATTAATGATGCTGATTGCGGCCGGGCCTTATATGATGCAGAAAATTATTGATTTTTCTGAACGGCTCATTCGCAATATTCCGCTGCTGATTGGGTAGCGAAATGCAGTTCACTGATGCGCAAATTGGCGCCTGGGTCGCATCCTTTTTATGGCCTCTGTTTAGAGTTGCCAGTTTTTTGATGGTGGTGCCTGTGGTTGGCACACAGCTGGTGCCAATGCGTGTGCGCCTTGGTCTGGCCTTTCTGATTACCCTGGTGATTGCCCCTTTGGTCGGCCCCGTTCCTGAAATGGATGTGCTGTCGTTTCAGGCATTGTACGTCACACTTCAACAGATATTTATTGGCACTTTACTGGGCTTCATGTTTGTACTGCTCATGCAGCTGTTTGTCGTGGCCGGGCAGATGATTGCGATGCAAATGGGTTTGGGCTTTGCATCCATGGTCGACCCGACCAATGGCGTGTCGGTGCCGGTGCTATCGCAAATATTTCTGATTTCTATCACCCTGATGTTTCTGGCAATGAATGGTCACCTGGTGATGATTGAGGTCGTGGTCGAGAGTTTTCGGGCCTGGCCGATTTCGAGTACGATTTTGGGAGAGAGCAGCATGAATCGCGGGCTGTTGTGGGAGATGTTGATGCGCATTAGCTGGCTGTTTGCATCGGCATTGTTGATTGCCTTGCCTGCCATTACTGCTGTTCTTATTGTTAATTTGTCTTTTGGTATCATGACCCGTGCCGCGCCTCAGATGAACGTGTTTTCGCTCGGGTTTCCAATTGGCATGCTGTTTGGACTGTTTATTATCTGGGTCAGCAGCCGTGAGTTAATGCCGCAGTTTCATCGCCTCAGCGAGGAAACTTTCTTGTTTCTTAGAACGGTACAAGGAGCTTAAATGGCAGAAGAAGGCGACGACAGTAGCCAGGAAAAAACCGAGGAACCCACCCCCAGACGAATTGAGAAAGCCAGGGAAGAGGGACAGGTTCCCAGGTCCAAAGAACTCAATACGATGGCAGTTTTGATGGTGGGCTCGGGCGGTTTACTGATATTTGGCGGGCAACTCGGGAATGCCTTGAAAAATATCATGACGACCAGTTTTTCACTTCCGCGCGCTGCCATGTATGACACGCATCAAATGGCGCTGTACTTGATGAACGCGGCCGTGACGATCTCTGAGGCACTTGCTCCGCTTCTGATTGCTTTGTTTATTGTTTCGATCGTCGGATCGATTTCGCTGGGTGGCTGGTTGTTGTCCGCAAAAGCGGTCGCGCCAAAATTCAGTCGTCTTAGCCCCTTGAAAGGTTTAGGGAGGATGTTTTCGCTTAAATCACTGGTCGAATTGGCAAAAGCGATTGCCAAAGTAAGCGTGGTTCTGTTTTTCGCGATTATCATCCTGAGGCTCAGGACTGAAGAGTTACTCGGGTTAGGGCAGGAAGCCATAGTTCCCGCGATGTCTCACGCGGTGCAAATTTTGGGCTGGAGCTTTTTCATGCTCACCTGCACGATGATTGTGATTGCCCTGGTCGATGTGCCTTTTCAGATCTACGATCATCAGAAAAATCTGAAAATGACCATGCAGCAAGTTAAGGATGAGTATAAAGATACCGAAGGAAAACCTGAGGTTAAAGGGCGAATCAGGCAATTGCAGCGGGAGTTGTCTCAGCGTCGAATGTTGCAAGATGTACCCGAGGCTGATGTTGTGATTACCAACCCGACCCACTTTTCTGTGGCATTGCGTTATGATCCTGAGAAAGAAGGCGCACCGGTCATGCTGGCCAAAGGGGCGGATCAAATTGCGTTGAAAATTAGAGAAATTGCCGCGGCAAACCAGGTCGAGATCGTTGCCGCACCGCCTTTGGCTCGTTCCGTTTACTATCACTGTGACATTGGCGAAGAAATACCAAGTGGGCTGTATATGGCGGTCGCCCAGGTGCTTGCTTATGTCTTTCAGCTCAAGCAGTTTCGCAGGCGAGTCTCGCCTCGACCCGTTATGCCTGACTTCCCGATTCCTGATGATCTTCTCAGCGACGAATAGGCGCGATTCTTGCCTGACTATAGTTTAGCGGTTCAAACAGTCAGAAATATGACGGCCTAACCAGGATCTGAGCCAAATCTAACCAACCTTGGGTAATCCCTTTCAGCCATATGCAGCAGTCTGCCGCCTTTAATCAATTTAGAACGTTTACACAGGGTAATCTGGCTATTCCTATTATCCTCGTGGCCATTCTCGGCATGATGACGTTGCCGGTCCCACCTTTCCTGCTTGATTTGTTGTTTACCTTCAATATCGCGCTGTCACTGGTGGTTCTGTTGGTTTGTATCTATGCCTTGCGACCGATGGAATTTGCGATTTTTCCAACGGTGCTGTTGATTGCGACCTTGCTCCGTCTTGCGCTCAATGTTGCCTCAACGCGTGTAGTGTTGCTTGGCGGGCACGAGGGAGGTGATGCCGCAGGTAAGGTAATTGAGGCGTTTGGCGAGGTCGTCATCGGTGGCAATTATGCTGTGGGTTTGGTGGTGTTTGCGATTTTGGTGATTATTAACTTTGTGGTGGTGACCAAAGGTGCTGGACGTGTATCAGAGGTTAGCGCACGCTTTACTTTGGACGCCATGCCCGGTAAGCAAATGGCCATCGATGCAGATTTGAATGCCGGTATCATTGATCAGGATGAAGCCAAACTCCGCCGGGAAGAAGTGGGTACCGAAGCAGATTTTTATGGCTCAATGGATGGTGCCAGCAAGTTTGTTCGCGGCGATGCGATAGCAGGCTTGATGATCATGGCGATTAACATTATTGGCGGCCTAAGTATCGGCATGCTACAGCATGATCTCGATTTTAACGAAGCCATGCAAAAGTACTCTTTATTGACGATTGGTGATGGCCTGGTTGCACAGATACCTTCGCTGCTATTATCCACCGCCGCCGCGATTATGGTGACGCGTGTCAGTACCTCAAAAGATATGTCATCACAAGTGCTGGACCAGATGTTTCTGTCGCCCAAGGCGCTTTATGTCGCGTCAGGTATTTTGATTGCGATGGGCTTGGTGCCAGGAATGCCGCATGTAGCGTTTGTTGGCCTGGGTTCAGGAATGGCATTGCTTGCCTGGACTGCCGCGAAAAAAAGAGCGAAAGAGGGCTCTGAGCCTTTTGCAGGTACAATGCCGGGGCGCGATGTGAAAGGGTCAGGGACGCCTTCCGGGGGGGGCGCCTCAACGGCGTTGGAGTCTTTACCTTCTGGTGGCGATGGCGGCGATACGGATGCCCCGAAAGAACTTGGCTGGGATGATGTGGTCGCGGTTGATATCGTTGGCCTGGAGGTCGGGTATCGCTTGATTCCACTCGTCGATAAATCTCAGGGTGGCCAACTGCTGGGGAGAATAAAGGGCGTGCGAAAAAAGCTCTCTCAAGAGCTGGGTTTTCTGATGCCTTCCGTCCATATTCGTGACAATCTCGATTTAATGCCCAATGTGTATCGAATTACCCTGATGGGGGTGACGCTGGCGGAAGCAGAGATCCACCCTGATCGTGAGCTGGCGATCAATCCCGGTCAAGTGTTTGGAAAAATAGAGGGGATTAAGGGTAAGGATCCTGCGTTCGGCCTCGATGCGATCTGGGTTGAAAACGCTCAAAAAGATCATGCGCAAACACTTGGTTATACCGTTGTTGATGCAAGCACGGTAGTGGCGACGCATTTGAACCAGGTGTTGCAGAAACATGCAAATGAATTGATTGGTCATGAAGAGGTACAGCAGTGGCTTGATCAACTGGCGAAGGCATCGCCAAAATTATCTGAAGAACTGGTGCCTAATAGCCTGACGGTGAGCCTGCTCTTGAAAGTGCTGCAATTGTTGCTGTTGGAAGATGTTCCGGTGCGGGATATGCGGTCTATCGCGGAAGCGCTCGTGAACGTATTTCCGAAGAGTACTGATGCGACTCATTTAGCAGAGGCATGTCGGCAAGGCTTGAAGCGAATGATTGTTCAGAAGGTCTGCGGGTCGGAGCAGGAGGTTCCGGTGATCACGCTTGAGCCGGAGCTGGAACAACTATTGCTTAAGTCTGTTCAGCAGTCACAAAAAACTGGCGCAGTCGATGACGTGGGAATGATACTTGAACCGCGTATTGTGGAGTCTTTACAGCGCTCATTAAATGAGTCAGCGCAACGCCAGGAAATGCTTGGTAAACCAGCAATACTACTGGTTTCCGGCCCATTAAGGCCGGTATTGGCCAAATTCGTACGCTTTGGAAATGAGCAGCTCCACGTGCTCTCGTATCAGGAAATTCCAAACAATAAACAAATCACAATTGTTGCAACGGTGGGTCAATAATTTGACTACCAGAACAGGTTATTGGTTCTCAGGTGAACGACTATGAAAGTGAAACGTTTTTTTTCGGCTTCGATGCAAGAAGCGTTACGGATGGTGAGAGACGAATTGGGGCCTGATGCGGTAATTCTGTCTAATGCCAAGGTAGACGGCGGTATTGAAATCGTAGCGGCACTTGATTACGAAGAGGAGATGGCAGCGCAGCAGGGCGAACCAAGTCCTTCGCAGCTTGCGCGGATGCATGCCGAAAAGCATATTAAGCTGCACAATGAAATGGAAAGCGCCAAGCGCCGAATTGAAGGTGCACGTAGCCAGCAAAAGAAGCGTATTTCGAGCGCTTCTTCAGTGCCGAGTCAAGAACCACAGCGGCCAGAGTGGGATGAGTTGTCAGATATGCGAGCCGAAATCATGGAGCTCAAAGGGATGTTAAAGCCCAATGAGCCATCTCAAGGCTTTGCTACTGAATCTTCGGGGTCGTATACCCTGGTTCAAAAGCAAGTGGCCAAGGCGCTGGAATCTTTGTGTCTTGCCAAGCCAATTCAGCTTACCTTAGTCGCGTCAGTTAAAGACCAGGTTAGTTTTGATCAGGCCTGGGCGAGTGTGCGCCGACAGGTTGAAGGAGCCATTGTTGTTGATCATTCAGAGATTATTGACCAGGGAGGAGTGGTTGCGTTAGTGGGCCCAACCGGAAGTGGAAAAACAATGACCATCGGGAAAATGGCGGCGCGTTACGTGATGAAATATGGAGCAGACAGTATTGCTTTGGTGACCACAGATCGATACCGGATTGCCGCGCACGAGCAGTTGAAGGTATTCGGACGTATCTTAAATGTGCCGGTACATGCCGTAGATGAATCAAATAATCTGGATATGATTCTCAATGGTCTAAAGAGTAAGCGGCTGGTGCTGATAGATACTGCAGGCCTAATGCATTCCGATGCCTGTTGGGCTGAGCAGCTTCAGGAACTTAAAATGTCGACGTGCGGGATTAAAAATTATCTTGTGGTGTCAGCCGTCGGGCAATACCAGGTAATGTGCTCGAACTTCAACAACTATAAAGTCGCGGGATTGGCAGGCGCAATTATTACCAAGGTTGACGAAGCGGTTAGTTTGGGAGAAGTGCTCAGCTTATTGATTGATACTCGGATGAGGGCCAGTTATTTTACCGATGGTCAGCGTGTTCCTGAGGATATTCACCTGATGATGAAAGATGATTTGTTCACAATGGCGGAAGCGCTGTTGAATAGTTCAGAGCGATGGGTAACAATCCGCACCGGCGACGAAGAGTTAGCGGGCAACTCATTATTTTCGTATTCCGCATAGGTCAGCGAATCAGGATTTGTTAGAATGGCCTTAAATGCATGTTTCTTTTCAGGTTTGAATAACATAAAGAGGAAGTAAACCGGTATGGCTATATCTGGCCCGGTTCAAGTGATTGCTGTCACCGGTGGTAAAGGCGGTGTCGGCAAAAGTAATGTCTCTATCAATTTGTCATTGGCTTTGGCGGAAATGGGGCGGCGTGTCGTGCTTCTGGATGCCGACCTTGGTTTGGCAAATATCGACGTTCTGTTGGGAATTACCTCTAAGCGAAATATTGCCGATGTGATTAGCGGTGAGTGTTCGCTACGCGACGTCATGGTTGAAGGGCCGCGTGGCGTCAAAATTGTTCCGGCCTCTTCGGGTACCCAAAAAATGGTTTCTTTGAATCCGCTCGAACACGCGGGTTTGATCAATGCTTTCAGTGAAATTTCGAACGACCTCGATGTCTTGGTTATCGATACGGCTGCGGGTATTTCTGAAGGCGTGGTGTCGTTTCTAAGAGCATCGCAAGAAGTGATCATGGTCGTGTGTGACGAGCCTACGTCTATTACGGATTGCTATGCGCTGATTAAATTATTAAACCGGGATTATGATATGTATCGTTTTCGTGTGTTGGCGAATATGGTCAAAACACAGGAAGAGGGGCGGCACTTGTTTTCAAAATTAACCAGTGTGACGGAGCGATTTCTCGATGTGGCGCTCCAATATGTTGGCTCGATTCCATATGATGAAGCGGTTAGAAAAGCGGTGCAGCGGCAGCGGGCCGTATCGGATGCTTATCCGAGAGCCAAGGCGTCACTTGCGTACAAAACCCTGGCGCAAAAGGCAGATAGCTGGCCCTTGCCGTCTACGCCGCGAGGGCATCTGGAATTTTTTGTTGAGAGACTGGTGCAGCAGGCTTAGGCTTTTCCAGGTGTTTCAACCTCCATGTATCAAGACTTTTTCTGTTAACGATGTATTCATTATTTTCGGGACTATAATAGTGATTCTGAGCCCGTTTCCAGGTTCAATCTATAACACAAATGACCTGACTTTCTGATGTATAACGATGTTCAAATACAGCACGCCAATGCTCTGATTCGAAAGCATGCCGCTTTGGTGAAGCGTATCGCTCATCATCTTATGGCTCGTCTGCCTGCGAGTGTACAGGTTGATGATTTGATTCAAGCCGGGATGATGGGGCTGCTTGAGGCTTCAAAAAAATATGATGCCTCAAAGGGAGCTGCGTTTGAAACCTATGCCGGGATTCGAATTCGTGGCGCGATGATGGATGAGGTTCGTAAGGGCGATTGGGTGCCGCGCTCTGTTCATCGCAATGCCAGGCGCATTGCAGAGGCGATCAAACAGATAGAGGACCGGGAAGGTCGCGACGCCCTGGATGATGAAATTGCAGGACAGTTAGGCATGTCTCTGGATGAGTACTTCGCGTGTTTGAAAGACAGCAATAGCGGCAAATTATTTAGCTTTGAAGATGTTACAGAGTACGGCGAAGGTGCTGTTGATCCTGTTCTGGCATCTTCGGATAAGCCTGATCAGGTATTTCATGAATTGTCCTTTAAATCGAGTTTGGCGAAAGAAATTGATAAGCTGCCAGAGCGTGAACGTTTGGTTTTGTCTTTATATTACGAAGAAGAACTGAACTTAAAGGAAATTGGCGCTGTGCTTTCGGTGAGTGAGTCCCGGGTCAGTCAAATACATTCGCAAGCCGCAATGAGGCTTCGTGCCCGCATGACAGAATGGGTTTGATGTGAAGTGAAGTACTAATTATTGTAGATAATTTAATTTGTACCGATAAGCATAATTAGTGGTAAAAAAAACTGGCTAGCCGACGATCTGCGACTAGACTTGATTTAGGTAATTAAATGTAATTTCGGGTATCGACGTACGTGGAGGTCGACTTGAATAAAGATATGAAAATCCTGGTGGTAGATGACTTTTCTACGATGAGGAGAATTATAAAGAACTTGCTTCGAGATTTGGGGTTTTCCAATACAGATGAGGCGGATGATGGCAATTCGGCATTGCCAATGCTACAAACAGGCAAATATGATTTTTTGGTGACTGACTGGAATATGCCCGGCATGACCGGCATTGAATTGCTGAAAAATGTTAGAGCGGATGAAAATTTAAAAACTTTGCCGATTTTAATGGTGACTGCAGAAGCAAAGCGAGACCAAATTGTTGCCGCTGCGCAAGCGGGGGTAAATGGTTATGTCGTTAAGCCATTCACTGCGGCGGTACTAAAAGAAAAAATTGAAAAAATATTTGAGCGAATTGATTCATAACACGTAGGCGCGGCATGACAGAAGAAAAGCAGTTGAGCGATGGGCCTGTAAGCAGTTTTGAAGCAATTCTCAAAGAACAGGCAAACTCTCTAAAAATTATGGTTGATAGTGGCGACTTGTCGGGCGCCATGTCCATTATTTCAGATTTAAATGAAACACGAGACAAAACCCTGTATCAGGAAGTTGGGCGTTTGACGCGAACACTCCACGAATCCATTCGAAACTTTCATATCGATACCGAAAATTCATCGACTCAAGAAGAACTCTCGAAGATAGAGGATGCCTCCGATCGACTGGCTTATGTCGTCGACATGACCAACAAGGCTGCTAACAAAACGCTGGATTTGGTTGAAGAAACGATGCCTTATGCTTCAGAGATAAGCTCGGAAGCTAAATTGCTTAAAGATGACTGGAGTCGTTTACAGCGTAAAGAAATGAAGCCAGAGGAATTTCGCTCATTGACGACGAAGATGGGCGTTTTTCTAGGTAAGCTAAGTTCTGACGCAGATAAAGTATATCAGAACTTATCGGAAATTTTGTTAGCGCAAGACTTTCAAGACTTGACCGGCCAAGTGATCAACCGGGTGACGGGCTTGGTAAAAGATGTCGAGGAAAACCTGGTCAACCTGGTACGTATGGCGGGCAAGGTAGACTTGATCACCGGTGCGGTTCACGAAGTCGAACAACAAGAAACCGGTGATGAAGGCGAGGGTCCACAAATGCATGCTGACACACGAGATGATGTCGTTTCCGGGCAAGATGATGTCGATGATTTGCTTTCAAGTCTAGGTTTTTAAGGGGCAAAAAATGGGGTTTGAAGCAGACGAAGAGATACTGCAAGACTTTCTGGTAGAGGCCGGTGAAATACTGGAGCAGCTATCAGAGCAATTGGTTGATCTTGAACAGAATCCGGATGACTCAGATTTGCTCAATGCGATCTTTCGTGGATTTCATACAGTTAAAGGCGGCGCTGGTTTTCTTCAGTTAGAAGCATTGGTAGGCTGCTGTCATGTCGCTGAGAATGTGTTTGATATTTTAAGAAACGGCAAGCGTCAAGTCGATTCTGACCTGATGGATGTTGTTTTAAGGGCGCTTGACAGTGTCAACGAAATGTTCGATGAAGTGAGAAACGGTCAGGATCCGACGCCCGCTGACCCACAGCTACTGGAAGATCTCGAAAAGTTTGCGAAACCGCAAGACGAGACCCCCGTTGCAACTCCTCCCCCATCGGTTTCTCAAAGTGCAGCACCTGCGGGTGATGCTGTTGAATCAAATGAGTCTAAAGGCGACTTTACTGACGATGAATTTGAAAATCTGTTGGATGCGCTTGATGTTCCTGAACAAAACGCGAGTGCCTCACCAGCACCAGCACCAGCAGAACCAGAACTGGCAGCGTCCCCAGAAAGCGCTGGCGAAGACATTACCGATGATGAATTTGAACAGTTGTTGAACGAACTGCATGGGGAAGGGCAGCCCGTGAAAGTTGAGGCGACTGCCAGTCAGACCGCAGATTCCTCCGAATCTGACGACATTAGTGACAGTGAATTTGAGCAGTTGCTAGATGATTTACACGGTAAGGGAAAATTTGATTCAGCCGTGAGTAATGAACAGTCTGGCCCGGAGCCATCACCGTCACAGGATCAACCGCAAAAAAGTGCTGATTCTGAACTGATTTCAGACGGGGAATTTGAACAGTTGCTGGATGATTTGCATGGCTCCGGAAGTGCGCCTGCCGAAGCGGCAACACCGCAAGCCAGTGCCGCCGCGCCCAAGCCAGAGGCCGCGCCCAAACCTGCAGCACCACCGAAAAAGCCAAAAGCCGCAGGGCAACGTTCTGAAAGTATCGCAACAGAAACGACGGTTCGAGTCGATACCAAGCGCCTTGATGACATCATGAATATGGTCGGCGAGCTGGTTCTGGTCAGAAACAGACTTAAGCGTTTGGGGGATGGCAGTGGCGATGAAGCGATGCAAAAAGCGGTTTCGAATCTGGATGTGGTGACGGGTGACCTGCAGTCCGCAGTCATGCAGACGCGGATGCAGCCTATCAAAAAAGTATTTGGTCGTTTTCCGCGAGTCGTGCGTGACCTCGCGCGCAATATGAAGAAAGAAGTTAATCTGGTGCTTGTCGGTGAAGAGACTGACCTGGACAAAAACCTGGTTGAAGCACTCTCTGACCCCCTGGTTCACTTGGTCAGAAATGCAGTTGATCACGGCATCGAGTCTCCAGACGCCAGGGTTGCTGCGGGCAAGCCGCGCATCGGACAGGTCGTATTGTCAGCTCAACAGGAAGGTGATCACATTATTCTGTCAATTGACGATGATGGCGCGGGAATGGATGCGAACGTATTGCGTCGTAAAGCGGTTGAAAAAGGTTTGTATGATGAGGATTCAGCTGAGCGTTTAACGGATGTCGAGTGTTATAACCTGATTTTCGCACCGGGCTTTTCGACGAAAACGGAAATTTCAGATGTGTCCGGCCGCGGTGTGGGAATGGATGTGGTGAAAACAAAAATCACCCAGCTCAACGGCACCGTTATGATTGAATCGACGCAAGGTAAAGGTTCGCAGATAATTATTAAAGTGCCTCTGACATTGGCGATCATGCCAACGTTAATGGTTAAGTTGAGTGATCAGGCGTTTGCGTTTCCATTGGTGAGTGTCGTTGAAATTTTTCATCTGGATCTAACAAAAACCAATGTTGTTGATGGGCAAGAGTGCGTGGTCGTCAGGGATAATGTTTACCCGCTTTTTTATATTAAACGATGGCTGGTCAACGGTGGTATGGTTGATGATTCTTCGTCGGCTCATGTCGTGATCGTCGCCGTTGGTACGCAACGGGTAGGGTTCATTGTTGATCAGTTGGTGGGTCAGGAAGAGGTTGTGATTAAACCTTTGGGCGGAATGTTGCACGGCACACCCGGTATGGCAGGGGCGACCATTACGGGAGATGGGCGAATTGCATTGATCTTGGATATCCCAAGCCTCTTACAGCGTTACGCTTAAATAGCATATTGCGAACAGCTGGCAAAATGAGCAGGGGCAGTGAGGGAAGTTAATGAGTGTCACAGTTCTTGTTGTTGATGATTCCGGCTTTTTCCGGAAGAGAGTATGTGAAATATTAAATTCTGTTTCAGATATTAAAGTGGTGGGAACCGCTTCAAATGGACGAGACGCGATTGAACAAGTCAAAAAGCTAAAGCCAGACGTGGTCACCATGGACTACGAAATGCCCGTGATGGATGGCGTGACCGCCGTCAGGCTGATCATGGAGCAATGCCCTACCTCAATTCTGATGTTTTCGTCTCTGACGTACGAAGGCGCGAGAGTGACTCTTGATGCGCTGGAGGCGGGCGCAGTTGATTTTCTTCCCAAAAATTTTGAAGATATTGCTCGTGATGCCGGTAAAATGCAAGATGTTCTAAGGGAACGGATTCTTGCCATTGCCAAGCCCCGCTTAACCCCAAGAGCAGAGGTTTTCACTCAGTCTCCACCCGCTGCTGACAAGAAAGCGCATGGACACGGCCCGACTATTGAACCGCCTGCCGCCAGACGTTCTGGTGCTGGAGCTCGGGCTAGACCAAGTCGTGTTCAGGCTAAGCCCGTAACCGGATTAAGCCGCTCTGCCAAAGGAAAACCGATCAGCCATCCGGTCGATTTGCTGGTGATTGGAACGTCTACCGGTGGGCCGGTCGCATTACAAAAAATAGTCTCAAAATTACCTGCCGCTTTGCCTGTCCCCGTGTTGATCGTGCAACATATGCCAGCGACTTTTACACCGGCTTTTGCTGCGCGTTTGAATGGCCTCAGTAAAGTAACCATTAAACATGCCTCGGATGGAGATATCCTAAGAAAAGGGGTAGCCTTATTGGCTCCAGGAGGGCAACAGATGATCATTGGCGGAACCGGGCAGAATAGCCATGTTAGTATTTTGGAGGGTGATGCAAGGCTGACTTATAAGCCCTCTGTTGATATTACCTTCGGTTCGGCTGCGAAGCGCTTCCCTGGGCGAGTTTTGGGGATTGTGCTAACAGGTATGGGGGCTGATGGTCGTGAAGGTTGTCGCATGCTGAAAAGCGGTGGCTCGACAGTCTGGACTCAAGATGAGGCAAGTTGTGTTATTTACGGAATGCCGATGGCGGTCGATAAGGCGGGTTACTCCGACGAGTCAATCAACATCGATCATATCGCTGATCGAATCATTAGTGGGATTATGTAATGGATCTGCTGAGTATTTTAGGCGTGATACTGGGCTTTGGCGCTATTTTAGGTGGCAACTATCTTGAAGGGGGGCATGTTGACGCGCTGTTTAACGGCCCGGCTGCTTTGATCGTGATAGGTGGAACCTTTGCGGCAATTATGCTGCAAACGCCATTCAGGGTGTTGATGCGAGGGCTTGGAATGCTTCGCTGGGTTTTTTTGCCGCCTTATGTGTCCATTGAAGATGGCATTGAGAAAGTCGTTGGGTGGAGCATGAGAGCGCGTAAGGAAGGTTTGTTAGGGCTTGAAACGTCCGTCGACAAAGAACCAGAGCCCTTCGCTGAAAAAGGTTTGCAACTTCTGGTGGACGGTTCGGAGCCAGATATTATCCGAAACGTATTGGAGCTTGATCTGATATCCAAAGAAAAATACGATATCAGCGCCGCGAAAATTTACGATGGAATGGGTGGTTACTCTCCCACTATCGGTATTATCGGTGCGGTCATGGGGCTTATTCATGTCATGAGTAATCTGGCGGATCCGGCCTCTCTGGGTTCTGGTATCGCGACCGCCTTTGTTGCAACCATTTATGGTGTCGCCTTTGCGAATCTGTTTTTTTTTCCGATTGGAAGTAAGTTGAAAACGCTTGTTGGCAGACAGTCTGAATATCGTGAAATGCTCATTGAAGGGCTGGTATCCATTTCCGAAGGAGAAAATCCTCGCTCGATAGAACTGAAACTCCGAGGCTTTATCCCCTAGTACATCGTCTGGTTTATAGTGACGTGAGTAGATAACATGATGAAACAGCGCCGTGAAGAAGAGCACGATAATAAAGAGCGGTGGTTGGTTTCGTATGCTGACTTTATCACCTTATTGTTTGCATTTTTTGTCGTGATGTATTCCATTTCATCGGTTAACGAAGGCAAATACAAAGTATTGTCAGAAAGCCTGGAAGGCGTATTTAATGCGACCCAGAAAACGCTCAAACCCATCCAGGTGGGCGAGGTTACGCCTCGATCTGATTCTGATGAGTTTGGCGAGACGCATATCAAACCGGTTTTGGGTATTCCCGAGCCAGAAGCGAAAGAGCTGCCGAAATCCTCAGATGAAGATTTGCAATTGGAAATGATTGCAGGTGAATTTGAGGAAAGCTTTGAAGATCTGATATTTGAAGAAAAAGTCAGCGTTCAATACAAGGATGATTGGATAGAGGTGTCGCTGGATGATACGGTTGTGTTTAGTAGTGGTGGTGTTGAGCCAATTGATGAAGCATTGCCTATCATTGAAAAAATAGCACGAATCATGGATGATCATAACAACGCAATGTTGGTCGAAGGCCACACCGATAACGTACCAATTCGAAATTCAGTGTTTCCGTCAAACTGGGAGCTTTCTGCGGCGCGTGCAGCATCGGTTGTCAGATATTTGGCGCTTGAAGGTGTTTCTGCAAACCGTCTAGGCGCAATGGGTTACGGCGAATTCCAGCCTGTTGCCCGTAACGATACGGCAAAAGGAAAACGGAAAAATCGCCGGGTCGTTCTGTTAATTTCAAAAAGCAGCGATATTCGGGAAAGTTTGCTGAACTAAACCGACTCCTTAACCATATATAACCTGAACTCGTGACTCCAGGGCGAAAGTAAACACTTGTGTTCCCCCCTGTGTCAGGATTGTTGTCATGCTGAGTGTTTCGTTCTTATCCTTCTATATTTCCTGCTGGCACACCTTGTGCATTATTGTTGAATAAATTGCAAAATGAATGGAATTACGGCAACCATTTTCCTGTGTGCGAGTTATACTGTCTCGCCAAATTGACGCGGTATTCAATTTTAAAAAATATTTACGTATCTAGAGGTCTAACGGTGAGAATCTGGGCAATTGCAAATCAAAAGGGTGGGGTTGGTAAAACCACGAGTGTCGTCGCTCTTGGGGGGCTTTTGGCACAGCAAGGGAAGCGTGTTCTGGTGATGGATTTAGACCCGCATGGCTCACTTACCAGTTATTTTAAGTATGATCCTGATACGATAGAGCAGAGTGCCTTTGACCTGTTTATGCACCAGGGAAAAGTGCCTGACGGTCTTCCTGAGCAACTGATCACCTCAACCTCTTGCGAGGGCTTGGATATTCTGCCAGCATCAACAGCGCTGGCAACGCTCGAACGTCGAATGGTGGGTGTGGATGGCATGGGCTTGATCATCTCGAAAACGCTCGCGATGTTATGGGATCAGTATGACTACGTCTTAATAGACAACTCGCCATCATTGGGTGTCTTGATGATTAACTCGCTGGCCGCCAGCCAGCAACTGATCGTTCCGGTTCAAACCGAGTTTTTGGCAATAAAGGGTTTGGAGCGTATGATGCATACATTAAACATGGTGATAAAATCTCAAAAGAGTAATTTGCGCTATTTGATTCTGCCGACCATGTTTGATCGACGAACCCAGGCATCGACCCAAAGTCTCAGAACAATAAAAAATACCTGGGGCGACAGCGTTTGGAAATATGCAATTCCGGTTGATACCAAGTTTAGAGATGCGAGTATGGCCGCGATCGTACCGTCATCACTGGATGCAGAAACCCATGGTGTTAGAGCCTATAAAAAACTGCTTCAGAACTTGAAAGAAATGACAAAAACAGGTGTCTAGCAGGGTCAGCCATTTTTGTTTGTGAGTTCATAGATGATACAACATGACGAAAAGTAAACATAATGTTGGCAGGAAGCAGAAAAATGATACGGACGCATTGATCTATAGCTATCTGGATGCGCTGCTAGGCGAGCCCTTAAAGCACAATAATAGCGTGTTATCGGAGGGGCAAAAAAACCATGTATCTGTGTCTGGAGAGGCGCGACCTGCGATTCTCTGTGCTTCGGTCGCCGACGGTCATTGGCTGATTCCGACTATCAAATTGTTTCCCGCTGACGCGACAAAGAAAATTCGTAGCCGAGAAGAGTCAATGTTGATTCTGTTGAACAACTTGTATTTTTTACGACGCCCTTTGTCTGCCAGAGTTCGACAGTGTTTTTTGGATCTGTCAGAGCAAATGCTTGAAGACTATCTGGTGGCAGCCTGGGATAAGCAACAAATTTCGCGTGCCGGTATTTTGTGTGACTCATGAAGATAGGGGTAAACCCGATACCGCAAAGTCAGCGATAGCTGATTACTATGGTGACTTGTTAGGCTCCATTGCGGATGACCCGTTAAAAAAGCTTGAAGATGCAGAGCGCGCGGCGTCGAAACAGCTTACGCAGGAGATGGGTTCAAAAACGTCTTTCTCGTCACCTTCCTATTCGCCAACGAAGCCTGACCGTTCTCGGAATGCGTGTAAATCCAGTAGCTTACGCCCTCAAAAAGCAGGTATTCAAGCAGCGCTCTTTCAAAGTGACAGAAAGCGGGACGTACTTGCACCCATCGTTATTCCTGCTACTTTTCCGAAAGTTGCTCCGCCCCCGTCGTCTCCGGAATCAAACGTTTCTCCATCGTCGAAAACCAAAAAGGTTGTGCGGTCGCCAAATTTGGCGGTTGATCCGACGCCCGCCGTTATCACCCAAAAAGGTGAAGATGCACGTCAGCAAACGATAAGAAAAGAGGTCGAAGAGAGTCGAGAAGTTTTGCCTGATATTCCACAGCGGCGAGTTGAGGTGAAAGAAACCTCGACCAGTAAGGCACCAGCTGAATCATTTAAACCCCTGCCTTGGCTTGAAAATGGCAGGCCGGTTTGGGGGCAACAACGCTTTGAATGTCTGTTATTCTCAGTGGCAGGATTAAAACTTGCCGTGCCACTCATATCCCTGGGCGCAATTTATCGTATTGAAAAAGAGCTAACGCCTTTGGTCGGGCGTGCTGACTGGTTTATGGGTTTGTATCGAAGCGGTGATCGAAATGTTCAGGTGGTGGATACAGCTCAATGGGTCATGCCAGACCGTTGTTCCGACCTGGTTCGTGAAGGTTATCAGTTTATTATTCGCTTGGGAGATAATAATTGGGGAATTGCCTGTGATAAGGTGGAGCAGGCGGTGCAGCTTGAGCCTTCGCAGGTAAAATGGCGAACGGTGCGAAGCAAACGACCTTGGCTTTCGGGAACCGTTATTGACCATATGTGTGCTTTATTAGATGCGGATACGTTGAGTTATATGCTTCAGCGGCAAGCAAAATCACTCGCCTGATCTTTATTATCGAGACCCCTTGCGCGAAAGCCATTTTTCACTCATGCTGCGTTAAAAACAGACTCAATCGGTCATTTATATCAGTAAACTCCTTCATTCCGTGTGTTTTGACTGGCGCCCTACGGGTCATCCTTCGGATGTTGTCTCCGCTTCGCTCCGGCTGCCTTGCCTGAGCAAAAAATCATCTTCCGTGCAAAGCTCTCTTTTC